>ERZ773138.1922-NODE-1922-length-17458-cov-25.695053_pt1 | contig 17458 bp, 18 predicted proteins | sample MGYA00511114_ERZ773138 | MGnify/ENA primary metagenome ERZ773138 (study PRJEB29015, sample SAMEA2737805) | human gut metagenome | biome: human gut; feature: human-associated habitat; material: faeces | place: China | collected 2012 ...
GTCCAGCACGCGGTCCGCGCTGGCAAACACCTGCACCAGGTTGGCGGCCAGGTTGGCCAGCGCCACCACCGGGCCAAAGGACCCCAGCGCCGACAGCGTGCAGATCAGCACGGCTTCCCCGCCGACTGCACCGTTCCGGCACAGCACAAGCGTGGTGCCCAACACAGTCAGGGCGGTAAGCAGGATGACGGTGTTGGTCACGGCCGTGGTCAGGCCCTCGCGGCACTTCATGGCCGTCTGCTTTTCGCCCAGGGTTTCGCTGTGGGCGGCAATCCCGGCGGCGCGGGCGGCGGTATCGTTATACTGGATGGTCTCCCGCAGGCCGCGCAGGCTTTCCAGCACATAGCTGTTGGTATCGGCCAGGGCGGCGCGGTATTCGCGGCCCGCGGCTTCGCCCTTGCGCTCCGCCCAAACGGGGATGCCAACGCCCACAGCCAGGTAGCCCGCCAGCAGCACAAGGGCCGGCAGCGGATGGTACCACGCCACAAAGCCCACCATACCGGCGCTGCACAGCACCGCAATACACACGGGGGAAATGGTGTGGGCATAAAATACTTCCAGCTGTTCAATGTCTGCCGTAATCAGCGAGATCAGATCACCACGGTCGCGGCCTTCCAGCTTGGCGGGGGTCAGGCGGCGCAGAGCACCAAACACCTTATCCCGGATCAGGGCCAGCAGCTTGAAGGCGATAAAATGGTTGGATGCCTGCTCTGCATAGCGCAGCACACCGCGCAGCAGGGCAAACACCAACATGCAGGCAAACGCGGTGCCTGCCGTGGCAACGGGGGTAGGCAGCCCTGCCGCGCCCAAAATGGCAAACCCTCCAAAGATGGTGATAAAGGTGGCGCAGAAATACCCCGCCACGCCCATTAAAATAGCGCAGAACATGATGGGCAGCATGGGCCGCACCAGGGTAATCAGGCTGGCCACAATGGCCGCCTTGCTGCGTTTGGTTGTTTTATTCATTGCGGTCACTCCCCTTTCTGGCCATACTGTTCCAATGCGCGCTGGGCGTTGTACAGGCGGCTGTACTCGCCGCCCGCGGCCAGCAGCTGGGCATGGCTGCCCTGCTCCACCACATGCCCGGCGGCAAAAGTATAAATGGTATCACAGTCCATCACATTGGCCAGGCGGTGCGAAATCAGAATCACGGTGCGCTTGCCGCGCATAGCACGGATGGCGGACATGATATCGTCCTCGCTCTCGGCATCAATGTTGGAGGTTGCTTCGTCAAACAGGTACACCGGCGAATTGTGCAGCAGCGCGCGGGCCAGGCCCAGGCGCTGGCGCTGCCCGCCGGAAAGGTTGGCCCCGTTTTCCGTCACCGGGGTTTGCAGGCCCTGCTGCTCACGGCAGAAGGCCGCCAGGTTCACCTCTTCCAGCGCAGCCCACAGTTCGGGCTCGCTGGCGTTGGGGGCGGCCATGCGCATGTTGGTTTCCACGGTGCCCTTAAACAGCTTGGCATCGTGGGGCACCAGCGTCATGGCCTGCATGCGGGCAGCACGGGTCAGCTGCGTTACCGGCATACCGTTGGCCGTCACGCGACCGCTGCCCGGCGTAAGGCTGCCAGCCAGAATGCCCGCCACAGTGCTTTTGCCGCAGCCGCTCTCCCCCACCAAGGCAGTAAAGCTGCCCGCGGGGAAGTTCAGGTTCACATCCTGCAAAATCGAGCGCTCCGGCTGGTAGGCAAAGTTCAGGTGCTCCACCTGCAGGGCAACGCCCTCAGCCTGGGGCTGGTTCCGGGTGCCGTCCGGCTGTTCAGGGGCGGCCAGCAGCTTAAAGATTTTTTCTGCCGATGCCGCGCCGTTCATGGCAATATGGAAGTAGGAGCCCAGCAGCCGCAGCGGCAAAAAGAAATCTGCCGCCAGCAGCACAATGGCCAGGCACCCGGCCAGCCCCAGCTGCCCGGCAGCAAAGGCCGCCACCGCGCTGATGATGCCCAGCGCCGCACCGCCGTATGCCAGCAGATCCATCAGGGTAACAGAGTTCAGCTGCATGGTCAGCACGCGCATGGTAATTTTGCGGAACCGCTCGGCGTGCTCATTCATCTGTTCGTGCTTCCAGCCGTCCGCACCGTAAATTTTCAGGGTGGTCAGGCCCTGGATGTTCTCCAAAAAGTCATCGCCCAGGCTGGTGTACTCGCCCCAATATTTATCCAGCAGCTTTTTGGCAAACTTCTGTACGGCCACAATGGACATGGGGATCAGCGGCACGCAGACCAGCAGCACCAGCGCCGAGCGCAGATGTACGGGGGCCAGCAGCACAAACAGGGTCAGCGGGGCCAGCAGGCTGTAAAACAGCTGCGGCAGATACCGCGCAAAATAGGTATCGATCTGTTCCACCCCTTCGGACGCCAGCATAACGGCTTCGGAGGTTGCCACCGTCTCGCTGTAGTTGGTGCCAAGAGCCAGCATTTTCTGGTAGATTTTAGCCCGCAGTGTGCGCTTGACACCCGCGGAAGCTTTATCGCTCATCGCGGAAGCCCGCGTGGTGCAGACGATGCGCAGCGGAATGCTGATCATGCAGACGACAAACGCCGCGGGCCATGCGCCAGCAGCCAGCCCGGCCCCCAGCGCGCCGCCCACAATCCCGGCCAGCGCCCACACAAAGGCCACATTGCACAGCAGGCTGAGCCATTGGCAGAGCACGCACCGCCACACATACCGCATGGCGGCGGGGTCAAATGAAAGCAGTTTTTTGTTGATCATGGTATTATCCTTTAATTATATCGTTCTGTTCTGGGGTGGATTGCTTCAGCTCTGTGTCACGCGCGTTTTGTCCGGCACAGCGCGGGCATAGCACAGCGGGGCCAGGGTATCCCCCAGCAGGGCATGTTCCTGCACGGCAAAGCCGCCCGCCTGCAAAAATGCCAGGTATTGCGGCACCATCCAGCTGCTATAGATTTGCAGCCCCGCACACCGCATGGCAAGCATGCGCAGCCGGGTGCGGGGTACCTCGCCATGCACAAAGGTTGGGGCAAACAGCTGGCCGCCGGGCTTGAGCACCCGGTAAATTTCTGCCAGAGCCTTTTCCGGCCGGGGCATAATGTGCAGGGCGTTGGCGATCAGCACCGCATCAAAGGTTTCGTCCGCATAGGGCAGGCTGGTGGCATCCTGCACCGAAAAGTGCAGCCCCGCCCCGCGGGGTTTCAGCTTTGCCTGGGCGATCATTTTGGGCGAAAAATCCGTAGCCTCCCAGTCCCGCACCAGGCGGGAAAGCCGGAAGCTGAGCTGGCCGGACCCGCAGGCCAGTTCCAGCACGTTCATTTCCGGCGTCAGGTGCGGCTGCATCTGCTGCGCAATGGCAGCATACAGCGGCTCGCTGCTTTGCATCAGCGGGCCATAGCAGCTGGCCCACCGCTGCCAGAATTGCTTGTTATCGGTTTGTTTTGACATTGAGCTTTTTTGCACTTCCTTGGTCAGCAAATGTTAGATTCGACTAACATTCGATTCATAAAAACGGCGGTGCGTTGCCGAACCGTCGCAATTTTTTTCTGGGGAACGCCTTGTTTGTTTTGATCAGGCGCCATTAGTTTATCATAGCTAACCCAAAAAGTCAAATGCTCTGCCGGGGTCCCGGTGCTGCGGCACCGTTACTGCTCCGGCAGAGCGTTCCGATTGTTCAAACCAGGCCGCTGTTCCCTGCCAGCCACACCCCAGCGGCCAGCTGTGCGGCCAGAATCAGCGGCATACCCACCACAAAATACCAGTGCTTGGTTTTGTGGTGGAACAGATACATGCCCGCCCATGCCCCGGCGCTGCCGCCCAGCAGGGCTGCGCCAAACAGTGCGGCTTCCGGCACGCGCCACTGGTGCCGCTTGGCTCGGCGTTTGTCCTCCGCCATCATCAGCAGCGCCGCCGCGTTGATAATAACCAGATACCCCGCCAACATTGTAATGGCCATGGTCTTTCCTCTCGCTTTCTCATGGTTCAAGCCTTGAGCGGCTCTTACCGGTGTGCCCGCTCCCAGGTTTGCATGGCATCTAGCTGAGCCGGGGTGTGGAACCAATGCTCGCCCGGTTCGTATACCGTCAGTTCCGCATGGTGTTTTTGGGCGAACGTCGTCACCGTGTCCCGGCTTGTCATGGTGTCCTGCCCGGCGTACAGGATTGCTGTGGGGATCTGCCAGCCATCCAGCGGGTGTTGGCGCACCCAACACAGGTACCGCCACGAAAGGGTCTGCCCAAATTCTGTGGTGATCTCACCTTTTTCGCAAAGCTGCTCCGGCGTTACTTTTGCCCACTGCATCATATCACAGATCAGCCGCTCCATATCCACAATCGGCGAAACAAACAGCGCTTTTTCAATCGTTGCCCCGGCAAAAGCCAGCATGGAAAAATAGGCCCCGATGCTGTTGGCCCGCAGCCGAATCCCCTGCCAGTGCTGCTGCAGATAGGCCAGCACCGTTTGCAGCTCCGGCACCACCTGCCAGGGAGTAAAGTCAGTTTTCCCCGTGCGGTCTCCATGTTCCGGCAGGTCAATGCCCAGCACCTGCCAGCCGGTTGGGGCGGCAAGCGCCGCAAATGCTGCGGCTTCCGTTTTATTACCGCCCTGGCCATGCACGAACAACCAGATGTTGGGGGCCGGTTTGCCGTACAGTACAGCCGGAATTGTGCCAATTTTTAATTCCTGAGTGCACATTTGTGGTTTTCCTCTTTATGTGTTGGACAACACTGTAAAAAACGTTTAAAAAAAGGGGCTGATGAGCTCGTCATTTTTTAGCGATACAACAAAAAAGCTGTGGCACATTTTTGCCACAGCTTTTTGGTGGGAGCTGGTGGATTCGAACCACCGAAGCATTAAGCAGCAGATTTACAGTCTGTCCCCATTGGCCACTCGGGAAAGCTCCCATATTCATTTGTGCCTCTGCCTTAACAGCGCTTGATTATTATAGCAGGATAAGATGGAAAAAGCAAGCCCTATTTCAAAAATATTTTTGTAAACGGCGGAACGGGAAACGGACGGCTGCGGCGGCAAGTGCCTTGCAATCCGCCCAAAACAATGCTACACTGAAAGAAAACAATCAGGACTACAAGGAGATCACCATCCAGAGCATTCAGCGCATCCAGCCGTTTGCCTGTAAGACGCTGGACGCCGCGGGCAGCCGTGCCTTTGCCAACGCCCACAAGAAGCTGCTGCTGGAAGCCCGAAAGGCTCCGCTTGGGATAGAAAAGGCCCGCTGTTACGGGCTGGATATGCAGCCCGTGAGCGGATATTTTACCGGCGAGCAGGAAGGAGGCGTTCACATCCCGAATTTCAGCACGCCTCACATTGCAATACACAACCATCCAAGTGGGATGACCTTTTCGCCCGAGGATATTCTTGGCTTTGCGTGCCGAAATTCGATGCGGATGCTGACGATTGTCGGCAATGACGGCAGTGTATATGCACTGGAAAAGACCGCCGCAACCGATTTGATCTCTCTAAAAATGGCTGCTCGCACGCTGAATCACACAGCAAACGACCCCACGATGCCCAAGACGGCTGTCTATAATCTTGTCACAGATTTTTTAATGGAGATTTCACAATATGGGGTACAATATTACACCAGAGGAAATTGAAAAAATGAAGGCATTCCTCAAAGAGCATCCAGTTGACCCGCAATATGAAGGTTTGCTGGATGGTAATATCCCGCTGGATCAGGTAGATGCACAAATCTACACATCACTACTGAGGCAACTGGGCGAACTTCCCGAATAGCCCTTAACGATTCAACCACGATGCACCCGCACCGTGGTTTTTTCATGCCTGTTTTTGACCGCATATTGCAGCTGGCCCGCATGGAAGAGATGGATTGCGAGTTTGTGGAGGTGACCGCCCACGAGGGTGCCCGCCCCACCCATGCGGTATGGCAGGGCCGGGTCTACCACCGCGGGGGCGCTGTGGTGCATGACGGCGAGCGGTACGAGGATTTTGAAACCGCCACCGGTTACGGCACCGGGCCGGGCCTGTGCGGCTGGAACTGCCGCCACAACTTTTACCCATTCTACCCCGGCGTATCTGTCCGCAATTACACGGACGAACGCCTAGCCGAACTGGACGCCCGCAATATCCCCTACGGCGGCGGGCTGTACACCCGGTACGAGATCACCCAGATGCAGCGGGCGCTGGAACGCAGGGTGCGCAAGTATAAGCGCCGTTACCTGGCCGAGACCGCCGCCGGGGTGGATGCCAGCCAAAGCGCCGCCAAGCTGAAAGCCGCCCGGCAGCAGCTGAGTGCCTTCCTGGAGGAAACCGGGGAGAGGCTGGACGGCGCAAGGGCGGAGGTGCCGGGAAAGAACTTCAGCGCCAAGAAGCAGACGGCGTATGCGGCGAGAAAAGAACAATCCGCCCTTCAGAAGCTCAATTTCGCAGACAATGTTTCGCAAACAGAAAGAGAAAGCATTGAAAAAGAGCTTTCAGTTATTCCGAAATGGCAGAAGAACCGGGTGGAAAGCATCATTGATAAAGTTGTGATGGTTGATAGAAATGCTTCTGGCAGCGGTTATAGCTACAAAAGCCGAACATTATACGTACATCCCGACCGAACAGCAGGCGACATGATTCACGAATACGGCCATGCTCTTGAAATTTCTCTGAAATTGATTCATAATGAAAAATATATTGCGGTAAGACGTTTTGGACTGGAACTTTCGGATTTATCTAAAATTATGATAGATGACGAAACTTTTACAATGCCCATCACTTATCTTACCAACGATAAGTTTGTTTCTATATATCAAGGTCGTCTTTATGAAACAGAAGACTACGGTATTTTCAAACCAGATTCTTTTGAAGTTGACGAATCCATGCTGAAAGAATATTTCAGCGAGGGTTATCGTGCGTTTTATCAAGAACCAAACCTTCTGAAAGAAAAAGACCCATTGCTGTATCAATTTATTGAGGAATTAAGTGATGACAAAGAGTGAGATTTTAAAACTTCAAAATCCTTCTGAGATTTGGAATGAAATGCAGAAAAATCCGGAGCTGAGAACGGACGGCGAAGTATGGCTTTATATGACCCGGTTGAGAGCAAAAATCAACAAAGAGAAATCCACTCAGAAGAACAGAGACCCCGAAGCATACTTATATATTGACCCAATCAAGAAAAAGCACTGATTTTTAATTCAACCACGATGCAATTTTGCACCGTGGTATTTTTATGCCTGCCTGCCCTGTATGAGGGGCAGGCGGGCTGTTCGCAGGGCATTCAAACACCGGGCAAACCACTGGTATTGAGAGTGATTCCACCGAGGATGACGAACGCACGGCATCCGCGTTCCGCATCGGCCATCGGGCTGGTACTGCGGTACTGCCACCCTGTTCGACTCCTCAGCAGCTCACGGAGCACCAAAACAAAAGCACCCGCCGGGGTACGGCGGGTGCTTTTATTTTGGTGGAGCTGACGGGAGTCGAACCCGTGTCCGAAAAGAAAGCGGTTAGAGTATCTCCGGGCGCAGTGCATTTATTAAAATTCCCGCAGTGCGAGCGAGTGCACACGCTTGACACATTGGTAGCTTCATAAATTCATGACAGGCGGCAAAGCTTAGGCCCGTGCACGTTCAGTACCTAATCGACGCCCTGACCCTGTGCGGTACTAAAACAGGCAGGACGGTCGTGCCTAATTAGGCAGCGACGGCAACAGTATAATCGTTGTCAGTTAATTTTGTTTGGCGCTTTTATCGTGGTGCACCGCCACGGCCCGCTGCTCACGCCTCTCTCTCCCCGTCGAAACCATTACAGCCCCCTATAAACGCTGTGCGGCAGAACCACACAGCGTGGGAAAACAAAAGTGTGTGCGCGAAAAAATTATCCTCTTGTTTTGATTGCGCGGTCAATATCGCGCTTGGCGTCCCGTGCGGCGGCATCAGCACGCTTATCGTACAGCTTTTTGCCTTTGCACAGGCCCAGTTCCACTTTTACACGCCCCTGCTTGAAATACAGTTGGAGCGGCACCAGTGTGTACCCCTGCAGTTTGATCTGCTGCTGCAAATGGCGAATCTCGCTTTTATGCGCCAGCAGGCGGCGGGGGCGGCGGGGATCTTTATTAAAGATATTCCCCTGCTCATATGGGCTGATGTGCATGCCTTTCAGGATGAGCTCACCATCATCAATATCTGCCCAGGAATCCTTCAGGTTGACCCCGCCGGCACGCAGGCTTTTGACCTCGGTGCCGACCAGTTCAACGCCGGTTTCCAGCGCTTCGATGACAAAATACTCGTGGTGCGCTTCACGGTTTTGGGCAATCACCTTTTTGCCGGGCTTTTCCTGTGCCATCAAGCGCACCTCCTTTCAAAGCCGTTTTCCCCTGCAGCACGCAAGTCCATTCCGCTAAGGGGTATACAGTATAACGCAGTAAAATCGTTTTGTCAAGCCAAATCGGGCGTCACATTTCGCCGCGGCCTTCCATAGCGCGGTACAAAGTGGTTTCATCAGCGTATTCCAGGCTGGAACCAACCGGCAAGCCATAGGCAAGGCGGGTGGTTTTGATGCCCAGGGGCTTGATGAGCTTGGCCAGGTACATGGCGGTCGCCTCGCCTTCCACCGTAGGGCTGGTGGCCATGATGACTTCCTTTACGGTGCCGTCCAGGCGGGCCAGCAGCTCCTTTACGCAAAGCTGATCCGCGCCGATGCCGTCCATGGGGGAAATCAGGCCATGCAGCACATGGTACAGGCCGTTGAACTCATGGGTGCGCTCAATGGCTTTTACATCCCGCGGGGATTCCACCACGCAGATCACGGAGCGGTCCCGTTTGGGGGAAGCGCAGATGCTGCACACCTCGTTGGCGGTATAATCCTGGCAAAGGCGGCAGCGGTGCAGCTTGACCTTGGCGTTTTCAATCGCCTTGGCCAGCTCCATGGCCTGCTCATTGCTCATGGACATTACCTCATAGGCCATGCGCACGGCACCCTTGCGGCCAATGCCGGGGAACCGGGCAAACTGGTCCGCAAGGTTTTCAAGGGGTTCGGCGTTCTGCATGCAGCGGCCCCCGATCAGCCCAGGCCGGGGATATTCATGCCGCCGGTCATTTTAGCCATTTCTTCGTCAGAATCCTTATCCACTGCGGCAACCGCGCTGTTGACAGCTGCAGCGATCAGGTCTTCCAGCATTTCCAGATCATCCGGGTCTACGGCTTCGGGCTTAATCTTGATGGCGGTCACTTCGTGCTTGCCGGTCATGGTAACAGTGACCATCTCGCCGCTGGCGGTGCCGGTGTATTCACGGGCTTCCAGCTCGTCCTGCTTTGCGCGGATTTCATCCTGCATTTTCTGAACCTGACGCATCATTGCCTGCGGGTCGGGGCGGCCATAGCCTTTGGGAAGTCTTGCTTTCATAGGTAATTCTCCTTATTATCCATATTGTTATCACCCGGCGCTGCCGCCGGGCGGCACACCGCAACACTGCGGTTGACAGCAACATTATTTATCTTCTACCACTACATCCACGCCAAGGTCTTTCATCTGGCGCAGGGTCTCTTCCACATCGACCGCGGGGGCGTTGGATGCAGCTGCAGCGGTTTTTTCATACGGGCCGATGCCGCATTTGATGTGGGTGACCTGGTAGATATATTGTTTGATGTTTTTGCTGGTTTCTTTGCTGCGGCGCATAAAATCGCGAAAATCATCACTGCACTCGATCAGCACGCGGCGGCCATCGTAATAAGCCTGGGTTCCGCGCAGGTAAGAGTTCAGCATGGGGTCGTTTTCCGCAATCAGCTCCAGCACCGCCTGCCACTGGGGGAACAGCTGCGGCTCTTTGGCCACGGTGCGCACCGGTTTGGGGATGGGCACATCCGCCGCGTACACCGGCTGCTGAGCCGGGGTGGGCTGCTGCACCGCCGGGGCGGCGGGGGCAAGCTCCGGCTCAAAGGGCGGGGTCTCCCCTGCTATGGGTGCGCTGAACGGCGGCTGTTCCACGGTAGGCGGAACCGGCTGGGCTGCCACAGGCGGCACGGGGGCCGATGCCATTTGCACCGGGGGCACCTGCTGCGGGGCGGCGGCAAAGGGGGCCGGACTGGCTGCTGTAACCACCGGACGGGCGGGCACGGCGGCAGGCAGCGCAACAGGCACTGCTTCCGGCTGGGTGAGCGAGAAAACCGCCAGTTCCAGCTCAATGCGCTGGTCCGTACCGCGGGCCATCTTTTCCAGCGCGGCGCCAAACGCATTGACGGCGCGTACCGCTTCCGCCTGGGGGAAATCTTTCCGCGCAGCGTAGGCAGCTTCCTCTTCGGGGGAAGTTCCCGTCAGCAGGTCGGTGCCGCCGGGCAGGGCGTTGAGCATCAAATTGCGGTAATGCCCGGCCAGCTCCATACAAAGGCGGCGCATATCCACGCTTTGCTGGCGCAGGGCGGCAATCTCCTGCAAGGCTTTCACAGCGTCCCGCGCGGCAATGGCATCACTGATCTCAAACAGATATTTGCGGTCCGTCACGCCCGCCATGCGGCGCACCAGCGCTTCATCCACAGTGTTGGAAACACCGGCGCAGGTATCCAGGATAGACAGTGCATCACGCATGGCGCCATCGGCCAGGCGGCCGATCAGCTCGGCGGCGTTATGGTCCAGCTCAATGTTTTCCTGCCCGGCCACATATTCCAGCCGACCGGCAATTTTATCCGCCGTAATGCGCTGGAAGTCATAGCGCTGGCAGCGGCTGAGGATAGTAGCCGGAACTTTTTGTACTTCCGTTGTGGCAAGGATAAAGATCACATGCTCCGGCGGTTCCTCCATGGTTTTCAGCAGGGCATTGAACGCCGAGGTAGACAGCATGTGCACCTCGTCGATGATATATACCTTATACTTGCACACGGCAGGCAGATAGGCGGTTTCATCGCGCAGGTCACGGATGTCATCCACGCTGTTGTTGGAGGCGGCATCAATTTCCGATACATCCAGAATGGTGCCCTCATCAATGCCTTTGCAGACAGCACATTCACCGCAGGGGTCCGGGCTGGTGGTATCCAGGCAGTTGACCGCTTTGGCAAAAATTTTGGCGCAGGTGGTTTTGCCGGTGCCGCGGGTGCCGGTAAACAGGTAGGCATGGCCAATGCGCCCGGCGGCGATCTGGTTTTGCAGGGCCGTTACGATGGCTTCCTGGCCAACAACATCCGCAAACTTGCGCGGACGCCACTTGCGGTACAGTGCACGGTACAATGCAACCACCCCCTGTAAAATATTTTGCGGCATAGAAAAAGGGACAAGGCCCGCGCGGGGTGTGCCCCGCGGCTGCGCTGCTTTGCATACGAATGCGGACTGACCGCAGCACCAGGAGACCACCGCTTAATGCTGCTCGGTTCCCCGCCTGACATGGTTCACAGGGCTCCTGCGCACGGGGCCCACATCCGTATGCAAAACAGCGCAATATACAGCCCTGTCCGCTTTAAGTATTATACTATACCGTTTGGCAAATTGCAAGTAGCGGTTGGGGGCTGGGGCAGAAAGTTTTTGTTAAAAAGATTTGAATAAAAATCCAATTAAAAAGTTCCCTCTTCATCGTTTTAGGGCCATGCACATCCCTGTTTTACACCACCAACACCGAATCCACCTTTTTGCTGCAGAACGTTGCCATTACCAAACCAGCGTGGACACCAGCGCCGCCGCCACAGCAGACAGCTGGAGTGATTATGAGGTAGAAAAGGCGTAACTCACTCTTTTATCTTCTTGATTTCTTCTTTCTTCAATTTTTCCAATTTCCTCATTTCTTATTTTCACACTCTTTTCGTTCCTATTTCGCCATTCCCCCTTTCCAAATAAAAACAGCAGCACACCGGCTTCCCTATTTTCCGGGAAACGGTGTGCTGCTGTTTTATTGCGTTATCGTATTTAAGGCAACACCGCACAATTCCCGCCTGACGGCTTAAGCACCGCTCCGGCGGCTGCGGCACGGCATCTGCGTTGCCAAAATGCTCGATAATGTCGGGTTGCGGTACCCGCATCGTGCTTCGGGGGCAAAAGCCCCTCGCACTCTGCGACCGCTGCCCCTGCTTCGGTTCGCTGTTTCCGCCACTGGCGGCGCTCACCTTTGCAGCATCCAGTATTATCTGCGCTTTTGGCTTAGCAGCTGCCGCACCTCGCTCGCCGTATCGGCACTTAGAATTATGCGGTATTGCCTTAAATATTGAATAAAGCGATTGCGCCGTTTCCTCATTCAGAACAGGTCTAGCATATTATTGAGATAAATTTCTTCGCGGACGCGCAGCTGGTATTCTGGCTTTGTCATATAGTAAAGCAGAAACTCCAAAATCAAGGCACTGCCAAGCCCGCGGCCCTCAATTTTGAAGTTGGAAAAACCCATGGGCAGATAGATATTTTGAATATCCTGGATGCCAATAAAACCGGGGTTGTCCATTGCTTTTGAAAAGCGATACCCTTCCTGTGCGCCAGGGGCTGCGCAGCGGTGGTCGGGGCAGATTTCGCCAAGGTTTTTACGGCTTACATTTTCATAGCAGCGCTTTCTGTCCTTGCAGCCAAACCAGCAGCATTCATTGCAGAGGAATTCCACTTTATCTTTCTGGGGCTGGGGCAGGTTGTTCAGCTGTTCAAATTCTTTATTTAACCGGAAATCCGGCACAACATAGCGGAAGTCATCCCGATTCAATTCCGCCTGTAGCTGCGGGAATTCCGTGAGCACCTTGGTTGTAGATGAAACAAAGTAAAGCCCCGGATAACGGCTTTCCAGATATCTGAGCAGCAAGTCCGAATGGACAATAACGCCGTTTTGTGCGCCGCCGCTATTTTCAAACAGCTTACACAGGGCGTTGCACTTTATGTCCGCCAGATGTTCTTCACGCAACAGTGAGTTACTGAATGTCAGCCGGGCGGATATCCCATATTCGCGCATCAGATCCATAACATCTTCGGGGTCCTGCACGCCAAAACTTGTGCGGCCGCCACCCCAGATGCAGTCGCCCAGGGCCCCATAAATGGAGCCGATGGCGCACCAGTTGTAAAAATATTCTCTGTGATGATAGAACAGCGGCAGGAACATGCGGTACAGCCCATAAAATTCAAACAGCCCCGGCAGATGATAATATGCCACGCCGGGCTTTGAGGTATTCTTTATTTTATCGTCCATCTTGCGTTTTTGTGCGCTCCCCTTCCGGTGTGATTTTTCAACTGCTTTATTTTAGCATCTTTTTCCGCTGAAAGCAAAGCAGGCAGCAAAAAGGCGGGCAGTTGTTTTTCGTCGCTGCCCGCCCAAATGTAACTTGTTATTTTGTTTTGTGGGAACTGTGTCAGTCATCCAGCTTAATTTTCTCTTTCAGCACCACGCAGCCTGCCATATCGCCAATAACGTTCACGCAGGTAGCGCCCATATCGCATAGGGTATTGATGCTGATATAAACGCCCATCACGCCAGCCGGGAGACCCGCCATGGTAGCCAGCGCGGCGAACGAAGCGATTGCACCACCGGGGATGCCGGGGGTGCCCACGGACAAGATCACATTTGCCAGCAGGATCACAATCATCATGGAGGTACTAACCTCAACGCCGCAGGCGTTGGCGAAAAACACGATCATGAACGACAACACGATGGAAACAGCATCCATGTTGACCGTTGCGCCCAGAGGGATAGCGATACTGGTGATTTTATCGGATACGCCCATCTCGTCCTCCATGCACTGCTTGCTGAGGGGGATGGTGGCCGAACTGGAACAGGTGCCAAAGGCGTTCAGAGCTGCCGGCAGGCAGGCTTTAACAAACTTTGCCGGGCTTGCCTTGCCAAGGAACTTGACGGAACTGCCATACACGATAGCGGCAAATGAGAAGAAGGTAACATAAAGAACGACCAGCAGGGTTGCGAGGGAAAGAATGGTTTCCGTGCCGTTGGCTTCCACCACCGGAACAATGGTGCAGAAAACGCCGATGGGGGTAAAGTACATCACGGTGCTGATGATTTTCAGGCAAACCTCGTTGCCGGATTCAATCACTTTCAGTAGCGGCTCGCCTTTTTCGCCGATTGCAACAAGGGTAAAGCCGATGATAACCGCAAAAGTCAGTACCTGCAGCATATTGCCGTTGGCAAAAGCAGCCACCGGATTGGCGGGAATCAGGTTTTTGACGGTGTCAAGAATGCTGGTCATTTTGCTGGCCTCGATATCGGAGGTTGCCATTTCAAACCGGACGCCTTTTCCAAGATTGATGGCTCTGGGGATAATCAGCCCCACAAAGCTTGCCAGCGCTGTAGTGAACAGGAAGAATATCATGGCACCGCCGGTGATTTTTCCGGTGGTTTTGGCGTTGCCGATGCTGGTAATGCCCACCACGATGGAGCAGAACACCAGCGGAAAGATCATCATGTTCAGCGCATTCATGTAAATGCTGCCAAGCAATGTGGTAACAGTCAGGACCACATCAAAGCGGCTTGCCAGGAAAAGCCCGGTCAGGATACCAAGCACCAGGCCGATAAAAATTGCGCTGGTGATGTGCTCCTGATACCGTGCAAAGAGTGACTTTTGGGTTGCTGTGCTGTCTTGCGTGGAATTCATGTCGGTAGCTCCTTTTGAATTTTGTCTTTTTTATTATATTCCTTTAGGGAGGATTGGACAAGAAAAAGCTTCAACTTCAGCACAAAAAAGCCACTTTATATTTACGATGTACGCATGGAACGATTGATTTTACCAGCATACAATAAAGATAAGCCCTGACCTTTAATGGCCGGGGCTTTTGGTATTTTTGAGAGGTGATTTTTTTATGGACGGTGGAGATTTTGCTTTGGCTATTTTATGTTTTTTGCAACTATAGGGATGTCATATATGTTGCAGAAAGTGTTTGTACTCCTTTTTATGTTTTTAGATATATAAGAGGACTATCCTTAATATCTCGTCTTACACTTCACGCATACTCGATCCACCTTGTTCGTCAGGAACCCGGTAAGGGGAGACCACTTGCGGGGAACCATCTGGAACTCGGTACAGCCACACTTGGGACAGCGAGGGCGGGAAGCTTCTTCCGCTGCGCGGCGGGCGTTTTCTGCTGTTTGAGCATCTTGAGCTTTGGCACGTTCAAGAGACCAATCTACACGTTGATTGTATTTCTCTTTGTCAAATAGGGGGTTGTTGAATACATACTTTTGACGCAGATATTCACGGAAAGCAACACCTGTATCAAATCGTCTTTTCTTTTCAGGATCTTTTTCCCATTTAGGATATCTATATTCATCGGCTTTTTCAAAATATAAGTAGTTCTTTAACTCTTCATCAGCCATCTTTTTTATAGCATTCATAATCTTGTCGGTTTCTTTACATTGAAAAATTATTAAATTATCATTTTTACAAAAATCACAAACAGGAAATCTGTCACTCGTAAGAGAATAATGTCCGCAAACGGGGCAAATATAGTCAATCCATTTATCTTCCATAATTCTGCCTCCCTAATCTTTTATAACCTTACGTTGATTATATCACACAATAATTAACGGAACAACCAGATTTTGAATCTATTTAATATGTGGGGGACAGGAAATGATCTGAATACAGGGTCTTTCGTAACGCTTAATGGGGAAAAAGTAAAAGATTCTATTGCGGATTTTAGAAAAGCATTTTCCGAAGCCAATCTTTTGGGTGGTACAAAAAAAAGAACGCTATTTTCTTGGTTGGCAGGTGACTTTAACAAAGATTATGATCTTGCAAAAGATTTAGATAAAGACGTTGTAGCACTGCAAGAATTTAAGATAGCGTATGACGAAAGTGGCGATAAAGTAAAGGCCGTTAATAAAACTCTTAAAGATGCCTCTGTCGTTCTCCAAGACTTTGTAGCTCACACAGACGACGCTAGTATCTCTGTAGAAAACTTCTTTCGTTCCGTAACCGGCGCAAGCAAACTGACAAACGCCCTTAAAGGTATTGGTCTGCAGATGTTGACAACTGCTGCTCAGGCCGCGGCCATTTGGGCTATTGCTGAAGGATTTAGATTAGTCGTAAACGCCATTAAGGATTATATCAACCGTGCTGAGATCGCCAAAGAAAAAATGGAGAATAGCAAAAAGGCGTACCGCTTCACGATGACATCCACGAACTTCGGGTCAAACTCAATGCCCCGGCACACATGGTCTGTTTTCTCACCGGTAATCAGCGTAGAGCCGCTGCCAAGGAACGAATCAAGGACGATGCCATTGGTCATGGTAGAGTTTCGGATAGGATACTGGCAGAAATTGAGGATAATCACATGCGTGAAAGAGACACAAAAATCGGATTAGCTGAACAAAGGCAGGTGGCTTTTCTGGAGATAGCGTTCCAAATTTTACCACTCAAAAGCAAACAAAAAAAGAGCACCCTAAGAGGTAAACTCTCAAAGTGCTCTTTCAGAAAGCAATCAGCTAATTAGCCCTTAACAGCGGCGGCAACTTCAGCAGCGAAGTCGTCAACGCGCTTTTCCAGGCCTTCGCCCTTGATGAAGTGGGTGTACTCGACGATCTTGATATCGCCGCCCAGCTTCTTAGCGGTAGCGTTCACATAGGCGTTCACGTCCATGTTGCCATCCTTGATGAAAGCCTGATCGACCAGGCAGTTCTCCTTGTAGAACTTGCCCAGACGGCCGGTAGCCATCTTCTCTTTGATAGCGTCGGGCTTGTTGGCGGCCTTCGGATCGTTAGCCATCTGAGCGATGATAATCTTCTTCTCGTTCTCGATAGCCTCAGCAGGCACAGCCTCACGGTTCAGGTAGCTCGGGTTTGCAGCAGCGATCTGCATTGCAATATCCTTGCCAAACTCAACGAACTCCGGCTTAGCAGCAACTTCATCGGTGGTATCGAACTTAACGATAACGCCGTGGGTGCCGCCGCCGTGAACGTAAGCGGCGCAATGGCCCTCATAGAAAGCAAAACGGCGAACCTTGATGTTCTCCTTGATGACCAGAATCAGAGCCTTCAGAGCTTCGTCAACAGTGCCTTCGCCCATCTTGCAGCCCATCAGAGCCTCAACATCAGCGGGCTTCTGCTCAGCAACAACATTGGCCAGATCTTTGGTGAACTCAACGAACTTATCGTTCTTGGCAACAAAGTCGGTCTCAGCGTTGACTTCAACAACAACCGCACCGTTAGCGGTGGCAACAGCGTAAACCATGCCTTCAGCAGCGATACGGCCAGCCTTCTTAGCGGCAGTAGCCAGACCCTCTTCACGCAGGATCTCAATAGCCTTGTTGATGTCGCCATCAGCCTTGACAAGAGCCTTCTTGCATTCCATCATGCCGCAGTCAGTCTGGCGGCGCAGTTCCATAACGTCCTTTGCAGAAACAGCCATGTTCATTCGTCCTTTCTGAATTTAGGTGTACAAACAGTTTCGGGCGGGATCGGGCTTATTCAGCCTTGGCGGCCTCTTCGGCAGCGGGAGCATCCTGCTTACCCTGCTTGCCTTCCAGCACAGCATCAGCCATAGCGCCGGAGATCAGCTTGACAGCGCGGATAGCGTCGTCGTTGCCGGGGATGACGTAATCGATCTCATCGGGATCGCAGTTGGTATCAACGATAGCAACAATGGGGATGT
>ERZ773138.1923-NODE-1923-length-17455-cov-40.384425_pt1 | contig 17455 bp, 11 predicted proteins | sample MGYA00511114_ERZ773138 | MGnify/ENA primary metagenome ERZ773138 (study PRJEB29015, sample SAMEA2737805) | human gut metagenome | biome: human gut; feature: human-associated habitat; material: faeces | place: China | collected 2012 ...
ATCCTTGGTTTTGATGATTCTTATCAGCAAGATGCTGTACAAGTATATGAACACCTCAGCCGTCCAGAGCATTTTCATCGGTCTTCGCCCAGCCATTGTAGGATTGGTAGGAGCCGCAGCCCTGCTCCTGATGAATGGCGAGAACTTTTCTACTCCCGAAAATCCTTGGAGATTCTATATCTCCATCGCCCTCTTCTTTGCCACCTTTATCGGTGTGAAGGTAATGAAGATCAATCCCATCCGCATGATACTCTATTCTGCGTTTGCCGGATTGCTTCTTCTCTATTAAGACTTTTTTCACCCCAAACTACCCCATTTTTATGAGAAAGGTATATTTATCCATAGCCCTTGGCTTCTGCTGCCAAGGCATTCTGGCACAGCAGAGCTCCTACCACTGGAAGGTGGAGGCAGAAGCTGGTGTCAGTTGCAGTGTGCTCGATACGGATGTATCGGGCTTGTCGGAGACTTATTATAAGGTGCGACCGGGTTTCACGGCTGCCATCGGTGCCGAATACAATATCGTAGATCAGCTGGCGGTAGGAGCGGGCATCCACTTCGTACAGCGCGACTACCTGTACCAGAACCTCGGCGGCGATTCCTGGAACACCCGATACAACAACAACTTCATCAGCATCCCACTCCATGTGGGCTACTATCTCCTCCATAATCCTTACCACGAGAAGGGATTGTGGATCAAGCCGCAGGTAGGCATCTATTACGAGTACTTCACCTCCATGCATACCAAGGGTATGTATCCGATGAACATCATGGAGGGGTACAAGGGCGACGGCACCTACATCCGCTATAACACCACCTACGATTTCAGGAAGAATGAGAACCATCTCCGCCGCAGTCTCTTTGGCGGCGAAGCTGGCATCAAGGTGGGTTATTCCTTCGGAAGAATAGATGGCTCTATTGGGTATAACTTCCAGTACGGCTTCTCGCATATCTACCAGGATAAGGCCCGTACCAGCAAGACAGCCCGGCGCAACTCCAGCGTCATCACCGCAGGCATTGCCTACAAACTGTTCTAGCCCCATACGCCCTGAACCAACGGTCACCGGCCGAAGGGAAAGGTAAAGGGCAAAAGCTCCTAGCCCAGGGCAACACCCTGGGTATAATAGCAGACAGCAATACGCCCTGTAAGGGCAAAAGCTTTTAAAACATATAATTTATGAGAACCCCTATATATATAAAAGGTGGAATGCGATGCCTCTTCGCCTTCCTCCTGGCGACCACCACTACCGGATTGTCGCTTACCAGTTGTGTGGCAGACAATGATGCCAACGAGAAATCGATTTCCGATTATTCCGATACCGATGTCAAGTCGTATGGCGACCTGTTCCAGGTTTTCTGGAGCGTGATGAACCAGCGCTACTGCACCCTCAATGAGCAGTCTGCCGTATCTTCGCTGACCTGGGACCAGGTGTACAAGGAATACAAACCCAAGTTTGATGCCCTGAAGACCTTCCAGCATACCTCCGCTTTTACCCAGCAGGAGATTCAGGAAGACAACGCCAAGGCAAAGCAATATTTCCAGGAAATCATCGACAAGATCATCGACCAGCATTTCTATGTCAAGATTACCCTGCCCGTCTCCCACTCTTCTACGGAAACGGTGAGGTTCAACAGCACGCTCCGCAACAAGACCGAGTATTTCCCACTGAATGCTCACTGGAACCATACCCGCGACCAGCTCAACCTGGATGGTACAGCCTTCGGCGAGATTACCTCGGATGGTTTCTGCATCATGGGCGGTTACCTGAAGGAGCAGCCGGGTACCTATTATCTCGGCTTCAACAAGTTTGCGCTCTACGAAAACTGTTTCCACGAGTATCAGAAGTCCTATCTCCCTGTCAATGCCGCCAGCACCTATCATCTGGATGCTTCCACGATATCAGCCAAGGCGAAAGCACTGATTACTGATACCGGAAAGCGAGAGAAGGCTGAGCAGCAGGCAGCGCAGTTGCTTGCCGATATGGATAGCTATCTGGCTTCGGATGATGCTGCCCAAGCCTGCGAGAAGATGGCGGCCTACAGCAACCAGGGAGATTATTCCGGCCTTTATGCTCTCGCCAGCGAGGCATACGAAAAGTCACCGAATCTCCTCAAGCTGCTGCCTGTTACGGCTGATGCAAGCGGCATGGGCGAGCAGATCCGCCAGAAGCTGCAGGGCGATGCCCGTTACCAGCAGATGCTTTCAGCCTCCGCTTTTGCCAGCTGGTATTGCCAGGCACTTGCCGATTACCTCTGGCACGAGCGTGAACTCTACGCTTACTGGAGCGATCTGAAATTCACCTACAATCATCTCTGCGTAGAAGGTTACCGCCGTCTGTTCCTGGAGCCGCTGGCTAAGGGCGAAATCCAGAAACTGATTCTCGACTTCCGTGGCAATGGTGGCGGCAGCGTGATAGATACTCGTCTGCTTACCGACTATCTCATCACCCAGACAGCCGTCTATGCCTACGTGCGCAAAAAAGAGGATAATAATCCATACAGCTATACCCCTTGGATTCCGCAGAAGATTACGGTAACGTCGAAGAGCCTGGGCAGAAACATCCCTACCGCCATCCTGCTCGACAACTACAGTGCGAGTATGTCGGAGGTGACAACCCTCATCCTGAAGAGTCAGGGCGACCACGTGAAGACGATAGGCAGAAACAGTTACGGAGCGCAGGCGATGCTCACTTCCGACAACGAAGCCAGCAATGGCGGATGGATAGGAAATGTAACGAGCTACCTCTACTTCTACATGCCGTTCTCGCTTACCAAGGATGCACAGGGCAACCTGCTGGAAAGTGTGGGAATCACTCCTGATTATCAGCTCGACGAGATGACCCAAGAGGAAAAGGAGAAGCTCTACCAGAACGATGCTTCAGCTGTAGATAGAGGCCTGAAGAAGGCGATGGAGGTTCTGAAATAAGCGAGGGTGTGCAATTTACACCTTCGCTTTTAATTTTCTATATATCAACCCTTTACAATATATTCGCAATTTTGTGTTCCCACACAACTTGCACGGTAATGCAAACGTTTGCATTTTGTTTTACGTGATTTTCATCACTTTTTTGAAGCATCTTTGAGAAAATCATTCTATCTTTGCAACCGAAAAGGAAACCCGGTGACATTCATCTTGTCACAAGGGTAAGCCTGTGATTATAAGTAAATGACAATAACAAAATAGGACAGCTAACAGTATCCTTAAGAAAGAAAACAACAGAGTAAAAATATGATGATGAAGCAGAGATTGTTCAAACGAACACCGATGTTGTTACTGCTGATTCTCTCATCAGTAATAACCCGAGCGCAAGAGGTAGCACTGAAGACCAACCTGCTTGGTCTGGCAACCACCTCGCTCAATGCTGGTCTAGAAATAGGCACGGGCAGGAAGAGCACTTTTCAGCTTTTCGGCGCCCTGAATCCCTGGAAGTTCTCAGGCGACAAGAAATTGCGCTACTGGAACGTAATGCCAGAGTACCGCTGGTACACCTGCCAGAAATTTGGAGGCCACTTCTTCGGCATCCATGCCCTAGGAGGTGAATACAACATCAAAAATGTGGACCTGCCTTTCGGCATCTTGCCAAAGACAGAGAAAGGAAGACATTATGAAGGCTGGTATGTCGGCGGTGGTCTCACCTACGGATACCAATGGCTGCTGTCAGAGCATCTCAATCTCGAAGGATCCATCGGATTAGGATACATCTACAGCCCATACAAGCTTTACGGAAGATGTGAAAAATGTCTTGACAAGGACCACCGCAACTATGTAGGTCCTACTAAAGCCGCCCTCTCCCTGATATACGCATTCTAGAAACAATATCACCGAGATAGCAAAAACCAGATCAACTCCTCTTTTATTTAAGATTAAGAATATGAAGAAAATGAAGCTTTATGCGGTCATTTCGCCCCTTTGCATTCTGTTTGCACAGAGCGCATTGACTGTCCAAGCCCAGAAGATAGATGATTCGCAGCTACGGTTGGCTGGAGGCAAGATTCTGATAGACAGCGTCTTGACACAGAAGAAAAGCGACAGTCTCAAGGTTGCTTTCCGCCTTCATCTCGATAGTCTGCAGCTCAAATCAGAGCAACAGCTGGTTTTCACTCCGCTTATTGCCGGAGAAGATACCATCGCCCTGAATCCCATTGTCATCAATGGCAAAAACCAGAACATCAGATACCTGCGCAAAAGCAGCAAACTGAAGAACAGCCAGGCAGTGGTAGTGAGACGCAGGAATGATACCGAGCAGCAGGTGCTCTTCTCACAGACCCTTCCCTACAGGAAGTGGATGAAGGCTTTCAACCTCTCCATGACGGAAGACCTCTGCGGATGCGGCAACCTGATGGATCAGGATACCACCCAGATGGCGGTCATCAACCCAATACCCAAGATTGGTCGCGACCATTACGTGAAGCCAAAGGCTGAAGCCATCAAGGTGAGAGCCGAAAAGGGTGAAGCTTACCTGAGCTTCAAGCTCAACAAGAGCGATATCCTTGCCGACTTCCGTGAGAATGCCACAGAGCTGAGAAAGATTACATCCACCATCGACCTCGTAAAGAACGACAAGGATGTGAGCATCACCAATATCGATATTCATGGCTATGCGTCGCCAGATGGTCCTTACGACAACAATGTGCGACTCGCCAACAATCGTGCGGCTGCCCTGCGCAATTATGTATGCAATCTCTACACTATCGATAAAAAGCTCTTCACCTATCACGCCACCCCGGAAGACTGGGAAGGATTCAAGAAGAAGGTGGAAGCCAGCAACTTAGCCGATAAGTCAGCCATCCTTGCCGTTGCCAACTCATCCTTGGCACCCGATGCAAAGGACCAGAAAATCAAGAAGCTTTATCCGGCTAGCTATCGCTACATCATGAGTGAGATTTATCCTCGTTTGCGCCACAGCGACTATACGGTAACCTATACCGTTCGTCCTTTCGACATTGAAGAGGCAAAGGTAATCCTGAAGACCAAGCCTCAGCAGTTGTCATTACAGGAGATGTATCTGGTGGCACAGACCTATGAGCCTGGTTCTCCAGAGTTCAACGAGGTATTTGATATTGCCGTCCGTCTCTTCCCTGATGATGAAACTGCCAATCTCAATGCCGCCTGCACAGATTTGCAGAAGGGCGACCTCGTAACTGCCGAGAAGCATCTTGCCAAGGCAGGAAACTCGAAGGAGGCTGAGCGCATCAGAAAGATCTACGAGGAAATGAAGGCGGAACAATAAAAGATATAACTAACAATAAAATCACATAGATTATGAGAATTAAACATTTCTTTGGATTGGCAGTTTTGGCTGCTATGACTGCTAGTTGCTCTAGCAACAATGAGTTAGTAAATGGGGGTAATGGCTCTAGTGAGAATGAGAGTGGTGCAAGCTATGCATCTTTCACTATCAACTTGCCTACAACAAGTGGTACTCGTGCAGACGATCCTAAGCCAGGTACACCATCATTTGAGAATGGTGACAAGAATGAGTATGCTGTTAAGGATGCAACTCTTCTTCTCTTCCAGAAAAATGCTACTACTGATGCCTTTGAATACAAGGAAGCTGTAGAACTTGGTAATATGGAGCCTTGGACATCAAGCGACGCAACTGGTATTACCACAACAGCCAAGTTGACTGCCAAACTTAATAATGCTAAAGTTGGCGCAAATGATTATTATGCTCTTATTGTTCTTAATAACCATACAACAACAGCTGCAAAAATCAAATTTCCTACTCCAAACCAATCATTTGCTGAGTGGAGCAAAATAGCTGCTAACGCAACTGACAAATACTCGGAGTATGACAATGGTTTCTTTATGGCTAATGCTCCTATGTATGTTGCCAATGATACTCCTACAACTCTTGTAGCGATTAAGAATATCTGTGCTTCTAAGCAGCAAGCTGAGAATTCAGAGGCTACTACAGTATATGTAGAGCGTGGTCTTGCTAAGGTTTCTCTTGAAGATGGTTCTGAAAAAAAGAGCGTTACAATTAGTGGTGGTAACTATGATAAGGACAAGGTTGACATTACAGGTTGGACACTTGACGTTACCAACAAAAAGACTTTCCCTGTACATGTAACTGCTTCTGATGATTTGTGGACAGATATTTGGAAGACAACTGTTACTACTCCTGCTAATTCCAATGGTGCAACAATGGATCGTTTCCATGACAAGCGTGGAGAGTTCCAACGCGTATATTGGGGAGTAGATCCTAACTACAAGAAAAATTTAGCTGATGTTGCCGCTTGCGAAGGCGAGTTTAACCTGGTAGCAAACCAAACAGACCTATCAAAAGCGTTTAAGACTGGTGAAGACGCCAAGAAGGCTCAGTACTGTCTTGAGAATACCTTCGACATTGATCACATGGTGCAGGGTCAGACAACACGAGTTTTGTTCTCTGCTAAGTACCAACCTAATGGTTTTAAACCTGGAGAGACTTTCTACAAGATGGGTAACAGCTCTCAGTTGTGGAATGCTACTAAGGTAGAGGCTCAGATTCAGGCTAAGGCTATGGAGGTTCTTGGTGAGGCAGATGCTGAAAAGGTTAAAGTAACGCTTAATGCTACTGAAAATGACTTGACAAAGGCAGGAGTTCATTTTGTTGCCGCTGCTAATGTTACTCATGTTGGAGGAACAGCTCTTTCTACTGACGATGTTGATAATATCAATGCAAAGCTCGGCTTCAAGAAAGCTACAACATCAGAAGCAGCTGTTGGTTTGTCTACTTTCGCGAGTGGTGTTTCTTACTACATAGCACGTGTAAAGCACTTCGGCGATGACCTTACTAAGTGGGAAGCCGGTAATGATACATACGGAAGCAACAACCTCAACTGGCTTGGTCGCTACGGTGTTCTCCGTAACAACTGGTATGAGCTTTCTGTAAATAGCGTTAGTGGTCCTGGTTATCCTGACGTTCCTAAGGTTGATCCTACAGAACCAGACGACGTTAACGATCAGTACATCAACGTAGAGGTTAAGATCCTCAAGTGGGCAAAGCGTTCACAGAAGGTAGATTTGTAATAACGTAATAACAACGAAAGGCGGAGCTTAGGCTCCCGCCTTCGTTAAAACATACGAGTTGTGTTTTCTGCTTCACCGTAGTGGAAGCTAGAAACACAACCTGATATTCTGAAACATTATATTGATAATAACCAAAAAGCATCATGGCAAACAAAAAGTTACATAGTTGGATCAAGAATATACGCATGGAATGGGGATTCGACAGCTTGGCAGCTATCAGCCGCACGGCAGCATTCAGCAGCATCGTCGCTCTCGGCAGCATGCTCTGCAGCTGCAACGACTTGATGCACGATGACCTGCCCTCTTGCGATATGGGAGTTGACTTGCAGTTCAAGTACGACTACAACGTGCAACGTGCCGACATGTTCAATGATCATGTAGGTGGAGTTAGCGTGTTCGTATATGATCAGCAGGGTAAATTCATTACTCGCCAAGATGCCTACAACAGTGCAACATCGCAGCCGCTGAAAGACCATAACTATACCATGCGCCTGAATCTGGAACCGGGCAAATATCGCTTCGCCACCTTCGCCTTCCAGAAGAAATACGAAGAAACCCGTACGCATAATGGAGCCAAATTCCAAATCGTCATTCCCCAGGTAGGCAGCGACATCAAGGAATTGAATGTAAGGCTCGACCGCACCAGTCCGAATCGCCAGAATGCCCAAAGCCATGACGGCAACGACCCGGAGGATAATCCAGCTGTCGTAGAGAATCGATCTCTCCCACTCGACACACTCTGGCAGGGACTCAGCGACCATCTCGTAGAAGTAAAAGACTTACAGGTAACAAAACATACCATCAGCCTCGTCAGAGATACCAAGCAGCTCACCGTCCGACTGCACCAGCTCAACGAGCCTACCAACATCAATGCCGACGACTTCAGTTATCAGATAACCGATGCCAACGGCTACATCAATTACGACAATTCTCTCCTCCCAGACGAGGAGTTAACATACACCCCTTACAAGACCTGGACCACCGAGTTCACCACTCCGGAGGGTACCGTACAGGAGCGTACCGCTCACGCCGCCCTGATGTTCTCCCGCCTCGTGTTGCATCCAGTAACCGAGAACGAAAAGAATGCGATACTGAGCATCTGGAACAAGAAGACGGGCGAGGAGGTGGTCCGCATCAACCTAGCCGATTGTCTCGCCCAAGGCAGAGGAGCCTTCGAGAACATGAACTATTCGGCACAGGAGTTCCTGGATAGAGAATACGACTACAAGCTCGACTTCTTCCTCAAAGGCGACCAGTGGCAGTATATGCAACTCGGCATCTCCATCCTCGACTGGAGCAAGCGCATACAGCGTGCCGACTTATAATCGTAAATCATTCATCGAGATGGAAGCATCGAGATGGAATAAGTAAAAGGTAAAGTTATCATGAGAAGATTTCATATCTATATAGGTTTCATAGTTTGGTTGTTGACTAGTTTATTTGCAGTTAGTTGTACCGACGAGTTGGAGGGTAACGGATATACCCCCAACTCGTCAAGCAACCTGCACGTGCTGGTACCAACCGTACTCAGTGCGAGCGGCACCCGTACCGACGATGCTTCCGGCCTTCCTACCTATAATGCTACGGTAGATGAATGCCAGATCAACGACCTGACCCTCTATGCTTTCCCTACAGGAAATGAAGGCAAGCTCCTGGTAGAGACGCTCCCTGCCCCACTGGCTACAATGATGGCAGAGCCGAATGTAGCTAACTATCAGCTCAATATCGAGCCGGGCACTTACCATATCTATGTGGTTGCCAACATGAACAAGGTGTTGAGTGGTAAGACTTTCAAAACAGAAGATGAACTCAAAAATAAAGTACTGAGTTATGGCGTTGGAACAGAACCGGGAATGCCGGTTTCTACAAACATCCCGATGATTTACGAACCTGAGAAGGATGCCGCAGGCAATCTCGCTGTAACCGAGATTAAAGCAGCGGGTGATAGATATACCGAGGTGGCAGCTAACCTGAAGTTTACATACGTAAAGGTTAAGCTGAATCTTATCTTCGATCCAAGTAACAAAGAAGTTGCAACCAATTTCGGAGGCAAGCCCTTTAGCATCAACAGTATTTCAGCCGATAAACTCTCTCCTTTTACCCATCTTTACTGGGGCGGTAAATTTGAGACTCCAACTTGGTCAAATAATGAAGATAAAGAAGCATACAAGGAGGGTATTCCAAGTACTCAGTATGAGGCATCATCTAGAGCTGCCGTATACTATACCGATTGGACAGACAACAGCCGTCTGCCGGCAACAAATAATAGAGACGATATTGAAGGAAAAGGAACAGCAACAGAGGATCCAGTAAACGCTGCGGGCAAATGGCTTTTCCAGCAGACCTATTATCTCCCTGAGCGATATATCTCATCAGCTGCCGACCGCAGTTATCTTACCATCAATGGTAAGGTAGGAGGTTCTGTAGACAACAATTATCGCATCGATTTGGGTCATAAGAAGGATGAAACCAGCACCACAGAAGTACCCGTATTCCCTCGCGGTACCTTCTATGAGATTACCGGTGCTATCAAGACCCTCGGTAATATGGAGCTGGATTGCAAGGTAAGTGTAAAGCCATGGGAGACAGTACCAATAGATGCCGACTTCAACCATACCACTTTGTGGGTAAGTAAGACGGAGGCTAATGTAACTTCAATGAAAAATGATTATATCACATATAATTCGAATGCAGGCACAGTAGGGTTTGGATGCGATACTAAAATAGGCTCAAAAGAGATCATCATTGGCACCAACCGCGGTAAAGACGCTAATGGCAATGACAGTATCGAGTTTCGCGTGAATCCAGATATCCCAATCAGTGCCTATGCAGAAAAAGAGCGAAAAGGCACTGCAAAGGTTTGGCTCCAGGCAAATAATCTCAAGAAATATATAGATGTAAATTATGATGTTACACCTTATCTGGATGTAACTAAAGAACTGGTCATCTATTATAATAAAGATGATAAATCTCAGAATATCAGAAATATAGAATGGGATACCAATCTTGGTGGTATTAAGTTGGATAGAACAACAGATACAAAAGGTAACTCTACCATCAAAATGAGCGTAAATTCATCGAATGATGCAACAGGAACGTTCACGGTTACAGCTACGGAAGATCCTGTAACAACCACCATTCATGAATTCACGGTAACGTCAAAAGATGGATCTATGCCTCAGATTGCTCAGATTGTTCGTGTAAAAGTAAGTCCTCCTATCGGTGACTATCGTATCTATTTCAGAGCGATTAATGACCGAAGTAAATATACTGGAAGTAAAAATACTGATCGTTTTACGGCAATAATGCCAGAAGGTGGCGACAACAACTGGTACGACGGTTGGGATAATGATGGAGGTAAGAATACTGCAAAAGAAGACAACCATCACATCTATATGTATACCCAGATTGGTGAAACATCAGAAGGAACCAGTACTTTGACACAAAAAAGATGGATATATACTAAGGGTGATGCTAGCAAAGATGAATGGCCTGGTGAAGCTATGAAAGCCGACAATACCAACAAGGGCTGGTATTATAAAGACTTTAAGGTAAATATGGAGCCAGTAGTGAAAAAAGGAACTACTGAAAATAGATTCATAAAGCCAGGTGAGACGTTGATTATGTTCAACAACAATCAAGATCTTGATTTGGGTTATACTTTACACCGCTGTCCTCACCATCGAGAGCCTGGTATTCCTCTTTTCGATTATGAAGATCGCGAAGGCTGGATAGTCTATGATCCAACTTCAGATCCTGAATACCATATATTTGATGACATGCCTGAAATTAAGGACTTGAATATAACCATATACACGGAAAAGAAAACAATGGGCTGGTATAGAGAATATGGTATTGCTGGAAATAGTAAAACTGATCAATTCAAGATTCATGATGAAAATTCAGATGCAAATGTAGACCACGGTAACTCTTGGAAACGCGAAAAAAAGGGTAATTGGTGGAAAACAGTCATCACGCTGAAAGCCATCAAAGGAGAGCATAATAAAGATATCAAAATCAAACAACAAGATGGTGATGAGCTTACGCTCTTCAATGGCAATAGTTTCACGGGCGATACCGGCTATTACAAAAATGGAAAATGGTATCAAGGTAAGCCTGATGACGTAACAGAATAAATAATATAGAAAAAATGAAGAAGATAAAGCATTTAATGATATGGATAGGATTGCTCCTAAGCCTTGTTTCCTGCAAGGATACGATGGAGGCTATCGGACTCGGCGGGGATGAAGTCCCTGCCGAAGGACTTGTCTTGAACATTGATTTGCCCAATTTTTCTGAAAAGCAACTGGGCACGAGAGTTGATGCTACGGAAACAGAATCTATCAACAAGCTCACTTTGCTTTATTACGACAGTAGCAGCAAGTGTCTGAGCAAAGAAGATTGCACCAATCAATTAACAGAGACCAACAAGCTAAGCAATGGCAGCTATAACATCAAAGTAAACACTCCGAAAGAAGCAAGCTACATACAAGTAGTTGCCAATGCCGAAGTCACAGATGAAGCAAGCGACTTACAGGATATCAGTAAAGCAGCAGATCGCACTCCAAGCCTTACTGAGCCAGTTTGTTGGGGTAGCATCAAGGTTACCGATTTGCTAACTCCTGAGACTGCCAAGATTTCTCTTCTGCGCTCTAATGCCAAGATTACCCTCAAAGTTGCCGAAGGCATTAAGGGTATCTTTCCTGAAAAAAGCGCAGGGCTTATCATCAACCATACAGCAAAGAAAACAGCTATCGCTCCAAAAGGCTATAAAGAGCCAACAGATAAAGGGTTGGCAACAACTACAGAATTCAGTAGCACAAATGTTGGCGATGGCTTAAGCAGAGTTGTTGCTGTAAACGAGACATCTATTGGTCAAGCAAACATTATCATCCAGGCTATATATAACAATGAAGTAGGTTTCTATAAAGTTGGCCTTTATAATAAGGATGACAAGAGTTACGAGTACGCTCTCTTGCGAAACCATAACTATACCATCACTGTAACCAAGGTGAATGATTATGGTTTTAAGACTTTGGACGAAGCCATCAAGGCTAAACCGGAAAACAGAATAGAAGCAGAAATCGTTGATGACAATCCTGCCATCACCAAGATGATCGCCTGCAAGGATTATGAACTTGGTGTTAGTGACGACCTATCCGTAAAAGCAACAGCAGCTAAAGCAACTGAAGCAATTAAAGCAACCATCACTTTGGTTACTACGCTCTCTTCTGCAACAAGTGCTGACGGCAAACTCTACGGAGTAAGCATCAATCCTGCAGATAGCTGGATTACGTTTGACAAGGATGATGTAACTGAAACGAAACTTCCGGAATCAAAAAGTAAATCATCACCTGGCATGAAATATGTTCTGACGTTTACGCTGGATCCAAACATTCATGAAACCCCAAGACCAGGAACGGTTACGATATCTTCTGGTGATCTCAAGCTTGATGTGAAGATAACCCAGGATGGTTTCGATTTCATGAGAGACGACCCTAATCGAAAAGTCAAAATGTTAAAAAATGGCAGTGAGATACCGGACTATTTTGCCTGGTTGGATAAGGTTAAAGGAATCAGACCAGATCAAATGCAAGGCGCAGTAAGAAATAATGGTCTTCATTTTACTGTAGGAAAGAATGCCTACAGTTATAAGATTCCTAAAAAGACAGGGGATAAACTGACAGTGGATAATCGGACAGGGGATGTTCTGACAGATAAAGATGGCCATTTCACTGTTAGCGCTGACGGAGATTACTGGAAAGTGACGTTGAAAGATGATCGCGATAATAATTATGATCTTTGGAAAGGCACCTTTACGATAAAAAACGCAAATAATATCAACATCACCTACACGGTTTATCATACTGGTATTTTCCATGAGATAACAGATGATATGGCAAACAAATATGAATTAGCAGAGGGTGGTGATGACAAACTAAAGGTAAAAGGTCTGTTCTATTATGGTGTAGTGAAGGTGAAGGGACAAACTAAAACCTACATTATGCTTGACCGTAATCTGGGTGCTACCGATAATAGTCCTTATGTGCCAGACGTCAACGAACTTAAAGACCATAAAGGTGCCATCGGTGGATACTTCAAGATTTCTGAGGAAAAGAATGAATCAGATGAAAAGCAGGGGAATCTATCCTCTACTCTATCTCCTGAAGGCTTTGAAATACCAGAGAAATCGGTGTTTGAGGACTTGATTGCGAATGATACACTTAAAACAGAGGTACGCCATACTGCTCTTGGAGAATCGTACTATTGTACATTTATGAATACAACAAGCTCTGAGTTGAAAACCATCTATCTGCCATACGGAGGATATTTGGAAGGTGAAAGCCATAAATATCCAATGCACGTGGTCTTTTGGACCAAGTCACTTCTTTCAGGAACCCAAGGTTTCAGTAAAGATAGTCCGGAATATGGTTTCTGGTATAACTATTTCGACGTGTACAACTCGAAGCGGGGTATATCAAACGTACGTTTCGTGAGTGGTAGTAATGGAAATAACACCGGCCGCTACAAGGCAATGCCATTACGCCTGGTACGTGTTCTGCAATAAACACAAGATAAGTGATAAATACAATAACATCTTTTACTTATAATAAAGTTCAAAAACAGCTGTTTTAAAAAGAAGGGTTGGGTTTTCGTGAGAAAGTCCAGCCCTTCTTTTTGTCAGGATACTCCTGACAAGGGGTCAAGACGTCACTGAGAGGTCATCATGATAGTACTGACGGATGGTAAAGACGCTTCCATCGCTTATTGCCTCACTACGGCATTATATTGCCCTTTACCAGGGCAATATCGTGCCATCGCCAGGCACAAAACGATACGTCGGGCGAGAAAAAATCCCCACACTCTTTTTTACTCTTCACCAAATCGCCTAAAACCCCAATAAACACAGGGGTTCCGAGAGGTGAAGAGTGGCGCACCACTCTTCACCACTCTTCACCACTCTTCACCTTTTGCCGGTGATCCATTTTATCTTTTCGTTTTGCCAAACAAATCAGAATGAGTACCTGTAGTTAACATCAACAGCGTCAATTCCGTATCATTCTGTTCCCATATCAAAAGCCAATCTGATTCAATATGAGCTTCCCATTCACCTTCATGATTACCATGAAGTATATGTGGTTTGTATTCTGAAGGTAAAGTACCATTTTCTACCAATAAGTTAATCGCTTTCTGTAATTTCTCTATCGGATAGCCACGCTTGCGACAAAGTTTCAACGCTTTGTCGAATCTTTTAGTTGTTCCTAATTTATACATCACTTACCAAGAATAGTATCAAACATTTCATCAACAGAGTTCCATTGTGTAACTCTACCTTTAGCAACATCCTCTTCAGCAAGTTCCAATTCCGTTTTCTTAGGTTTCAAAACCGAAATAGAACTTACTCCATGGAGCATTTGAATGGCACTTTTAAGTTTATTGACCAAAGATGGGTCTGATATTGAAACCACTAACTGTGGTTCTTTTAATCCTATCGCTCTTGATTTCATAATCTTCTCCTTTAAAACGTTTAACATAATTAAGATACAAAAATACATTATTCCCCTCACACCGCCAAACTTCTTGCATTATTTTAACGTTAAAGGTCTTGATTTAACCCAAGTTTGGCACTTTAACCTGCTTTATTCATCATCACAAATTTTTCCGGGTGAAGGGTGGTGAAGAGTGGTGAAGAGTCGAGCACACTCTTCACCCTATCAAAATAGCTCATACACAACGACTTACGCCACTTCGGTGAAGAGTGAAGAGTATTTTTGAAACTGGCGGATTATCGCTACAGGTTGCAGCGGATTGCAAATCCGCTGGGACGCCTAACGGAAGAAAGGAAGATTTAAAATAAATATCCGCCCACCAGCTGATTTCCACTTGCACAACAGGTGTTGGGCGAGCGCATATCAGCTGTTATGCAAGCGCACAACAGCTGTTGTGCGGCTAGAGAGATAGGCTTTTCCGGCTTATACTATTAGTCCTTCTGGCAACAAGTAAAGGTTACTCCGAAGACTATTTACGTTAAATCGATGCAGCAACGATAATACTTACAAGGCACAGCGATAGTACTTACAGGGCACAGCGATAGTACTTACAAGGCACAGCGATAGTACAGTTCGGTCTTGCAGTTTCGACGGATTTGCAATCCGTCGTATAAAAAGGTTCGACTTATCAAACCTGGGGATTTGTAATCCCCCTAATCCATAAGATATTACAGTTAGAACTTTTAATTCTCCATTGAATACGTGTTTTTATTTAATGACTGAGTAGTTACCCAGAAAGACCGTGAGGCAGAGTAAGGTAATAACTTTCAAGCCAAAAAAAACTCCCTATAAGTTCAGGCATCTATCGCCTGGCTTATGGGGAGAACTTGTATCTGATAATTTTATGATTTCAATTGATGCAATTGCTCATGGGTTAAGCCTGTCAGTTCCATGATAGAGTCATCATCCATACCCTTTAATAGCATTTTCTTCGCTATATCAAGACTTTTGTGATAACTACCTCTTGCTTCACCTTTGGCAAAACCCTTAGCTTCACCTTTGGCAAAACCCTTAGCTTCTCCTTTGGCAACACCTTCATCAATACCATTCATATAATAGCTCATTAAGACACCATAGTAATCATCGGCGGCCTTTAAGCTTTCATCATATTTCTCTTGCTCTTCCTGACTCAGGCAGCGGGAATCTGCCAGTTCAGCAAGACGCTTGAAAATCTTCTTCTGTGCCGTAAACGGCATTCTCTCTAATGCTTCCATATGCTTTAATACATAAATCCATTTGTCAAAATCACTTTCACATTCTTCAGCCTTCTTGTCAAAGAAAGGAAGAGACAAGTAGATGAAGTGAAGATTGTCGGAAAAGACATCTTGACTTCCTTTTTCATACAAGGCTACATCGGTTCTGAATTTCGACACTGCATTGTCCTTTGGCATGAAATTCATGAGGCAGACGACATAGACGGGCATTAACTGATAGAGAGCAGGTTTCTGCTCGATTGTCTTTTTCCGCTGCCCGACAATAGCCTTGCTGGCATAATAGATGGAGCGATTGACAAAAAACGGCACCCATCTGTTCTGCATCTCGACAATGAAATGATTTCCATCATCGGTTTCACAATAAATATCAAAGATGCAGCCACGCAAATCTTTTGAATCTGCCAGTTGCTCTTTATCCTTGAAGGTGACATCCCTGATATGCATTTCGTCAACCAACAGGTCGTTCAAGAAACTAATCAGCAAATCCTTGCTGAATTCTTGTCCGAAGAGGCGTTTGAATCCCCAATCGGTGAAGGGGTTAATATATTTACCCATGGCAAAATATTGAGATAATTGATATCTGATGGCAAATTTACGATTTTTCTCTGAAAACTCCAAGAAAAAAATGCAAAAATTTGAAAAACCATCGAATTTACCTCTATTGAATAATAAAACTATTCCGCCTCGCCGGATATGTCGTTCATCCGTGCGTAATCCGATGAATAATGACACACCCTCACAGAGGATAAAAAGGTGGATTTTCAGCAGAAAATCCACCTTTTACACTATATTCTCCGTTTTGTCCACCTCTTTTCCGTGTATTTTGTGTACTTTTGCGGCTGTGTATGAATCGCAGCAGGGAGTAACTTCCAAAAGCTGCGGCTTCATGCTACCAGCAAATAACAAGCAACAAAATAAAAACAAGCCTAAAGAATAAACAATGAATAAGAAAAGACATTTTTTACTCTCGGCTGTGCTCGCCACAACATTGGCAGCCAACGCCCAAGTAACCATCAACGTAGATGCCTCTAACCCAGGCGTCAAGGTTTCACCTAATTTATATGGTATCTTCTTCGAGGATATCAACCATGCTGCTGACGGCGGACTCTATGCCGAACTCATCAGCAACCGCTCTTTCGAGGATGACGACCAGAACATCCCTACCTGGAAAACTTCCGCCCAGAAAGGTGCAAAGATCCAGACACAACTCATCAACAAGGGTCTGCTCAACAAGGCACAGGGCAAGGCTCTCCAGCTTACCATTGCGGCAAAACCTGCTGCCACAGCCTCTCTCATCAACGAGGGTTTCTGGGGCATCAACGCCGTTCAGGGCAGAACCTACAAGCTCTCTTTCTGGGCAAAGGGTAGCTACAAGGGCGGATTGAAGGCTCGTCTCACCAACGCAAAGGGCGACAAGGTGTATGCAGAAACTGCACTCAATGCCAAGGTAGGCAAGAAGTGGACTAAATATACAGCTGAACTTACAGCCAATGCCAACGATGCGAAAGCACAGTTTGAGCTCGTAGCCGACGGCAAGGGTACCATCGTTCTCGACGTGGTAAGCCTCTTCCCTCCGACTTTCAAGAATCGCGAGAACGGCTTGCGCCCTGATTTGGCTCAGCTGCTCTATAACATCCATCCTAAGTTCGTCCGCTTCCCTGGCGGTTGCTACGTAGAGG
>ERZ773138.1925-NODE-1925-length-17445-cov-3.271133_pt1 | contig 17445 bp, 10 predicted proteins | sample MGYA00511114_ERZ773138 | MGnify/ENA primary metagenome ERZ773138 (study PRJEB29015, sample SAMEA2737805) | human gut metagenome | biome: human gut; feature: human-associated habitat; material: faeces | place: China | collected 2012 ...
TATACAAGGCAAAGGCAAGGTCATTTCAGATAATAGATGGAAAGATTATGCCATCATTTAAGGTAATATCCAAGGTTGGTGAGTCTGCTGGAGAATCAATAGAGATAGCCGCAAGGGATGGTGAGTTCTTATCAAAGGACGACCTGCGCCAGAGAGCCAGGATTGGACAGACGGTTATAGAGAAGCTTGGCGAGCTTGGACTTCTTGATGGAATGGCAGAGCAACCAGTTATCATTATTTGATGTTATATAGTATTGCATATACATATATAAGTGTGTTATCATCATATAATATATGCGGTTAGAATACGATTATAAAGATGCAGTATATATGTTTAATTAATTAGATGAGGTGAAAAATGTTAAAAAAATATCTTATATGTTTTCTTGTATCAATGGTACCTATTGTTGAACTTAGAGGAGCAATTCCTATATCACAGGGAATGCAGCTTCCATTATTACAGTCATATATAATATGTGTAATAGGTAATATGCTTCCGGTTCCGGTTATATATCTTTTTGCAAGACGTGTTCTTGAATGGGGTGCAGACAAGAAATATATCGGAAAGTTCTTTACATTTTGTATTGAAAAGGGTCACAAAGGTGGAGAAAAGTTAAAGCAGAAGGCTGGGAATGGTCTTTTTATAGCACTTTTATTATTCGTTGGTATTCCAATACCTGGTACAGGTGCGTGGACAGGAACACTTGCAGCAAGCCTTTTAGATATGGATTTTAAAAAGAGTGTTATTGCGGTTATGGCAGGAGTTGTTTTAGCTGGAATTATAATGGGGCTAGCATCTGCAGGAGTGTTTGGTGCTATTGGTGCATTTTTGAAATAATAACTTTGGATATATAAATCTTGATGAATTTATATGTAAGTGTTAGATAATGTATGAGAGATAAAAAATTGATATTGAGATAGAAGAAATTCAAATTTTCTGTCTCAATATTTTTTTGTGGTTTGATAAATTGCTACGGCTATAAAGGATTAATAAAGATTAGGTATAATTTTATTACAATAATGTTAAATAAAAGAAATAGAAAAGTAATAAGTTAGTGAGAGATAGTATCCGTAAGAAAGCTAGAAAAGTATAAAAATAGTAATATTGAAAAGATTTTTTTATTATGAAATAATTAAATAAGATAATAGTGTCATTAGGGGGAGAAATATGTTTAAATTTAAAGAAAATAAAAAAGCAAAAATAATTTTAATAGTCGTACTTATGATTATTACTTTAATCAGTATTATATTGAGTATGTGTGTAAAAAATCCTAAAAATATAAATGAAGCAGAAATGAAAGTAGCTAAATCATATACTCAAGTTGAAGAAGATGACGATAAAACACAAAGTGATTTTGTTAAGTTTGATGCTTATGTTTTAAAAGATTTAGATGGAGATGGAAAAGCAGAAAAACTTAGAGGTACTTGTAAAGAAATTGGAAGTCAAGACACTTTGTATATGCAACTTAATGTAAATTCAGAGGGAACGTTAAAGGATGCAAAAATAAAAATAGATGGAAAGAACTTTTTTTTATCAACTTCATTAGTTGCAGATAATGTAATTAATGGAAATTATATTTCATCTAATGTAAACTCTATAGATTTACGAGAAATAAAAGAGGGAACTAATGCACTAATACAAGGGTTAATTTTAAGTGGAGATTATAAGTATTCTTCAACAAAAGCATATGCAATACAATCTGGAAATATAAATAATTATTCAAGAAAAGATAATAAAATAACTTTAGAAGGGACATATGTAAACAGCAAAGGAGAAGAACAAGAAATAAAGAAAGATGTGTTTTTAACAGTAGATTGGTATGGTGATGTAACTGCTAATATAGATAGTGTATCTCAAAAATGTATATTAGATAAAGAAAATTCAAGTATTAAGTTAAATGTAGAAGTGTCTGAATTGCAGAAAAAATTAATGCTTTCAAAGTTATGCGTACAAGGGACAATTCCACAATTAAATGGATATTCACCTATTGAAGTTTCTGTTCAAAATGGTGAATATGATAAAGATACAAGGGAATTTCATATAGAAAGATCAAGTCAAATATATTCAGATGGAACAATAGAAAATCCGATAAAGAGAAATTATATTTTCCAACTTGAGGTACAATATCCGCAAGAAGCAATTTCAAGTATGGAAGATGGAAATTATATATTAAATATTCCAGTATCAGCTTATTATGAGGCATATAATAATTTGAATTTATATGAAGATGGAATAGTGAAAAGTAATACTGCTGAAAGAGAAATTCAAGCAATATTATGTTTCTCGGAAGTAGAAACAAGAGAATATGCATATAGTACAAGTGTAAATGAAAAATTAAATAAGAAAAATGTATTAGATGTTTACAAAGGGGTACAAGATATAAAAGATGATACATATGAAGTAACATGGCAGATATTACGAATGAAAAATACTCAGGATGATGTAATAGTGATAAAACAAGAGCAATCAGATACTCTAGGTAGTATGGAAACAAATTGTATAAAGAATGTGGGAATATATTTTTCAGGAGATATACAAAGTCTATTAGGAGAAAATGGAACAATAAAATTATACAATAATGAAACGAATGAATTAATAAAAACATTTTATAAGAGCAATTGGGATGAAAAATATTATTATTCAGATGACGTTAAGATTATAAGGATAGAAACTAGTAGTGTTCAACCTGGTGAAAATGGAAACATTAAGGTTAATAATATGAAAAAGATAGATTCATTAGCATTAAGTAATTCTATAACTAAAGAAGAATTACTTAAATATAATTATATTTATAATTACAGTACAGCAATATGTAATAATACTGTACATGCGACAGCTGTTACTGATTTTAAAACTCCTTCTTCTATTATAAGTGTGTCAACTAATAAAGAGAATATTTCTAGCCAAGTAGAAAATCAAATTTGCCTAGATATAGAAGCAAGTAATAATTGCGTACAAAGTTGGAAAGATGGTAAATTTTTAGTGAAATTACCTTCTCAGATAGTAAATGCTAATATAGACGAAATAAGAACTAATAGTTCTAATGTAAATATATCAAAATATAGCAAATATGAGCAAGATGGAAATATCTATATACAAATAGATACTCAAAATGAAAAACCAATAAACTTTGCAATTAGTTTATATATGACTATAAGATGTGACCCTATGACTAAAACTGACAATTATAATATAGAAGTATATGCAAGTAATCCAGAAAATGAAGTATATGAGGTAGACCATACGAAATCAGATATTTATGATATTAATAACAATGGAGATACAAATGATGTAGTTGCATATGCAAAAACAGGTGTAAATATTATGGCACCTAACAATTTAATTACTACAGAGAATATTATTGACGAAAATGGCAATGCGATAGCAAAAGAGTCAGAAAATCTAGAAATAGACAAAAGTGACTTGAGCAAAACTCAGAAAATAGAAATAAAAATATTTAATAATTATTCAGGTGGTGATATAAGAGATGTTGTAATAGTTGGAAAACTACCATTTAGAGATAATACATATGTAATAGATGGAAATAATATGGGATCTGATTATTCTACATCTATGTTTTCTGAAGGAATAGAAATTCCAGAAGAATTAAAAGATAAGGTGAAAATATATTATTCGGAAAAAGATAATGTAACAAGAGATTTAAAAGATAGTAATAATGAATGGGTTGAGAGTCCTAGTGATTTTTCAAAAATAAAATCATATTTTATTGATTTAAGCCAATTGGTTTTAAAAATTGGTGATAAATATTCATTTGTATATGAAATAAATTTGCCAGATAATGTAGAATATAATCAAAATTCTTATTCAACACATGCGGTATATTTCAACTTAGATACTAATGAAGGAAAGTTATATCAAAGAGTTGAAACAAATAAATTAGGAATTCTAGTTGCTAAAAAATATAATTTAGATATAACAGATTATGAAGAATTTACAGCAGAAACTGTTAAAGGTGTTACATATAATATATCAGATGGAAAAGAGAACATAATTGGAACAACAGACGAAAATGGTAATTTAAAAATCAAAAATTTATATGTAGAAAAAGAGTATAAGATAACAAAAACTAATGTTACATCAAATTATGAATGTGATTCTACTGAAAGAAAGATAAAAGTAAATGCTAATGATGGAACTTTAAGTATAGAAAATGTAGCTGGAGAATTTAAGGAACAGGAAGTTATAAATGAACAAAATCTAGTTAAATTATCATTAGAAAACAAAGTTAAATATGCTTTAAATTTAGTAAAAACAGAAACAGAAACTCAAAATAAGATTGGTAATGTTAAGTTTTTATTAAAAGGTAAAGGAATTTCAGAAAATGGAGTAATAATACAAACTCTAAACGATGGAAGTGTGTATATATCAGGATTATACCAAAATGAAATTTATACTTTAAAAGAAATATATGCTGAAGGATATAAGGAAATAAATGAAGAAATAAGATTTAAAGTTCAAAGCAATAACAAACAATATATAGCATATGACTTAGATAACAAATTCAAGGAAATTAGTATTAATAAAGAGAGTGGAAAAGTTCCAGTATTATCAACAGTTTTAGAAAATGAAAAAGAAGATGCGTATACGTTTAATTTGACTAAATATCAAAAGAATAGTGATAATGTAGTACCAAATACTAAGTTTAATATTAAAGGTAAATGGTTTCCGGAGGAAGGAAAAGAATACTTGACAGATAAAAATGGAGAAATTGAACTAACTTTGTATGCAGGATATGAATACACAATAAAAGAAATAGAAGCTGCTAAAGGATATGTATTAAATGAACAAGAAATAAAGTTTATTGCAACTAAAGATAATGATGGAAATTTAAAATTTGCAGTGACACAAGGTAATTTCAAACAAGAACCAAATGTAGTAAATAATATAGTTTATGTTCAAATGGATAATGAAAAAACATTTGAGATAATAAAAGAAGATGAAGAGACTGGAAAACTATTAAAAGGAGTAAAATTTGCTATATATAAAGTTGAAAAAAATGAAGATGGAAGTGAGAGTTTATCAGAGGCTAAAAATATTAATGGACAAGTTGTTGGAAAAGAAGAATTTATAAACAAAGTAAAATATAGAGTTCTTGAAACAGATGAAGAAGGACGAATTCAAGAAAGCTTAGAGTCAGGATTATATAAAGTAATAGAAGTTCAGGCTCTTGAAGGTTACTATTTAGGAAGTTTAGAAGAACATACATATTATTTTGGGATTGATGAAAGCCAAAAAGGAGAAAGTGAAATAACTATAAAAGCTGAATATTCAGATATTAAGCAGACAAGTATGAGTCAAACAAATGATGGCGGATATGTAGGAGTGTGTGGTAGAAAAATTACTAAATACAATTCACAGTTTGAGGTTGAATGGGAGAAAAGTAATGAATTAATTGATGAATCAATTGGTAATTATTATTGTTCTTATAATCAAGTAATACAACTTAATGATGGGGGGTATATTGCACTTGCTAGTAAAGGTTATTCGCATGATGATGAAAAAATGATAGTTTTAAGTAAATTTAATTATAAAGGAGAAAGTGAGTGGAATCAAATTGTTCCTGCTAAAGGAAATGCTGGAAATATTATAATAAGCAAAGATAATTATATCATGGTTGCAGTTGGAAAAAATTCTTATAATGATACAATAGAATCTGCTCAACAAGGAGGTAGTTCAAGACCTACAATTGGGATTTTTAAATATACTTTACAAGGAGATTATATTGGACAAAAAGAATTTTTCACTGGAGGAGAAATTAATGGTGTAGAATGTGCAAAGATAATGGAGGATAATAATGGCAATTTTATAGTTTATTCTACGAATTCGCAGTATGAGGGAGGATGGATATTAAAACTTGATAAAAATCTAGATTTGTTATGGGTAAAGAAACTTGGAAAAACAGCACATGGATATTATAGTTCAGTTAATGTACTTGAGGATGGTTGTATAGATAATGATGGAGGATATCTATTTGTAGGAACAACTCAAGAAAGAGCAGAATATGGAGTATATACAAATGCAGCAAGAGGTGATGATTCAATATCAGCAGTAATTGCTAAGTATAGTAAACAAGGTGAATTAGAATGGATTAAAGAAGTAGAAACTGAAGATATATCACATTGGAATGTAGGAAGATTATATGGAATATTGAAATTGAAAGATGGAAGTTATGTGATTCAAGGAGAAAAAAGTATATATAAATATTCACCTGAGTTTGAATTGGAAAGTAAATATGAATTCAATAAAAAAATCGTGAATTATGATAGTGATTACTATTCGTATAGAAAATCAATTAAAAATGTAACAGTAACAAATAATGATGAAATATTAATACCAATAGAATTGAACTCAGAAAGAATAAGTGCAACAACTTTATTAGAAATAAACAAAGGGGCAGCATCTATACCACAAAAAACAGAAATAAAAGTATATAATTCTTTAAAGGAATATGAAATAACTACAGCATGTGGAGAAAATGGAAAGATAAGCGGAAGTGAAGAATTTTTATATGAAAAAGTAAAACATGGAAAAGATGCAACAAAAGAAATTGTTGTTACTCCAAATGATGGGTATAGAGTTTTAAGCATATCAGTTAATGGCGAAAATATTAATTTTTCTGAGGAAGAAGATAATAGTGTAAAGATTCCATTGTTTAAGAATGTTACACAAAATAAAAATGTATATGCGACATTTATAGAAGAATCTAAAATGGGAGAAATAATTGTAAATCATTATAAAACTGACACAACAGAAGAAGTTGCTGATAAGCAAATAATAAGAGGAAATATTAATGATAAATATGTGACAAATCCTAAGGCATATATTGCAAATTATAGCTTAAATACTGAGAGATTACCAGTAAATGCCACTGGAAAAATAACAAATGAAACAACACAAGTAACATATTATTATAATGAGAATCCAGTAAAAATAGTAACTAGTTATATTAATATGGAAACAAATGAGTATATGCAGGATGATAATATACAATATAAAAATATAGGGGAAGAATATGAAACTCAGGGAATGGATAATATACCAGATGGATATGAATTATTTAAAGAACCAGAAAATAGAAGTGGTACAATTACAGATAGTTTAGATAGCACAGAAATAAATGTAGTATATTATTATAAATTAAAAGAGTATATCGTAAAAACTAATGTTATAAATGATGGTGGAACTATATCAGGGCAGGGGAAAGATGCATACGAAATAGTGAAACATGGAGAAGATTCAAAAAAGAAAATAGAAATTGTACCATATAGTGGATATAAAATTTCGAAAATAAAAATAAATGAAAAAGAAATAGAAATTAATGCGAATGATGCGGGAATAGTAGTTATAGACAAATTAGAAAACATTAAAGAAAATAAAAATATAACTGTTGAGTTTGAAAAAATAAAATCAAAAGTTATAATAAAATATCTTGGAAAAGAAACAAATCAAGAAATATCAGAAGAACAAATAAAAGAAGGCGAAGTTGGAGAAGAATATGTTGCAATTCCAAAAGACATAAAAGATTATGTTTTAGTTGAACCTATTCCACAAAATGCAAAAGGTCAATTTGAAGAAGAGGCAATAATAGTAAAATATTATTATGCAAAAGAAGAAGTGAAAAAACCAGATGATACAGATAAAAAAGATGAAGAAAATAAAGATAATACAGATAATACAGATAATACAGATAATACAGACCAAAAAGATGATAATAATGATACGAATATTTCAAATGATAATAAACCTTCAAATAATGTAAAAGAAACAGATAATACTACTAATAAAATAAGTAATATAATAAATCCGCATACAGGAGACTATATAATTGCAGTAATAATAGTATTAATTATAGCTATTTCTATAAATGTAATAATAATAAGTAAAAGAAGGAAAGGAGGGAATAAGTAATATGAAACCAAAAGTAAAAAAGATAATATTATTAAGTATAGTTGCTGTTGCTTGTATGTTTTTAAGAAGTGACCAAGTTAATGCATATACTGGAAAAGTTACAGATGAAAATAAAATAACATGGGATTATACTTTAGAAAATGATGAGATAGTAGAAATAAAATATGAATCGGGAGAAATACAAGAAAATTTATATATACCATCATACTTAAATGGATATCCATTAACTAAAATTCAAGATAATGCATTTGATGGAAATAAGAATTTGAAAAATGTAACAATTCCAAAGACTGTTAAAGAAATTGGGTATGGGGCATTCATGTCATGCAGTAATATAGTAAGTATAGAATTTGATAAAGATAGTGCTTTAACTAAAATAGGTAACCAGGCATTTGATGGATGTGAAAGTTTGACAAGTATAAAGATACCAAATAAAGTAACTAGTATAGGTTGCTATGCATTTTATGATTGTTCTAACTTAGATAATATAACGATACCAGATACAGTAACAGAAATAGGAAAATATGCTTTTGATAGTACTATTTGGTATGATAAAAAACCTTATGGAGAGCTATATATAAATAATATTTTATATAGCTATAAAGGAGAAATGCCTGAAAATACCAATATAGTAATAAAGGAAGGAACGATTTCAATAGTTGCACGATGTTTTGAAAATAAAAAGAACTTAGTTAACATAGAAATACCAGATACTGTAGTATATATTGGAGATTATGCATTTGATGATTGCACAGGATTGACTAGTATAGAATTACCAAACAGTGTTACATATATGGGAGAAGATGTGTTTTCAGGGTGTAATAATTTAACAAGTGTAAAATTGTCTGATAATTTAAAAGAAATAAAGGATTATTCTTTTTCGAGATGCGATAAATTACAAGATATTAATATTCCTAATGCAGTTACAAATATTGGAAAAGGTGCATTTTCTAATTGTTCTAGCTTAAAAAAAGTGAGTATATCTAATCCAATAGAAATAAAAGATAATACTTTTTACCAATGTAGTAATTTAGAAGAGGTACAATTATTAGGTGGTGCATTAGGTATAGGAGATAATGCTTTTTATTCTTGTATAAAATTATCTGATATTACAATATTAGATGTATCAGAAGAATATGATGGAAAATATAGTATAGGAGCTAATTCATTTAGTAAGTGCCAAAGTTTGACGGAAATAACGATTCCAAAAAATTTTACTAGAATTGGTTCAGGTGCATTTTCAAGTTGTAGTAATTTAGAAAAAGTTAATATACTTGGAACTATGGAATTCATAGGAGCAGGAGCATTTTATGAAACTAAAATTAGTAGTGGATTTGTAGAAAGTCATATTAAAGATAAAGATATTGTTAGCTTTGTAATAGAAGAAGGAGTAGGACAAATTGGAGATTATACATTTTTAGGAGCTGAAAATTTAAAATCTGTTCATATACCATCAACAGTATATCATATTACAGAAAAGGCATTTTATGGATGTAATAACTTAGAGACAGTTACTATATCACAAGATAATCCATATTTTACAATCGAAGATGGAATTATATATAATAAAAATAAAACAATATTGATAAGATGCTTGCCAGGGAAAAATACTAAAGTAGAAATTCCAAATACAGTTACAGAAATAGAAGAGTATGCTTTTATGGGGTGCTCAAAATTAAAAGGAACATTAACAGTGCCAGGTAGTATTAAAAAGATATCAGAACATGCTTTTGAAAGATGTACAAGTGAGATTCCATTGGTTTTAGAAGAAGGAATAGAAAGTATAGAAGCATGTGCATTTTCAAATTCACACTTTATAGGAAATTTAACCATGCCTAATAGTGTTACTCGAATAAATAGGGAAGCATTTATTAATTGTGATAAGTTTAATGGAAAATTAAATTTAGGAAAAGTAGAATATATAGCAACTGGAGCGTTTACTAATTGTAGTGGATTTACAGGAGATTTAGTTATTCCAGAAGAGTTATCAAGTATATATCAAAGTACTTTTCAAAATTGTACGGGATTTGATGGAAAGTTATATGTTGGACAAAAAGGTATATCAATAGATTATTATGCTTTTTTAAATTGCATAAAGATAAAAGAGATTGTAGGAAAAATATCTAGTTTGGGAGAGGGAGCATTTGCTAATTGTATATCTTTAATTAATACTGGCGATTATGAAGGCAGTGGTTATGCTTCATGTGCATATTATGGATGTAAAAACTTGAAATACATAAATGTAAAAGAAATGAGAGGTATGTATAGTGGGTTTGACAGAGCAACTAGCTTAGAAGAAGTGAAAATAAAGGAAGGAGTAACAAGTCTATGTTCAGGAATATTTGCGAGATGTACAAGCCTAAAAACAGTATACATACCATCTACTGTAACAAATATAAACGAAAATGCTTTTTATGGATCAGATAATATAGAAAATATTTATGTGGCACAAGAAAAAGCAAAGGTTAATTTTGATGAGATATTAAGAAAGTATTGCAAAAATATACATTATTTAGATGATAATGTATATAAAATAGAGAAAAATGTACCACAAAATATAAAAATTATTGATGTACAGAACTCCTCAAAAGATGGAATAAAATATGGTGATACATATAAATTTAAAATACAAGCAGTTGAAGGTTATGAAATATCAGATATTATTGTAAAAGTAAAAAAATTAGGTGAAGAGATAGAGCTTACAGGAGAAGAAGTTGATGGAGAAGTAATTTATGAAATAGAAAAGATAAAAGAAGATATAGAAATAATAGTAACTGCCAATATTGAAAAAATAGAAGATACTGATACAGCGATTAAAGATACGAATGAGTTAAATGTAAATATAGAAGGATCTGATAAAGAAAACAATAATGATAAAAGTGTTAAAAAGCTTGACATTAATGAGTAGAATGTGATATCATATTAAAGATTCGTATAATAAATATGCCCTAAAAAGTTAAAAATAAGAATAAGGGTGATTAAAATAAAAAATATTAACAAAAGTAAAAGATAAAGAAACACTAGAGCCAGTTGAAAAATCAAAGATTTTCAACAGCTCTTTTGTTGCCGTTTATAAAAATTTTATTTTTGATATCAAACTAATTTACAATTCAAAAGTTTAAAATTAAAAGAAGAGGAATTAAATGTAATGAGCCCTAAGTAATTTTAATATGTAAAAGCAGACATTTTAAAAACTTAGTAAGCAAATTATCATTTGAGAGGGACTTCTTTTAAATAAAATATATTTATTTCTGCTTAAATACATTTTATGGGGTGATTTTTTTGAAAATTAAAGAAGTTAAATACGAGAAAGCCTCTCGTAAAGATTTCGCAAAAGTTGGCGATTATATTGAAATGCCAAACCTAATCAAAGTACAAAAAGACTCATATGACTGGTTTGTAGAAGAAGGATTAGGAGAAGTATTAAAGGATATTTCACCAATTGAAGATTATTCTGGAAATTTAGTTCTTGAATTTTTCGATTATTACATGGAGGAAAAAACAAAATACTCAGTTGAAGAAGCAAAAGAAAGAGATGCTACATATTCTACAAGATTACATGTAAAAGTCAGATTAATTAACCGTGAAACAGGTGAAATTAAAGAACAAGAAATTTACTTAGGTGATTTCCCACTTATGACAGATAGTGGAACCTTCGTAATTAATGGTGCAGAAAGAGTAGTAGTAAGCCAATTAGTACGTTCACCAGGTTGTTATTATGGAGAAGAATTTGATACAAAAACAGGAAAAAGAACATACAATTCTACAGTTATGCCATTAAGAGGAGCATGGCTAGAATATGAAACAGATGGTAATGATATATTCTGGGTACGTGTTGATAGAACAAGAAAAGTTCCAGTAACCACATTGCTTAGAGCAATTGGAATAGCAACAGATAGCCAAATAATAGATTTATTTGGTGAAGAAGAAATGCTAAAAGCAACAATAAACAAAGACACTATTAAAGATCAAGATGAAGCCTTAATTGAAATTTACAAAAAATTAAGACCGGGAGAACTTCCAACAGTTGATGCTGCAAGAAATTTATTTAATGGATTATTTTATGATAATAAACGTTATGATTTAGCCAAAGTTGGTAGATATAAATTTAATCAAAAATTAGCATTAGCTACAAGAATTAAAGATAAAGTATCTGCAAATGATATAGTAGATAGTGAAACAGGAGAAGTTTTTGTACAAGCAGGGGAAATTATCTCTGAAGAAGTAGCAGAAGAAATTCAAGATTCAGGAATTAACATTGTAGATATTATGGTTGGAGATAAAAAAGTAAGAATTATAGGAAACTCTACATGCAATATCCACAAAGTATTACCAACAGTTGACTTAAGTAAATTACATATAAAAGAATTAGTAAATTATAATGTTTTAAAAAACATTGTAGACAATACATCTGAAGAAGAATTAGTAAAAGCTTTAGAAGAAAGAATGGATGAATTAGTACCAAAACATATTACAACAGAAGATATGATAGCTTCTATTAACTATTTATTAAATCTTTCTCATGGATTAGGAAAACCAGATGATATTGACCATTTAGCAAACCGTAGAATTCGTTGTGTTGGTGAATTATTACAAAACCAATTTAGAATTGGTTTAACAAGATTAGAAAGAGTTGTTCGTGAAAGAATGACAATTCAAGATTTAGATGTAGTTACACCACAAACATTAATCAATACAAAACCAATCACATCAGCAATTAGAGAATTCTTTGGAAGCTCACAATTGTCACAATTTATGGATCAAACAAACCCATTATCAGAATTAACACATAAAAGAAGAATTTCAGCTTTAGGACCTGGAGGATTAACAAGAGAAAGAGCAGGATTTGAAGTACGTGACGTTCATTATACACACTATGGTAGATTATGTCCTATAGAATCTCCAGAAGGACCAAACATTGGACTTATTTCAGCACTTTCTTCATTTGCTCAAATTAATGAATATGGATTTATTGAAACACCATATAGAAAGGTAGATCCAGAAACACATAAATTAACAGATATTGTTGAGTATATGAGTGCAGATGTAGAAGATAACTATATTATTGCTCAAGCATCAGAACCAGTTAATGAAGATGGAAAATTTGTACATCCACGTATTAGAGTTAGATTTAAAAACGAGGTTATTGAAGTAGATAGCGATAAAGTACAATATGTAGATGTATCACCAAAACAATTAGTTTCTGTTGCAGCAGCAATGATTCCTTTCTTAGAGCATGATGATGCTAAGAGAGCCTTGATGGGAGCAAACATGCAACGTCAAGCAGTACCTCTTATGATTACAGAAAGCCCAATTGTAGGAACAGGTATAGAATATAGAGCAGCAAAAGATTCAGGAATTTTAGTATTAGCAGAAGATGATGGAGTAATTGAAAAAGTAACATGTGATTCAATAACTGTTAAATATAAAAATGGAAAAACAGTTGTACATAAATTACGTAAATTTAAAAGAACAAACGGTGGAACTTGTATTAACCAAAAGCCAATTGTAAAAAAAGGTGAAAAAGTTAAAAAGGGAGATGCCATTGCTGATGGACCAGCTACACAAAATGGAGAAATGGCACTTGGTAAAAACGTATTAGTAGCATTCTCAACATGGGAAGGATACAATTACGAAGATGCTATATTAATTAATGAAAGATTAGTAAAAGAAGATGTATTTACATCAATTCACATTGAAGAATATGATTGTGAATGTCGTGATACTAAATTAGGAGCAGAAGAAATTACAAGAGACATTCCAAACGTTGGTGATGATTCATTAAAAGACTTAGATGAAAATGGAATTATTAGAATTGGTGCTGAAGTTAGACCAGGAGATATTTTAGTTGGTAAAGTTACACCAAAGGGAGAGACTGAATTAACAGCAGAAGAAAGATTATTAAGAGCTATCTTTGGAGAAAAAGCAAGAGAAGTTAGAGACACATCTTTAAGAGTACCACATGGAGAAGCTGGAACAACGCCAACGCACACTTGAACGCCGTGTCCGCAAGACAAAGCGGGAGGTCATGGGATTGCAAGAGGCCGTGGAGAAATGCCAGGATGAGGCGGCAAAGTTTGAGTTACAGCAGACGCTTGACCGGAAATCCTATCTCCTGTCCCGGCAGAATAAAGCATACAATGAGTTTTGCAAAGAAAACAGTTTGCGGCCGCTTTCAGAACGTCTCCAGATTGCCCGCTGGAACCGCGAACAGGCCGCAAAGGCCAGAGGGGCGGCGCGGCGGTATCAGAACACGAAAGGGGAATGATTATGGATGAGATATGGAAGGATATAGCTGAATATGAAGGATTATATCAAGTGAGTAATTTGGGACGCGTTAAAAGTTTCCGAGGAAGTGCAAAATTCGGGAAACCCGAAGAATTGATTTTAAGACCATCTCTAATTAATTCCGGGTATCATGTTGTAACGCTTTATTCCGAGAACCGAGAAAAACATAAATTTCAAGTTCATAGGCTTGTGGCAGAAACTTTTATTGATAACCCTGATAATTTTCCATGCGTTAATCATAAGGATGAGGATAAATTAAATAACTGTGTTTCAAACCTTGAATGGTGCACATATCAATACAACAACAATTATGGAACTGCAAGAATACGGGCTGTTGAGAGTACAAGGAAAACTATTATGCAAATGACATTAGATGGAATCCCTATTGCTACATATCGATCCGTCACAATAGCCGCTGAATTATTAAAACATTCCCCGTCAAGTTTACGGAAATGGTGCGATTCTGGAATTGGAGGTGGGTATACATGGAGGTACAGTGATGAACCGATTTAGGTATTATAATCCGAATCCTTCTAAAGGAAAAAGGGTAGGCGATTGCGTTATCCGGGCGATATGCAAGGCCCTTGACATTGATTGGGAGACGGCGTTTTCTGGCGTGATGGTCAAAGCCTGTCAGCTATCGGATATGCCGTCTGCAAATGTAGTGTGGGGCGCATACCTCCGGGAACATGGTTTCCGCCGGAACATCGTGGACGACCACAGCCAGTATGTGTACACCGTAGACGACTTCTGCGGAGATCATCCAGTGGGAACTTACATCCTGGCTATCGACGGCCATGTTGTGTGCGTACAGGACGGATTTTATTGGGACACATGGGACAGCGGACAGGAGATACCGATTTATTACTGGGAGAGATAATATGAGTAGATGGCTAGAGCAACTTCCGGACGGAACATACAAAGTAGATGTTTATGACAAAGAAGGCTGTAAATATTTCTGTAATGAAGTATGTTGTAATGACCAGTGCAAAATGTGTTGTGACTTTCCGGACCCAGACGAGGATTGTAAAATATGCCAATATTTTGAACCGGAGGACTGATACATGGACGTAATGGAGACAGTACAGACGATACTTGCAATTTGCGGAGGTATTTCCGTTATTGGCGGTGCGGCGGCGGTGATCCACAAGTGGATTGCTCCGGCGGTTAAACTAAATGACCGGGTGGAGACACTGGAAAGACACGACAAAAGAGATTATGAGGCCATGCAGGAAATCAGAGAAAGAGACAGCCTCATCATGGAAACGCTGGTGACTATGCTTAACAGCCAGATATCCGGGAACAACGTGGAGCAGTTAAAAAAAACGAGAGACATTTCCTATCTGGCACAGACGCAGTAAGGAGAATCTTTTTGAAGGTATATGATTTCACGGTGCCACAGCTGGCATATTACGAAGAATTTTGCAATTTCAGCCCACAGGAATCCGCGCTTTTTGATCTCAGAAAGAAGGGCGTACCTCTGGAACAATGTGCGGAGATTATGCACTGTGAAATGACAAATGTCAAGAAGATTAGCCGAAGAGTAAATAATAAGATTATACAGTTGACAGACAGTAAACGCATGAATGAGTGGATAAACAAGGTTTACTGGCCAAAAGTAATTAACAGGGAATAGTTTTTATGCTATTCCCATTTTTCAGAGCAATATCCGATAGCTTGAGGGATGGAGTAATTTTCGCCTCCACATCTTTGTGTTAGAACATAGCGACAGTCTTTCCAGCCTATTCGACTATCATCACCCAGTATTTCACTTAAGGATAAATCCTCAAAAGATATAAGCCCATGCCATTCTGCTAAAATGTTATTGAACATCTCTTCTTTTGAATTGAAAACTTTCTTTTCTCTCATTGCTTCTTCTAATCCTCCGCGATGAGGCCGATAGATAAACATAATATAGTCCTCCTATTTTTTAGAATATAATAGCACTTTTTATATACTTTTTAAAGCCTTTAACAGCACTTTAAGAGCCTGTCAGAGGCTTATTTTTTATGCCATAATTTAGTCATACAAAGTCATTGATTTAGTCATAGGAGGGACAGGCATGGCATTACCATACACGCCTGGATATGGGTACAATCCATATCAGTTTGGGCAAATGAATCCATTACAGCCGCAAATGGACCGGCTGGCGCAGATGCAGGCCCAGTATCAGCAACCGCAGCAATCCCAGCAAGTAAACCAGGGGATTTTGTGGGTCCAGGGCGAGGCGGGGGCCAAGTCGTATCTTGTGGCTCCAAATACAAGCGTCCTTCTGATGGATTCCGAAACTTCCAATTTTTACATAAAGACCACAGATGCCGCCGGGATGCCGACGCTCCGGACGTTTGCTTATAAAGAGGTTGTTTTGGGCTCGCAGGAGCCGCAGAAACAGGCCGAAATAAATCTGGACGATAAATATGTTACCAGACAGGAATATGACGATTTACGGGGCAAATACGAAGAATTGTACAGCTATCTTGAATCGGCAACAAAGCCAGAAGGAGGTAAGCATGGCGAATCCATTGTTTAACGCTTTGAATGGTGGGGGCCCATCTGGAATGATGGAACAGTTCCAGCGTTTCCGGAAAGAAATGGAAGGTAGGAACCCCAATGAGGAGATCAATAAACTGTTACAGTCTGGCCGGATAAGCCAGCAGCAACTTAACCAGGCCCAGCAGATGGCTCAACAGATGCAGGGCGTATTCAAAGGCTTTTTTAAATAGTACATAACCGGGTGCACACGGTTTGTAAATATCATAATCGGAGGAGATTATTACTATGACAGACGGATTAACTGCTTCTGATGTTGCCGTTTTAACTGGCGGCACAGGGAGAAATGACGGCTTCGGTGGAGATTGGGGAGCCTGGATCATCCTTTTTTTAATTTTCGGTATGTTTGGCTGGGGCGGCTTCGGCGGCTGGGGCGGAAATGGTGGAGGCGCAAACTCTCCGGCATTCCAGGGATATGCAACCCGCGCTGATATCGACGCGGCACTGTCCACACAGGGAATCGAAAACGGTATCCAGAACCTTTCCGGTCAGCTTTGCAACGGCCTTGCTGGTGTAAATGCGAATCTGTCCAATCTGGGTTATCAGATGCAGCAGTGTTGCTGCGACACCAGAGAGGCAATCGCTGGCGTAAACTACAACATGGCAGCCCAGACCAACATCCTCCAGAATACCGTAAACAACGGATTCCGCGATGTGATCGAGGCGCAGAATGCCGG
>ERZ773138.1930-NODE-1930-length-17426-cov-6.494042_pt1 | contig 17426 bp, 24 predicted proteins | sample MGYA00511114_ERZ773138 | MGnify/ENA primary metagenome ERZ773138 (study PRJEB29015, sample SAMEA2737805) | human gut metagenome | biome: human gut; feature: human-associated habitat; material: faeces | place: China | collected 2012 ...
TTCGTCAATCTCGTATGCCAGAAGATGATCATAGTGATACTTGTAGTATGTGTGGTAAATTTTGTGCTGTAAGAAGTATGAATAAAGCTCTATCTGGAGAGAATATTGATATTTTATAATTGTATTGTTTTACATCGTTTATATTTTTTAACAATTATTTGCAGAAATTAGTTGATGTTGCGTGTTGTTTATAAAAGTATGATATATTAAGTGTGTAACGTTTAAATGTTATATTCTCTCATAGCATATGCTACTAAATTGGGCTTAGTGAGTATGTTATAATTAGACGTATTGAGAAGGGGTTATTTATGAGTGAGTCAGTTTTAAATTTTCTTGAAGAAAAGAATCTTCCTGAAGTCACAAAAAAGAAACATACATATTTGATGATGGATGGACACGACCAAGAAGATATTTACATATTAAAAGATGGTGTTGTGAAAGTGAGTATTGTTTTATGTGATGGGCGTGAATTCAATATCACTTATTTTAAAAGGTTTGGATATGATTTCTTTGTTGAAAGATGAAATCAATAAAATGACTACGGCATCATTTCATGTTCGTATCGAAAGTGATACGGCAACTTTCTATCGAATCAACAGGAAATTGTTTGAACAGTATGTGAAAGAAAATGAAGAATTACATGCATATATAGAATCGTATTATCGTAAAAAGATGACCGAAGCTATTTATCGCCAGCAACTCATGACAATGAATGGGAAAAATGGAGCTGTGTGTGCATTTATCTATCATTTGATTCCATTATTTGGTAGACAAGTTAAAAAAGGTGTATTTATTGATCTGCAAATCACGAACGATGATATTGCCAATTTCTGTGGGGTATCCACAAGAAACAGTGTCAATCGTATCTTGCGTGGGTTAAGAGAAGAAAACGTTATTACGATGGTATATCATAAAATCTTAATTTTAGATGTAGATTATTTAAAGAAGTTTATTTAATGATAAACTTCTTTTTTTTCGAAACATGGAATTTCTGCATATGGAAAATATGATGCGATCACTAATACAATATTCTATTCTGAAGAGATTTCAGATAAGTGTTTAAATAACAAAGTTAGTTCAGAATGTCACGAAATGTGGTATATGAAGCATGTGGAAAATTATATAAATAAATATGGAGATATAATAGAGAAAAACTATTTTGAATACATTAATTCCACATGTGACGAAGCTTAGAACAACATTGATGCTCTTGGGATTAGGGAGTATAATGTGAGTGAAATAAGTCCGTATGTGGTCAAGAAGTTATTTGATTGATAGGTTTGATGCGGTGGAAGTAGACTACCAAGTATTGGTGAAGAAAGGATGACGTATATGGTTTGGAAGGAATATCCTCTTGAAATAAAAAATATTTCGATATATGTGATCTGTATATTGATGACATGTTAAAGCATAAGCCAGTTCCGGATTATGTTTTAGAAGCATTTAATAAAATAAAAGAATGGGCATGGAAACAAGGTCAATAAAAATGAGCATCTGTAGGAGTACAGGTGCTTTTATTGTCGCAATAAATTTGGATGGGGTTAGGTGAATTTGCTCTTCAAGAATTTAAGGAGCGGCATATACCCCAAAATGGTTTACAGCTAATTCAGGGCTCGGACAACATTTAGTTGTCTGTGTCCTTTTGTATGCCGGACATGGCATATATCTAGATAGTGAAAGTCTGTTGTGGGGGTTGTTTTCATAGTGGTCAACCACTAGCCAAGACCAAGGGAATAATGAATCCCAAAAAGCAATTACACGATCTTTAACCTTACGAATCGTTTGTAGTGCAACGTCAAAATAAAGCATCAAATGTAACAAAAAAAACTTGCGAAGAAAGTTTTATAAGTTTTTTGTGTAGCTGCAGCTTGCATTACGTTTTTAATAAACAAGAGTAATTTATCAAATAAATAGAAATAGTAAATATTGCAATATTTGAAAGATTTGATGATTTGAATGAAAAAAGCGATAAAATCATCCGTTTTATCGCTTTTAAATAATATAGAAGACATTTGAATGCATACTAATGCTCTAGAAAATTGTTGTATCACAGGCAAATGTATGTTCTTTTTCATCTAATGTATATGTAATTGTTAAAGTAGATCCATGTATTATCGTATGAATGTTTTCTGCTTGCGACAAGTGACGATAATACTTGTATTGTTCGATTTGTTTTTCTGTATAGTTTGATGGATTATCACTTGTTAAAAATACACCACCAAGTAATGCGTTGAGAGTTGCTAACAAATCTTTTTGGCTTTTGTTGAGTTTGATATTTTCATCTCTTAAGAAAAATACATCTGGATCATTTAAAAATGCACGGTTGTTTAATGATCGACGGAAAATTGTATTTGCTAAAGATTGCTTTGTTGAAGTGCGTTCTCGATGGAAGAATCGCATATACCATACATCATTCCAATCTAAAGAGACATCACATCCAATGCGATTATATTCAAACACTCCAAATGTTGTACATGTTGGTACACCACATCCAAGAATTGGATGATTTTTACAAAGCTGACGTAAGAAGTGAATGCCTTTGTACATCTTCTGGCTGCGTGTTTGATGCTTTGTAGCAAATGGTGCACCTGCATATAAGAAATCCAGTTTCACAAAATCAAATTTCCATACTTCAAAGATTTGATGAAAAACATCTTTCAAATATTGAATCACTTCAGGATGATCAATATCTAAAGCATAAGCGCCATTCCAATTACAACCAGTAAACCATGGCAAATCATTGTGTTTTAATAGCCAGTCTGGATGAAGTTTTACTAGATCTGAATGTATAGATGCTAAAAAAGGGGAAAGCCAGATTCCTGCCTGAAAACCATTGTTATGAATTTGTGCAACTTCATATTCCAGTCCTTTTGGAAACTTTTGCTGATCAACACTTAACCAGTCACCTGTACATGTTTGCCACCCGTCATCAATTTGAAATAAATCACCTTCTTGAAGAATCTTTTTACATCCTTCTAAGTCTTCCGCAATTGTTTTAGAAGAGATATTTTCGTAATGGTTATACCAGCTAGAATATCCATACAATTTCTTTGTTTCTAATGGATGTATCTGCATATGATTAAACCATGTATCAAATACCTCTTCTTCATTGCCTGTGGTATCAATGACATCAAAGCATGTGAAGGTACCATTTACGATGAAGTCTTTACAATCTCTTTCAACGCGCAATATTCCATGATCATAGGAAAAGATTGTATAGGCATTTTCTTCATCACAAGAAGCAAATAAATGATATGTATTTTCATGACGAATATACATATACGTAAATCCATGAAATGCGCCAGAATGATTTGGATAATCTACGAAATGATAGTCTCCATAACAATCAAAATGATATTTCTTTAAAAGAAATGTTGGAATATGATGGATACCTTTTTGTCTGTCATTTGTATGCAGTTCTTTGTTATATGTCCAAGTCTGATAGCCATTGAAGAATAAAACATCATTTTCATGCAAAGATAATTGTGTTTCGGCTTTGATGCATTGGATTTTTCCGTGCAGTTCTTTTTGGATGTTAGAAAGAGAATCGACTTCTTCTTGAATCGTTTCTTGACTCGTTTTAATTGTGATTTTCCATGTCATGTTTTTCTCTCAACCTTTCCGCAATTTCTTGTGTTTTTGCATCTGTTAATATGAATTTCTTCTTGAATAAAAGCAAAGCAATGCACAATCCAAGGATTGGAAGCAATGTCATAAAACAACGCAAACCTGTAATTGTAAAGGCACTTTGTACGGCTGGAATACCATCTTCACTGTTTCCAGCTAAACCAATCATATCTAGTCCGATACCTGTTAAAAATACAGCGAATCCACTTGCTGCTTTTACAACAAATGTCTGCATAGAAAAGATAACAGATTCTTCTCTTCTTCCTGTTTTAATTTCACCATAATCTACAGATGCAGATAAGAATACCGTTGTTAATACACTAAGCATTCCATTCGCACTGAATACAAGAGCACCAATCAAACAAAGCACGACCATATTGTGTGCAAGATTCATAAAGGAAGCAAATAGTAATAAAGCATATCCTAAAATTGCCATGCATAACGATGATTTGAATATCGTTGTATTTGATAATTTATTACGTAATACAGGATACAAAACCATCATTCCAAGAATCTGTGTTGCACCGCCAATAGTTGTGAATAATGTATAGTTGTTTTTCCATAATTCTGTACCAATGTCATATTTAAAGAAATAAAGAATCAGGTTACTAGTAATATATAAAGCGCTATTAATCAATACAATTGTGATGACTGTTAACATTGCCTGATCATTGTGAAATAATGCAGAGAACATATCTTTAATGGATGTTGTTTCCATTTTCTTTTCACTTTTCTTTTCTTTGATGGTAAAGAAGAGAATTGCTTCTGTCACAACAAAAATCAAAGCAACAACCATAGCAAAGTAACAAAAGCCTTTAATTTCACTGCCATTACCTAAAAATGCAACGCATAATACTGTTCCTACTTGAATGAGTGCAGAACCCACACCCGCACATGTTCTACCCACAACAGAGAGTTGCTCACGATCTTTTGGCTGTTCAGTGACAGCTGGAATCATTGACCAGTATGGAATATCCATCATCGTATATGTAATTCCCCAAAGAATGTAAATGATTGCGAAATATACCATTAATCCAGTTTTTGATAAATCGGGTGCGCTAAATAATGCATATAAGACAAATGCATTTAATACAGTACCAGATAAGATCCACGGTCTGAATTTTCCATATTTTGTGTTTGTTTTTGCGACAAGGACACCCATAAATGGATCATTAACGGCATCGAATACGCGTGCGATCATTAAAATCAAACCTACAAATGTTGCCTGCAATCCTAAAATATCTTGATAGTAATACATGACATAGGAAGAAGATAAGGCATACACCATATCTTTTCCTACAGCACCTAGGCCAAAGGATGCTTTTTCTTTTAAACTAAATTTTTTCATACAATATTACCCCCGAATTTGTAAATGTAAAGTGACAGGTTCTAATCCTGGTGAAGAAATTGTGATGGCTTCTTTTGAAGAAATACATTTAGAGCGAATATAGGTTCCACACATGCCGCCTTCACTGACGATGTGTTTACCACCAATGATTTCTAGATTGTTAGATGCGTGAATTGTGAGTGGTAATTGTGCATAAGAAGCTACAGAATTATTGTCGTCTAAAATGCGAATACGAATGGCAGCCATATCATATGTATCACTTTCTATTAAGACAGTAGAAGAAATTTTTGCTTCGATATGTAAAGAAGAACCAGGACATTTTGTTTTTGAAGCGATGACTTTACCATCTTTGATGGCATCAAATCTCCAGCGTGTTGCTTCATCTCCCCAGTTGCTGACGTATTTTCCATAAAGATCGACACCATCCTGGAACGTCAGATGATATTTCATCATTGCTTTTGCAAACTGTAATTTATGCTTGAGTGGAAGGTTTGCTAAACCAAAGTCTCTAGCGGCCAATAAACAATAACGAATATCTTTTGCTTGTTGTTTTGACATATGTTCTTGCGTTTCTAATAGATCTCCGATCGTATCATCTATGAGAATTGGACCGTGCTTTAAAGATGCGAATGGCGTTGTTGAAAATTCTTTTACAAATACATCATTTTTATATAAACGAATCGAATCTCCATTTGTAAAACCATAGAAGGATGCAATCTGTCCAGCAGAATAATCACCTATATCCATGCTTGTTCCAATTTCTAATACAGGCGTTTTTTCTTGTTGCGAGCTATAGACATAGCTTGCTAGTTTTGGATTACGGAAGCTATCCATGACACCGTGATAACAGATTTTATCACCACTTCCAAAGTCTTTATGCGTCGCATAATCAAACATGCACCAGCCAAACATCCCTGCATGTTGTTGATCTTGAATTGCATCATTGAATACACGTGCATGACGAAGTGCGTGTTCTTGTCTTTTGATGATAGGATCATATGATTTTGTTGGGAACATGTGTCCATTGCATTCAGAAATCAACAATGGTTTTTTCATATCTGGTGTAACGTCTTTTTTTCTCTTGCAGCCAGGGTTTGTACCGTTATGTGAAAAATCGTTATAGCTGTAAATATCTTCAAGGAAAGAACTCTTTTCTAAGTAGCGAACACCGCTTGTTGGACGTGTTGGATCAAGAGAATGTGCAAGAGCATTTGTTTTTGTGTAGAGTACATCATCATCTTGGCTCTCATTGATTCTAACACCCCACATGAAGATAGAAGGGTGATTGCGATATTGTGTGACCATTTCTTGAACATTGTTGATGCAAACGTCTCTCCAGTGTTGATTGCTAGATACGTATTGCCATCCTGGAATTTCTGTGAAGACTAAGATACCTCTTTTATCGCATTCTTCAATGAATGCGTGAGATTGTGGATAATGTGATGTTCTAACTGCATTAACACCTAATTCTTCATCCAAGATACGTGCGTCTTCTCTTTGCAAAGAATCCGCTGCAGCATAACCAATGTATGGAAATGACTGATGGCGATTTAAACCATGAATGAATACAGGCTTATGATTGACTAAAATATGATTTTCATCCCAGGTAATTGTTCTAAGGCCAAATGGTGTATCAGAAATATCAATACATGTATTGCCTTTATATAGTTCTAAGTGAAATGTATAAAGATATGCATGATGTACATTCCATAGAACTGGAGAAGGAATCAATTGTGTAATTGTATTTAAACAAGAATCAAATTCTTTTTGTACAACACAAATATGTTCTTGATCGAAGATCTGTGTTTTGACATGCATATTTGTTGTATCTCCATCATACGTAATTGAAGAAGTGATGCTTTTTAAGTCACTCAATGGTTGTACGAAAACATCCTTAATGTATGTAGATTCTTTCTCATCCAGCCATACATGTCGATAAATACCTCCATATGTTAAGTAATCAATCATGAATCCAAATGGAGGGATAGAAGCATCTTCTTTTGTATTTAATTTGACGCAGATGAGATTATCTCCTTCATGGATTGCGTTTGTAATTTCAACACGGAAAGAAGTATATCCGCATTCATGGAAGAACATATTTTTTCCATTGACATATACTGTAGCAATATGTGCTGCACCATCAAATTGTAAGAAATATCTTTTGTTTAAATCATGGATTTTAAGATGTCTTCGATATCCACAAATCATTTGATAGGAATTCACATCAATGTAATGAAGAGGATATTCTTTCACTGTATGTGGAATACGAATCTCTTCATATTCGTTTTCTCCTTTTAAAAAATCTTCACTCCAGTCTGGAGTAAATTGCCATGCGTCATCAATTCTTTTCACAAAATCATTCCTTTCATTAAAATATCTAATAAGTCTTGTAAAGATTGTTGATATGTATGTGTATCATCACTGTTTGACAATAAAGAATTCATACTGGAAGTGATGATAATTTCAATCATATATAGTGGAATATCTCGTAAGATATGTGCATCAATACCTTGTTGAATAAAAGCATAGACTGGTTCCCAGTCACTTTTTAAATGATGATTGATAGATGCAAATACAGCAGGGTATTGTGTAGATAATGATTCTAGCTGCTTGAAATCAATGGATGCGATTTCGGTTGGCATCGCAATTAATAATTGAGATAGTTTTTCAATGTAGGCAAGATCTGAAGATAAGATTTGTCTTTTTTTTTGTTGAATCAATGCAAAACCATATTCTACAACGCCTTGTAAAAGAGATTCTTTGGAATCAAAGTATTTGTAGATTGTTTTTTTAGCAATATGCAGGCTTTGAGCAATATCGTTCATTGTAAAAGATAGACCTTTAATGCGATATAAATTGATTGCTTCTTGAATAATAATTTCTTTCATATGGAAACCCACCATTCCCTTCTGGTTTCCATTATAGAACAATGTAAACGGTTACACAAGAGGAAATAACAGATAAATGATTAGATATTAGAAAATACGCTATCAAGAAAACGTGCATCTTAGCTTGGACAAATATAGAAAAAACCAACAAGATCTTTCACTTGTTGGCAAATACCTGGTTGAGAACATCAATTGGTTTAGATAGATGTCCATTCATATTAGCTTCAATTTGACTATGCATTTTTTATCTTGAAATATAAATAATAGACATGAATAATGTCTATATGAACGATAAATATTAATTGTAATAAAAATTGAAATGCGAGGACAATGAGATGAAGGCGTATGTGAAAGTTAAAAAAGATTATAATTCAGGCCTTATAGTAGGTCATAGTCAGAACATACAGAAGGCTATTTCAGGCTTTAATGAATTGGCTTGTGAAGTAGTTCCATATTATTCGTTGGATGATGTGTATGATCAAATTTGTCGAGAAGATATTGTTGTGGATTATATTAAGCAGTGTGAAAATGTTTTTGCGAAGTTTGGTGTATTCCATCCTCATGTGGATGATTATCCAGAATGCTTAAAGGAATTTTTAGGAAGAAAGATATGGAGAGATACCATAAATTCGATTGCGGCAGATGAAAAGAAGTGGTCAGCCGGATGGTTTGTAAAGCCAGTAGAGAGCAAAGTTTTTACAGGCAAAGTGATATCGAGTATCAAGGATTTGATTGGTTGCGGTGCTTATAATGATAATTTTGAAGTGCTGTGCAGTGAGCCTATAGAATTTGTACGCGAATGGCGTTGTTTTGTATACTATGATGAAATTATTGATGTTCGCCCATATAAAGGGGATTGGCACTACAATTATGATGCGAATATATTAGATGTGATGATGAAACGTTTTGTTCATTGGGATAAAAGACCAATGGCATGTTCGATTGATATTGGTGTTACTAAAGATGGAAGAACACTATTGATTGAATGTAATGATGCATATTCTTTAGGTTCTTATGGATTGCAAGATTTTAAGTATGCGAAATTATTATCGGCAAGATGGTCACAACTTTTGGGTAGAGAAGATGTTTTTGATTATCGAAACTATAGTTGTAACCTTTAAATAAATATTACACTATAATTCGGGCTAGCTCAATGCTGTCCGAATTTAATGTTACAATAAATTTTTTTGAATTGTTTGCCAAAAAGTTTGCCAAAACGGGTAAAAATCGACTTTTCAACAACAAAAAAACTCTCAAATCCGCTTTGTATAAAGCATTTTTGAGAGTTTTAAGTTTCAAACTGGCACCATATATATTTTTAAGAACGAACTAATTTCAAAAAATTTCAATTTTAAAAAAATAAATACTATACATAACCGACAGGAAATAGAACGAGTTTCTAGATCTTGTCGGTTTTAATTTTTTGAAAAAATGGCGATGAAAAAGGGATTGGAGGTAAACAAGTATGAATGCTGGTTGTAGAAAAGGAGAAGGTTATAATGGATTATTTTAAATTTGATGGAGTGGATATTGAAGTGGTATCGGCTGTCAATAGATATGGGACACTTCCTATTCGGTATTATGATGATCTAAATTTATCTCCAAAAGCATGGGGTATTTTAGGAAAGATATTTTTATTAAAATCTCGCAACGAGAATTGGAAGATTTCAGTAAATGGATTGGTAACTCAAATTAAAGGTGGACGGGATTTAGTACTCTCAACAGTCAAGGAATTAAAGGACAATGGATACTTATATATAATGCAGGGAAGAAATGAAAATGGTAGTTTTGGAATAACAAAATGGTATATTTTCGAATCTCCAGAAGATAATCCGTTCTTTTTAAAAGCAGATGATATGCCGGAGTCGGAAAATCCGAGTACGGTCGAAAACACCGCAGTCGGAAAATCCGAGTACGGTCAAAAAACACCGCAGTCGGAAAATCCGCATACGGGAAAATCCGCAACCGCAGTCGGAAAACCCGCACACGGTCAAAACCCTTTAAATAAACCGCAGTCGGAAAACCCGCATACGGAAAATCCAACACAAACTAAGATAGAAAGAAAGATAGAAAGATATAAAAAAGAAAATCTATCTAAAGAAAAAGAAAATCACAGCACAAGTTCTGTGATTGGTAAAATTCAAAGTCAGATTGGTTTTCAGTTTTTACTTCAGGAACATCCAGAGGATGAACAGCTATTGAAATTGATAAGCAGAGTCATTGCGGAAAAGCTGTTGTCTGAGGATGCATCAATTTCATCTAAGAATTTCAAATATAGTTCGGATGAGGTCCATGAATGTTTTGAAACGTTAGATTACAATCACATCGAATATTTGCTGGAGTGTTTAAAGAAAAATCCTAAAAAAGAAATTCGTAACATGAAGCAGTATCTTTTGGTCACTCTGATGAATGTTCAGGCGAATTATGAAGGTGCGAAACTAAATAAAAACAAAACAGATGAAGATGAAAAGCAGGAAGATAAACAGGATGAAGAAAAAACAAGTGTTGTGAACGACTCAGTTTCGACAACAGTTTCAAAAATACTACAGCAACAAGGAAAAAAAGATGAAATGAATCACAATGATTCTGATGAGTTAGATGATATTTTTAAACAAAGCTTTTCAAAAGAGGATTTTATAAATTTGTTTGGAAATGGTTCATCAAACAGTGAAGCTGCATTATCACGAGCTGCATTTTGGAATATGTATAAAAAGCCAAATGACAATCGCTCATTAGCTGACTTGAATAATGGGGAGTTAGCTGAACTTACAATGTTGATGCAGAATCAGGATTTAGTTGAAAAGTTAAAAGCCAAAGCTTAAATTGCAAGTTTTATTGTAGAAGGAGATGAGAATTGTGTGCAACAAGGGAAGGAGTGTATGGACTGAAATCAAAGATTTTGTGGAGTTCGATCTGAGAGGAAAGTTTCGAGGTGGAGAATATATTATCAGAATTACTACAGCGGATGGACTGAAATTTGATAATCGTGATTTTTTTATCAACAAAGCTCAATATTCTCCATGTTTGAAATTTGTGAATTTAGAACTCGATCTAAGTAATCAGGATGATTTTTTAGCAGATTCAATTCAGGTGTCTAGTTCGTTTGTTTCCGCTAGTTCGGATTCTCACGAAGATTACCAACACAAAATGATTCATCGTATTTCTAAAAATGACGAAGTAATCGCTGCTCTACAACAGGCATTTCGTGTGATTAACAAGATGCTGCCTAATGAAGCTCGTGTTTTGATTGGACATGGAATTTTAGGCTTTTCGTACAAAAGCATGACAGCAGATGGACAACTCACAGAACGATATATGCAACGATTATATGTGCAATCATTAAAAAACTTTGCAATGGGACTTGGCTTACTTGTGGAATAAATGTGTGAACAGAAAGGATGATTTATATGTTGAAAATCAACTATGAACAAACAAAAGTACTTACAAAAAAACATTTGGATACACTCTCAAAGTATTTTAAAGCAGGGTATTACCGAATTAAAAAAGTTCCTCTATACAAAATTGATGAGGATACAGATTTTATGGATTTGTTGACGATTAATTGTTCGACACCATATGACGATATTTTAATACATGATCTTGAAATTCTATCAAGAATGGACGTTTTATCAAAACAAATTTTGTATTGCGTACATTTGCTTGGTATCAAGCGAAGGAATTTAGAATCAGGAAATGACTATTCGTTTGGAAAACCATACGAAGATTACAAACGTGCTTTATTAGGCTATGGTCTATCCATGGAAAGCCTAATTGCATATGCAGATTAGAAAACAGGGGGAAATTAAAATGAACAAAACTGCAAAAATTATTAACATTTCAAATGTATCAGGAGGTGTTGGAAAATCTACTACTGCCATTGAATTGGCAACTTACTTTGGTATGCAAGGCAAAAAAGTATTGATTGTGGATGCCGATATGCAGGCTAGTGCAACTGATTGTATCGGTGCAAAAGGACAGCCTTTGACAATCAAGGAATTACAGGCAATGGATGAAAAAATCGAAAGTGGTACAAACTTTATTAATGTTTTAGACGAATGCCTGATTGAAAATGTTGCCAGTGACCTATGTGAAGTTTTAGATGATCCAGACATGATTGAAGATGTGATCGTACCTACGGAACACATGAACGTAAGTTTATTGCCGGCTTCGATTCGATTATGTCAGGCTGATAAGAATTTATCCGATGATAGAACACGTTCTGCGGTAGATCGCTTAGTATGTGCATTTGAAAATGTGCAGGACAGATATGACTACATTCTGATTGATAATTCACCAGCTCAGACTTTAGTAAGTACAAACACCTTACTAGCCAGTGACTTAAACATCATTCCAGTGAAACTTGATAGAAAATCTATTAAGGGAATGATTGTTTCTCTTAAAAATACAATTACGATTGCAAAGAGAAACAAAAAGAATGTTGATTTAAAGGTTTTATTCACGATGGTTTCACCTCGTGGAAAGACAGAAAAAAACTTAATTCCATGGTTTAGAAAACACATGGATGACATGATATTTCAAACGATTATTCCGTATCAGAAAAAGCCAACACAGGATGCCAGTATGATGAACAGACAGGTTGTGTTGACAAATACAAATGTAGGTAATGCCTATAAATCTTTAGGTGAAGAAATTATCGCATTACTGGAGAATAAGGACTAATTAAGGGGGTAGAAAATCATGGCAGGTTTTGAAGATTTAATGATTGGATTCAATGACAATGGATATAACACAGTGGATAGTTTCGTGGATCGTACAAAGGAATTACCAACAAAAAATGTTTCAATCTATGAAATTGATTTTAACCCACTGAATGATGCGAAGGATTCGGAAGAAGATAAGATTGAAAATGCTGAGAAGATTCATGAACAAGGCATGGTATTTACTCCATTACATGTGTATCGCAACAAATTACATCGTCACGGAAGTGACAAGAAATATATGCTTCTAGGCGGTCACTTCCGTCTAGACGCATTGTTAAGAAATGCGGAATTGTATCCAGATGCTCAAAAAATGGTACCTGTAATTGTTTTGCCTACACCAGAAAATGAAACAAAAGAATTAGAAATGATTCTTTTGTTGAATGAAGTTAGACCATTGCAGGAAGAAGATTTCAAACGAAAAGTAGAACTCTACTTGAAAGTTTGGAATGGGAAAGCTGAAGCAGGAGAAAAGCCTAAAGGTATACAAAAACGAAAATGGATTGCTCAGCGATTAGGAAATCGAATTGGTGAAAAAAAGGTAGAAAAATATATCCATGAGATTGAAGGGTATGAACGTGTACGGAAAGATTCCAATGAAGTCGGGAAGGATGAAATTGAACAATTGGTCATTGATGCCAATATGACTGAGCCTGTAAAAGAAGATAATGAATCGAGTGCAGACAAGGAAGAACGCAAGCGTATCGTCAAAAATTTGAAGGAAACAATGGGTCGCTCCGTAAAAATCGAAAAAGGTTGGTTGTGTTTCCAGTTTGCTGATAAATCAAAAAACATAGATGATTTTTACAGCATTTTAAACTGTCTTGGTTTCGATGATAATGGTGAAATGAAATGAAAATCAATGAAGAGTTTATAATGCTTGTCATGGCAGGTGCAGGACTACTTATAGTCCTGGCACTTTGCATGGCTGCACTTTACAAATGGATCACGTTTCTAAATGGAAAAATGACTAGATATGGTATGCACGTACATCAGATGTTAAAAACAGATGAGTCGGATGATGAAAATGAAAATAAGAGAGATTGATTATGGAAAAGAAAGATGAAGAAGTACGTCAGGGAATGTTGGAGTTACAAATGATTGAAGAAAAACTTAAATCTTTAATCGAAAGCTACGCTTTAGAAATTGAAGATGAAACAAAAAATCTGAAAAAGTATAAAGACGCATTGGAGAACGTTTTAAAAGAATCGGACTGCTTATCAGAAGTTGATAATAGCAGAATATGTAGTTTACATAGAATTGTAGACAGAATGGCAAACGAAATCTTTTTGATGAAAAGATTTTTGATCGATTTAAAAATAATGAAAGAGGGCAACAAATGAAGGAATTGGGGTGGATTTAATGAATGCAGAACAGATGTTTAAAGAATTAGGGTATGAATTTGAAAAAGAATATACCAGTGATGGAGTGAATGATACTTACAGATACAATAGATGTTTCAAGGTCGATTCAATTAGATTTGATTTGAATGGTAAAAATATCATAGTCAGTAAAATCTTTCATACCATTAGTTTAAATGAGTTACAAGCAATCATCCAACAATGCAAAGAATTAGGGTGGATTTCATGACTGCTGAAGAAATGTTTAGAAGGTTAAGATTCACAGAAAAAACAACATCAAATATTTTTATAATGTATGAATGTGTGAATATTACTACATCACGAGTTATTGTGTTTGATAAAGTATCTAGACGTATAGTAGCTAAAGATGTACTAGGAGATAAATTAATAACAAAAAGCGACATATCGGTAAATGAATTAATGGCGATTATCCAACAATGCATAGAACTCGGATGGTTAGAAGAAGAAACTTGCACCAACGAATCAGAATATGATTCAACGGAAGAATTTAGATGTTCTAATTGTGGATTCACATTAGTAGAACACAAAGAATATGCAGTCGGTGAAGATTATGGAGAAGAATATTACTTTAATTTCAAACCAAAGTATTGTCCAAATTGCGGAAGTAAGATTATAGATTGAAAAGGAGATTAACTAATGAGTGGTGGAAGTTACAGCTATGTGTATTGCAGAGTTGAAGAAGAATGTGTTAACAGAATGTTCGATTCTCAATTAAATGAAATGATGAAAGATTTAGTTAAAGTGTTGCATGATTTAGAGTGGTGGCAGAGCAGTGACACTGGAGAAGATACTTACCGAATGGCAGTTACTGAATTTAAAAAGAAATGGTTTAAACAAACTAAGATTGATGTACAGAAACAAATCGAATCAGAGTTTGAAAAAACAAAGGATGAGTTAATGAAAGAGTTTAAATATTTAAATGATGATGAATAAAATTAAAAAATCAATTATTAAGAACCTGAATCTTATTATTCCTTGTACAGTACTTTATGTTGTATATGCAGTTATTGTATATGCAACATTATATAAATTAAACGCACCATCAGGTAATCCGTTGGAGAGTGGTTTCTAATATGTGGTTTACAATAGGATTGATGTTAGGTGCTATATGCGGATTGATTGTATGTAGTTGTTCAATGGTATCACAGATTACAAGTTTAGAAAATATGATTTCAGCACAAAGGATGGAAATTATGGATTTAAAAAATAAGGTGAATAAAGAATATTTGTATGATGGATTTGAGGAAACAAAATGAAATTCATACCAAAAGAAGAATTAGCTTTTATTGTAGATCACTTAGATATAGATGATGCTTGCAATGATACTATGCAACAGATTTTTGATATATATGGAGATGATTGGTTCGTAGAAGGATGTGGCTGGCTGATAATAAAAGAAAATGAAGAAAGAAAAAAAGAATTAGAAAGGTTAGGGTATAAAGGTGTTAAAAAAATACAGGATTAAATATATCAAAGACAATAATATTTGTGTGATGGAAGTCCAGGAGGAATCGAAAAGTATGGCAATGTATAAATTCTATATGAAATTTCCATCATGCAGCATTGAGGAAATTGAAGAAATTAAATAGGAGAGAAAATGAGTAAAACGGATTATGAAGAATATTTAGATGTTCAAGTGGATGCATTAATTAAAAAGCTTGAAATGTTTAAAATCTATGAAAGAAAGTTTAAATCGTTGGATGGAATCTTAAAGGATTTGGAGGTTCGAAAAAAAGAATTTTCAGATCCAAAATCTCCATCATTTGAACAAAGGTTGGATTCAAAGAAAAACAAGGATATCACAAATGATGTTCTTGTAAAGTTTATTTCAAAAGAAAAAACACTTGAAGATGATAAGAATCTTATCTTCGGAAAGATGAGAGAAGTTGAAACAATTATTGATCTTATTCCAAATGATGATATTCGTTTATATATGAAACGTCATTATATCAATGGAGAGTCGTTTGAGAAGCTTTCAGGAGAAAAGTTCTGTAGCAGAATGAAAATGTATTACGCAATGAAAAAAGAGCTTAAAAAGCTAGTTATGGGAGATTTGAACAAATGAAAAAAATATTAAGCGCAATTTTAGGAATGACAATGTGTCTAGGTTTGGCGGGATGCCAAGAATCAGATACAGCTAATCATAATTTAAGAGTGGATGCAAATAACTTTAAAATATCGAGAAAGGTTGTTGCATTAAATACTAGAACAAATGAACCGTTGTTTTCTGTTGAAGGAAAAATATCTATTGAAACAGATAGTGATGGCGATTTGAATGTAACGATTAAAACTGGAAAAGATAAATATAAATTGTTCTATGCACATTTATCAAAAGATGTAACATATACAAGTATTCAGACCGATTCGGTAAAAGAAAATCCGTATGGATATAAAATAACATTCTTTCCTGCTAAAGAAACGATTGAACATGGCTTGATTAACGTAGAAGATACAAATAAATAAACACATTATAGCATGGCTCAAAAATTCATAAAGTTTTTATTTTAGAAAAGTATTACAAATTAGCCTATTTACTAGGCTTTTAAAAGGTTTGTAGTTAGTCTGATAATATATAGTTATCGGACATAGAAAAGAGGAATAAAATGAATAAAATATACAAATTATTAATGGTTGGAATGATTGGCATTTCCTTATTTGGATGTGCATCTATGGATCGTTTTGGTACTGATGTAAAATCAGATTTGAATGGTGGATTGAATAGGATAATCAATGTGTATACAGCAGATGGAAAAATTATAGCAAGCTATGAGGGAAGAATTGATATTGAAACAAATGATGGTGGATATGTAAAATTTGATTATGATGGGAAAAGATATGTTTATTATAATTGTTTTGTAGAAACGATTGCAGATAAATAGGAGTAATCTTATGGAAGATGCAAACAAAGTTAAATATGAAATTAAAAATGTATATGTAGTTCCTATTGAGCATGAAGAAGGTGGAGATATTACGTATGGTACACCTGTAGCATGGGAAGGTTTTAAATCATTTACATTAGACCCGGAAGGAGATACAAATACATGTTATGCAGACAGCACTGCATATTTTACAACGAACAGTAATAATGGATATTCCGGAAGTCTTGAAATGAATTTAGAAATAACTGATGAATTTACTATAGCAGGAAGAAAAAGTGTATCTGAGAAAAAGCTTTTAGGAGTAAAGAAAATGAAATACAAATTACCAAAGTTTTTAACAGAAGTGAAAAAGTTTTTTCTGATTCATAATACAGAAAGTTTATTTGTACAATATAAAAATCATATTGTATGTGTTTATATAGCAGATGAAAAGTTTTATAGGTGTCATTATGATCACAACGGTATACTCGTTATTAAGCATTATATTTGTGAATCGCAATTCAAAAGTTTATATAGAAAGTTTTTAGACAATGAAATTGATTGCTTAAACTATGAAGACGTAATGAATGGTTGCAATAAGTTTT
>ERZ773138.1937-NODE-1937-length-17368-cov-13.036216_pt1 | contig 17368 bp, 7 predicted proteins | sample MGYA00511114_ERZ773138 | MGnify/ENA primary metagenome ERZ773138 (study PRJEB29015, sample SAMEA2737805) | human gut metagenome | biome: human gut; feature: human-associated habitat; material: faeces | place: China | collected 2012 ...
CTGCCGGAGCGGTGCTTAAGCCGCAAGGCGGGAATTGTGCGGTGTTGCCTTTATTAGCGGCTGCTCATCCGTTCAGTTTGGCGTACTCTTCGTCGGTAACGGGCTCACACCATTCGTTGCTGCAATCTTTGCCGGGAACTTCCACAGCAATGTGGCTGAACCAGCTGTCGGCCTTGGCACCGTGCCAGTGCTTGACGTTGGCCGGGATGGTGATCACGGTGCCGGGGGTCAGGCTGACGGCAGGTTTGCCCTCTTCCTGGTACCAGCCTTCGCCTGCGGTACAAACCAGCAGCTGGCCGCCGCCCTTGGCGGCGTGGTGGATGTGCCAGTTGTTGCGGCAGCCGGGCTCAAATGTAACGTTAGCCAAAAACAGGCCGGTTTTGGGGTCGGTCAGCGGGTTCAGGAACGACTGGCCAATGAAAAACTTGGCATAAGCGGTGTTTGCGGCACCGGTGCCAAAAACATTCTGCTGCTCAAATTCATGTTTATCCATGCACTTCATACTTGTTGCCTCCTGTTTTTCTGTGTCCCTGCCCTGTTGTGCTTGACGCTGCGGCGCTGGGATACTATGTGACCGCTATATTTTTTCAAAATTCCTTATCGAAAAAACTGCCCGCACAACGGCTTATCATACCGTGTACGGGCAGTTGATTTATCATTATCTACTTTTCTCTCAGGTCTGGGTCGATAAACGCAACCCCACCTGGTACCCCAGCAGGGTGCGGGTTTCCACCGGCTGATGGCGGATGAGGGAAAGCAGCTGCTGTGCGGTACGGCGGCCCAGCTGTTCGGCATCAAAAGAGACCGCCGTGATCTGTGGCGTACACCCCTGCAGCGCTTCGTCGTCATACAGGGAGGCAAGACGGATATCCTGCGGCACGCGCAGGTTCAGCTGTCTCAGGGTGTTCAAAGCCAGCTGGGCAACCTGGTCATCCATGCACAGGATGCAGTCCGCCCCACGCTGTACCGCGAGCTCCACAGCGCTGGTGCGTAGATCGTCGCTTTCCAGCTCCAAAAACAACAGGCTCTCATCAATCTTGCAGCAGGCGCGGTCATGCGCCTGCTTATAGCCTTCCAGGCGGGACTGGTTGACGGTGTACAGCATGGATCCGCCCAGCAAAGCAATGCGGCGCAGGCCCTTCATCAGCAGCAGGCTGACCAGCTCGCGGCAGCCGCCCACCTGATCATGGTCCACCGAGATGACATCCTGGTCAGCCGGGCGGCCAATGGCAACAAAGGGGATGCCGCTTTTTTTCAGCATGGGGATCAGCGGATCACGCTCCAGCGTGCGGGCCAGAATCACGCCATCGATCTTGCGGTTGACCAGTAGACGCTGCATCGGGCTTGTTTCCTGCTCGCCCACCATCGTCATCAGCACATCATAATCATTGCGGGCGGCAATATCGTACACGGCGCTGACGGTTTTGCGCAAAAATGGTGCGGCAAGGTTGCCGAACTGGCGCGAGAACACCAGTGAGATATTATAAGACTGCTGGGTTACCAACCCGCGTGCCAGCATATTGGGCACATAGTTTTTCTCTTTGGCGTACTGGACCACGCGGGCGCGGGTCGCTTCGCTGACACGGCCATTGCCCGAAAGGGCACGGGATACCGTTGTCTTGGACACGCCAAGGTCTTCAGCCATCTGGCTGATGTCAATTTTTTTTTCTCCTTCTGTCTGTTTACGGCGCGGCATGGGTTTACTCCTGTTAACGTTTGCTTCTATAAGATCTTCTTTCTGTCCTTGCCGGTTTTCCGCCCCACGGGCAGTTCCCAGGGTACTGTTCCAGAAACCAGTCCCCCACCCCGGCCATTCCCTACTTGGTTAATAGGCTTAACATATTATACCACATTTCCCTGGATCATGGTAGCCCCTTGTGCAAAGAAAGCAAAGAACACGCTACCCCAGTATGGGGTCATTATATCATTCCTGGCTCTGTTTTTCAACCGATTTCTGACTCTGTTTCCGTTTTCCAGTGTGTTTTATAACCTGGTAAAGTTTTCTCATTTTGTCCGTATCCTGCTCAGTCATCGTACCTGCGCCAAATTGGGCGGCTTGGGCCAATGCCAGCAGAGCTTCGGCATCCTGGGGTTCAAGGGTGGGGACACAACTTTGCAAAAATGCGGCAAACTCCGGCGCATCGGATGGTGTATCCGGCGGCAGGCCGCGGCGCACCAAAAGGCGGTAGATGCTGCCAAACACGGCCAGCACCCGCGCGTTGCAGCTGCCCCGGCCATACCCCATGGCATGGCGGCGGGCCAGCACCAGCAGCACCACAGCAGCCAACAGGCAACCCCCCAGCAACGCCGCCAAAACCAGCCTGCTGTGGGGCACGATGGTGGCTGCGGGTTCGTTTGCGCTGTTCTCCCCTGCTGCGGGGGCAGTGTCTTGACCTTGAGTTTCGGGCAGCGGGTCGGTGCGCAGGTCGGCCTGTTGGGCGCTGACCAGCACGCCGGGGGTCATCTCCATGGGGGTCCAGCCCTGGCCGGAAATGTACACCTCCGCCCAGGCGTGGGCGTTATCGTCCTGCAAAATGGCGTGCCAGCTGCCGTCCTCCTGTTGGGTAAACAGGCTTTGCGGCGCGGCATAGCCCACCACATAGCGCGCAGGCAGCCCGAACATGCGGAACATAACCACCGCCGCCGAAGCAAACTGCACACTGTACCCCTGTTTGGATTCCGTTAAAAAGTAACGGATGGGGTCGGCCCCCTCCGGCGGCTGGGGAGCGCTGGCGTTATACTGGTAGTTGGTGTTCAGGTAGGCGCGGATGTAATCGCCAATGTCCGCAGCTTCGGTCAGCTTCTGGTCCTTTTTGGCTTCATCGCACAGGGCTTGCAGCTCGTCATAGCCGTCCGGCACGGCGGTGTAGCGGCTGGCGGCGTAAGCGGCATAGGATGCTTCCATCCGGTCCAGCACGCTGGGGTCGGCATCGGCGCGGGCTTCCAGCTGGGTTTGGGCGGTATCCCGCGGGTAATACAGGAACACATCGTCCTGCGCGGTCTGGCCCGCGGCGGCGCCATCGCCCTGGATGGTGTAATAATCGCCCCAGTAGGCGTTGTACGGTGCATAGGTGTACTGGGTATCGGCGTGGATGCGCTCCACCGTCAGCGTCTGGGGCTGGGCGGTGCCGTCATAGGCGGTGCGCAAAAACGGCAGGCTTGCAATGGTCAGCCGGGCGTTATCCTCGGTTTTCCAGTTCATAGCGGCGCTGTCAAAGGCATCGGCATCAGGGGCCTGCCAGGTGGTGCCGTCATAACTGCCGCCGATAAATCCCCTCAGGTATACGGTTTCTTCGGGTTTGTCGCTGGCGGTCAGGGCCAGATCCGTCACTCCGCTGACCTGGATACCCCCGCCCTGGCTCAAGGTGCCATCCGCCACACCACCGGCGGCGGCTTCTACCTGAATGTTCAGCCTGCCGCCGCTGACCCGCGGCAGCCAGGTAATGGCGGTGCTCAGCGCGGCGGATTCCACCCGCTGGGCCGCAGGCTGCAGCCAGCCAAGGGGAACCCCCAGCGCCGGGCGCAGCAGCCACCAACAAGGCAGCGCCAGCGTAAGGCAAAGCCCGCCCGCCGCCAGCGCGGCAGACTTTTGGATGTTATAATGGCGGCAAAGGTTCTGGCGGTAGTTTTCGGTATCGCGCCTGCCCCACAAGGCCCGCCGCTGCACCGAGCAGGAAGCCGCCCACGCCCCCATCCAACCGGCCAACAGCAGCAGGCAGGCGGGCACAGCCGGCGCGGCCCCGGCCAGCGCCAGCAGCACAACAACGGGCAGCAGCATCAGATCCAGCAGCAGGGCATCCGCACGGCGCAGGGCCGCAGCGGCCAGCGCCCCGGTAACGGGCAGGGCGGCCAGCAGCAAAAACAGCCCCAGCTGCGCCGCACTGCCGCCCTGGGCCACCGGCAGCGCACTGCCAAGGCGGGCGTTCAGGTTTTGGGCAATGTTCCCGGCGCACTGCTGCGCCCCGGCCAAAAAGTTCCGCTGGCAGATGAACAACACCACAAGATACACAATCACCCCCGCCAGCAGCCCCCAGCGGCGCAGGGCTTGCGGCGCACGCAGGAACAGCGCCCACCCGGCGCAGAAAGCGGCTGCCGCGGGCCACACCCACAACGGCACCGCAATGCCGAACCCGGTGGAAAGCACCAGCAGCAAACCAAAGGTGAGCGCCAGCAGCAGCGCGGCATCTGCCGCCAGCCACAACGCGGGGTGCGCTGCGGGGCGCTGGGTGCTCACCAGCACACGGTCCACAAACTTCAGCCCACTGCCGGGGTCGGCAGCGCCGCGCCGGCTCAGGGCAGTACGTTCTTTTTTGCGCTTGGGCGGGTTTTTGCGGTGCTTCGCCGCCTGTTGGGGAAAATCCCCCCATTCCTCCACTCCGTCCAGGTCCCCACCGGGGGTCAGGGCAGCGCGCAGGGCGGTCAGCGGTTCGCGCACCATCAGGCGGTCCAGCTTGGCGCTCAGCTTCCAGTGTACCTGCTTGATGGTATCCCCGTCCCGGTACTCCCGCAGCTCATAGCTGCCGCCCAGGGCGGCGCGGGTGTCGGCTTCGTCGCCGTCCTCATCGGGGGCGGTTTCCGCTTTGGCTTTGCCAGCCGCGGCAGCGGGCAGCACACAGATGCTCCGGCTTTGCACGGCAGCCGGGCATGCCGCGGTGAACACCCCCAGGTGATCCCGCAGGGTGATGCCCCGCACCGCAATGCTCCACACGCCGCTTTTGCCTGCGTTTAGGGTAATGCGCTGTTCGGCGCTCTCTCTGCCGCCCAACATGGCGGCGCAGCGCAGGGTGATCTGCCCCCCGCCCCATTCATCGGCGGCGTTCAGCAGCACCACAAGCGCAGGGATGGGCAACCGGCTGCGGTTGCGCAGCCGAACCGTCAGGGTAAAATCTTCGCCCTGTATCACGGGTTTGTCCGGCACCAGCAGCTCTGCCGTTACCTGCCTGCGCAGATAGGCGGCGTCCAGCCGCAGCAGCACCAGAAGCACCAGCGCAAACGCTAACAGGAACACCGCCAGCGGTGCCTGGGTGATGAGCGCCGCAGCCAGCAGCACCAAAAGCACCAGCGCCCGGCCCAGCTTACCTGCCATGGCGGTCAGCCTTTTCGGGGCGGGGGCGCGGCACGGTGCGCAGCAGGTCCTGCATTACGCTGTCCACCGTTTCGCCGCCTGCGCGGGCCTGGTCGTTCAGCACCAGGCGGTGGCGGGCAACCGCATCAAACACAGCGGTCACATCCTGCGGGGCAACAAAATCCCGCCCCGCCAGGTACGCCGCCGCGCGCGTCATGCTGGCCAGCGCCAGGGTGGCACGGGGGCTTAACCCCACGGCCAGGCGCGGGTCCTTGCGGCTGGCCTGGGCCAGCGCCACAATGTAGCGGTACATCAGCTCATGCACAAATACCGTGCTGACCTCCTGCTGCATGGCAAGCAGATCCGCCTGACCGGCAACGGGGCGCACACGGTCCAGCAGGCGGCCTTTGCTCTGCCCGGCCAAAATTGCCAGCTCCGCTTCCTCATCGGGGTAGCCCATTACGGCGCAGACCATGAAACGGTCCAGCTGAGACTGCGGCAGCATCTGCGTGCCGGCGGCGCCGATGGGGTTCTCGGTTGCAATTACGGTAAAGGGTGCGGGCACCGGGCGGGTGACGCCGTCCACCGTCACCGTGCCTTCTTCCATCACTTCCAACAAAGCCGACTGCGTGCGGGAGGAGGTACGGTTGATCTCATCGCCCAAAAACAGGTTGCACATCACCGCACCGGCGTGGTACACAAACTTGCCGGTCTCTTTCTGGTAAACGGAAAATCCCACCAAATCGGACGGCAGAACATCCGGCGTAAACTGCACGCGGCTTTCTTTCAGGTCCAGCGCGCGGGCAAAGGCCAGCGCCAGCGTGGTTTTGCCCACGCCGGGAATATCCTCAATCAGCACATGGCCGCCCGCCAGCATGGCCATCCAGATGGTGTTTACCGTTTGCTGTTTGCCCTGCACAGCCTTGTTTACTTCGGCCGTAACGGCGGCGGCCTGCTGTGTGTACTGCATGGTTAATCCTCCCGGTGTTTTTTCCATATCACCATAATGCCAACGGCGGCGGCAATAACCACCAGCCCGGCCCACAGTGCGTTGTTTTCCAGCCAGATCATGGTATTGGAGATCGCGCTCCCCTCGGATTCCGCGCTGCCCTCCCCCGGCAATGGGGTCAGGGCCTGGGGGGCCACTTCGGCAATGGAGCTGCCGCCGGCATCCTCCACGGTCACCTGGCGCGGCGTTTCGTCCCAGGTAGCGGCGCTTTCCTGCAAATCCTCCTCTTTGGTGGTGTCCGCAGCGGCGGTGTCGTGCTCCGCAATTACCAGGTAGCGCTGGCTGTTGCGGGTGTAGGGGTGGCAGGTGGAAAGGGTCAGCAGGTCCCGCCCCGGCTGGATCAGCACGGCGTTGATATCACTGGGGTCAATAATTTTCAGCTCGCTCACGCGGTAAATCAGCGTTTCCCACGGGGTGGTCAGCTGGATCTTGTCCCCCACCTGGATCTGCTGCACGTTGCGCAGCATTTCCGCGCCATAATAGCCGCGGTGGGCGGCAATCACGGTGTTGGTGTTTTCGCCGCCCAGCGGCATCGAGGTCTGGCCCAGCAGCGCCGCGCCTTTGGCCAGGTTTTCGCGGCTGGCGCCCAGGTAAACGGGCAGCTCCAGGTTCAGGCGCGGGATCCACAGCACAGCCAGCACATCATCGTCATAGCCATAGGCAGCAAGGTTCAGCGGGGCTTCCTCGTAGGCAAACGGGTCGGTCAGGCCGCTTTGGCCCCCGGCGTAAATTTCCGCGTTATAGTCCTGCATCGCGGCGTACAGTTCAGGGTAGGCGCGTTCCGGCTCCGGGGGTTCGGCTGTGGTTTCCTCCGCCGCGGGGGCGGTGGGCTGGGCTTCGGCGCGGGCCGCAAACTGCGCAGCGGTTTTGGCGTTGCGGGTGCTGGTCCACCACTGGGCAGCGGTGGGCTGTATCAACAGCGCCAGCCCCAGCAAAATGGCCAGCCAGGCCAGAATTTTAGCAATCAGCCGTCCCATTTAGTCATCCTCCTCGCGCTTTTTGCAGCGGTGCAGCAGCAAAAGCAGCAGCAGCGCTTCGCCGCCGATCACAATGCTGCCCGTTACCGCGATCCACGGCCAGGCATCCACCACGCGCTTGACCACCGTTCCGGTGCGCAGCGCCTGATACTGCACGGCCTGCGGGGTGTTGGTTTCTTCCTCTCCATTATAAGGGATGCGGGTGCCGCGCACAAGCATGCGGTGGGTGTTGATGGCATACGGCGTGCAGGTAACAAGGGTGCAGTAATCCTGCCCCGCGGTGATTTCCAGATCCTCGGTGTGCTCCGGTTCCACCACTTTGATTTGATCCACCTGGTACGCCAGCGTTTCATCCAGAATATGCAGGTAGAAACAGTCGCCCTCTTCCAGCTTGTCCAGGTCGGTGAACAGCACGGCTTCGGGCAGGCCGCGGTGGCCGGTCAGCACGCTGTGGGTGCTTTCGCCGCCAAGGGGGTAGCTGGAGCCTTCCAGATGGCCAACGCCCTTTTGCAGCACATCATCGCTGGTGCCTTCGTAAATAGGCAGGTTGACGTCAATTTTCGGGATGGTGATATACCCCAGGCTTTCGCCCACATCCACAAGGTCCACATAGCTGGTGCCGGTATCCTCCGCTTCGCCTGCGGCATCGCGCTCCACGGCGTTGTCCAGCTGCTGGTTATAGCGGCGGGCGGCCTCCTTGGCGGCGTCCAGTTTTTCGGTATCCATGCTTTTTACGGTATCATCGTAATTTTGGATCGCTTCGCTGGCGTGGCGCTGCGCCACCGCGTTGCTGATAACCGGGTACGATGCCACCCCAATGCCGGACAGGATCATCAAGGCCGCAAAGCCGACTTTTAGTTTTGTTGTGGTATCCATAGCGTCACCGCGAACCTTTCCGTGAGAGGGTTGAAGTTGGGATCTGATGCAATTAAGAATTAAGAATTAAGAATCAGCAATGAGGAATTGGAGGCAGACGAAAGAATAAATAATAAAGAATCATGAATCATTGTGGTGAACCGCGGCGCATTTGCGCCGCAAACATTGCAAAACATTTGTAGGGGCCGATGCCCGCCATTGGCCCGTTGGCGGGCCTTGCCATATTTATTTTTAGGTTCTGCACGCGAGATATTGGCGCCCCTTGAGGGGAGCTGGACGCGGAGCGGCCTGAGGGGTGGCTCCCCGCCGCAAACCTGACGCCCGTGGGGTGGTTCCACACGCAGGGCCTAAAAATCAACCGAACAACGGCCATGTACACCCAAAAAAATTTATTCCCCAATAACCCACCATAGGGGGAGGGCCAAATCCGGCCCTCCCCCTGTGTATGATGGATTATCCCTCTATACCCTATTGGTGAATTGTAACATTGTTTTGCCTTGCGGCGGGCGCATCAGGCGCGGTTCTTCTTTTTCAGGCTCAGCAGCACGCCAACACCGGCCACAACCAGCAGCACACCAATGCCGCTGAACAGCAGGGTGCCGAAACCACCGGTGGTGGGCAGGTCGAAGCCCTTGCGGTTGACAACGGTAATTGTATACTCCAGTTTACCACCTTCATCGCCACCGCTAAAAGTAGTTTTTTTCTTATCAACCGTATGCTTCAGCATGTTGCCGTTATCATCATAAATGTACGTATTAACCCATTCCGTCTGTGCCTGAATGCTCAAGGTAACTTTGACAGGAGCTTTCAGCAGGTTATAACCAGAGGCAGTCTTGGTTTCAACCAGGTAATACTCACCGTTTGCCAGGCCGCCCTGTTCCACATAGCCATTAACATCAGTTTTCAGCGACGTTTTATTGACCTTGATCCACTTTTTAGTGGGATCCAGGCCCAAAGCTTTTGCAGCAGCGCCAGTTACAGTGCCGCTCTCATCTTCTTTGTACAGGTCAAACTCTACGTTCTCAAGTCCCTTTTGGGTATCGTCTGCAATTTTATTCACTTTTACTTTGAAAGTGTAAACAAAGGTACTATCATGGATTTCTTTCTTATTACCTTCCGTCGGTTTGCCGTCGCCGTCTACACCAATGTTGTTGCTATAAACGAGAGAAACGTCATTCCGGTTGCCTGCGCCCGTCTGGTCAGCAGTGCTCAGCAAAGTTGCAGTGTAGTTGATAATAATCTTTTGGCCGGCATACTCTGCCATGTCGGCAGGCTTAAATGTAATTTTAAATCCATTTTCAGGAACATCCTCGCCCACGGTAGCGATGGTATATACGTCCGCACTCACAGCAGCACCATTGCATGTCAATGTCGCATCTTCATTATACTTCAAATGATTGGGCGTATCGCTTACGGTAAAGGTCGTCAGCTTGGTAATGTTCTCCGGAACCGTTACCGTGATCTGGTAAGGAACCTTGTCGCCAACGCTGTAGTCTGCTTCGGTCTTGGGAGAACTGTCTTTAATTACATTCTTTTCAACATCCGGACTCTCATTGATAACAGGAATAGAAACCCCTGCGGATTCTTTGTCCTTGTACTTGATTTTGCCTTCCTTGGTTACTTCGAATTCAATGGGGGTCTGGTCAATAATGTAGGTGTTATTTTCTTTAATCGACTGCTCGATAAAGCGATACTTGCCCTGAGACAGGCCGCTTACGGAAATTTCACCGTTTGTATCGGTTGTCAGATTGAACTCTTTGCCATCCTTATCACTGGCTGTTACAAGGTTCCACTTACCGTCAGTCTCATTCCACTTTTCCAGCGTGAAGGTTACACCACTGAGTTTGTTTTCCGTACCATTGCCAACACGTCCGGTTTTAACAATCGTCACTTCGCCATAAGTTGTTCCATTTTTCGGATAAACATGGATATCGTACAGCCATTCGTTGAGACTGCTTGCTTTCGTCATAGGAACCGATACCAGGAACGGCTTCACCGGGCTTGTAACCTTATCCGGGGTACCGGTCTCAACAACTACATACAAACCAAGCGGGAGCTTGGGAAACTCGGCAATGCCGTTATCGCCAGTCGTTGCTGTAGCGACCGCAGTGGAATAGGTCTCATCAGATTTAATCGCATCCATGGTGTCGTTCAGGTATGTATCGACTGTAACCTTTGTTTGGCCATCCGTACCGTCATAGTAATTCCGGAGCGCGGCACGGTCCATAACCTGATAAATGCTGAACGTTGCACCCTTCAATGCTGTAGCACCCTCGGGGAGTTTATCTACATCGTTCTCTTCACCAGTGCTGTTCGGCTTTACCTGGCCATTGTACTCATACTTATGAATCGTAATGGAACCGGTATCCTGCGTCCAAACATCCTGTGGTGGCGTTGTTGCCGGTGTTTCACCGTTGTCCGCTGCCATTGCTGGCATGGCGCACAGGCTGAGGGCCAGGGCGGCGCTCAACAGGCCTGTGAGAAAACGTTTTGCTTTTTTCATTTCAGTACCTCTTCTCTTAAAAAAAGTCATCATCGGATGGGCGGCAAAGCCGCCCGGCTTAGGGGTTCTGCATCAGCACGGCGTGCAGTGCGGGGCGCTGCAGCGGGGAAACGCTGCCGCGCCGCCCGCACTGTGCCGTAAAGAAAAAAGGGAGGGAAAACCGGGCCGCTTGCCCACTTGGCTTAAGGTGCATCTGAAAACAAAGGAAATAACGGATATTTCGCAGCCACAAGCAGGATGTAAGGCAAAGAGCCACCGGAATCCTTTCCGGATCCCAAGGCTTTTTAAGCCTTAGCGCAACATCCGGCTGCGCTTATAGAAACAGGCGATATTTTCAGCTTTTCAGTTACACACCCCGGCTTATGGCTGCGCCTGCCGTAAACGGGCGCGCACTGGTGGGCAGGCCCTGTACCCTGGGGGTTGCTGGGTTTCCGGGGGATGGTTAATGTCGCCGGCCCCCTTTCCTGTTGTAGCGGAATGTGAATATCAACAGCCCTGCCACCGCCAGCGGCATGCCGATCAGCAGCCACAGGCTTGGCGCGTCTGCACCCGTGTGGGGCAGCTCAGGCGTTTTACGGTTCAGAACGGTAAGGGTCATGGTGTAGGTGTTGCCGGACTGCGTAAACTTGTCTTTGTCCGTAATTACCTGCCCATCAATAGAACACGTGCCGTCTTGGGTAAATTTGATCACAATTGGCTGTGCCAACAGGTTGTACTCCGGATGTGCCCTGGTTTCCGTCAGGCGGTATGTACCGGGTTCCAGATTTGTGAACACACCGGTGATCTTGCCGTCCGTTCCGGTTGTACCGGTAATGGAATCTGTCTTTGTGCTATCAAATTTGTAGTTTTTATCTACTACCCACTGCGTTTCTCCTTCGGTTGTTGTTTCGACCAGCTTTTCCAGCTTGAACTCAACATCACTCAAGGGCACTTCTTGGCTCTCATTATTGAGTTCCGCGTCCTTCTTGATGATATCCAGTACAAACTTCGGGTTCTGCAGCGTGTTGGTCAGCACAATCTTGCCGCTGCCGCCGGTGATGGTTCCATCGGTGGCTGTGGCTGGCGTTGTAGTTGCGCCGTTCGTTTCGCCGTTCGTTTCGCTGTTTTGTGTTGCTTTAGCCGTTACAACATACGTATTGCCGCCAATCGTAATGGTTCCGTCTGCCGCTGCCTTTTTAAATTTGTCATTCTCTACCGTACCTTCCACAATGCGGTACACATAATCGATGTGGTTATTATCCGTATTGATTTGGTACTGATCCAAACCGCTAAAGGTACGCCGCCAGCCGCTTTCACCGTATTCAATGGTAACATAGTCTTTCGTGTTGTCAGCCGGGTAGTTTACCGGTGTCCAGTCTGTATCGCTTTGGCTGGTTGCCAGGCGGCGCTGGAGCTGGATGTAGATTTGTCCCGGCCGCTTCGCAGTGCTAAGATCGTCCGTACCATTTGCATCTTTCCAGTGCTTATCGAACTCAATGTTGATCAGTGTGCGCTGGGTGTTGGTAAAGATTGCGGTAATTGGGCAGGTGTTTGGCTTCTTAATCTCGCCTTCCACCATGGTGTTGCCGATCATTTGGGCGGAATCGCAACCAGGCGGAACGGTTACGCTTTGCAGTCTGGATTTATCATCCGGTGTTTCTTCCTCGATGGTATAGCGGGTGCCAACGGGGATGCCGGTGATGGTCACGGTGTGGTCTTTGTTGTTCTTATCGCTCATGTCGATCTTAACATACTTTATGATGTCATCTTCTTCCAGAGCAGCACCGCCAACATCACTAAATGTAACTTTGAACTCGTAGGTTCCGGTCAAGTTTTCACCGTCTGCGGCCTGCTTTTTGATTGTCAGCCCGCCGGTTTTGACGGTGTTGACGTATTCTACCTTTAGCTTTGTCAGCGTGGAGCTTGTTTCGTCCGGGTCCTTATAGGAGCGGAAGACGATGGTGTTTTTGTCAGGCTTCTTGCTATCCACCGTGTAGCCCGTATTGCTTACCCCATTTGTATTGTCATAAACTTCCGTTCGGCCATCATCGGGGCCGTCGGCGGGGGAGCTCTGGTTAACCAGCGACTTGTTCGTGTTGGCAACTGTCACGGTCTTTACCGTGTCATCGCCCTTCATCGAATTAACCGCCTTCCCGTTCTCGTACACGGTCCATTTGGTGTCGTACAGTTTTGGGTTCAGTTCCTCTTTGAGCGAAATGTAGCTGCCGCGGCGGAACTGGTCGCTGAAGGTAACGGTTTCTCCAGCTTCCAGAACAAAGCGTCCGTCACCGTCCACCAACTGGGTTTCGTTGTCCATGGTGGAGGTGTACTGTGCGTTTTCGGCGTTTTGCAGCTGACCGGTTTTGGCGGAGCCGTAATCCGGGATTTTCTCCTGATCGGTTGTAAAGCCGGTCATCTCCGTTGGCACCGCTTTGGGAATGAAGGTAAAGTTCCTGAAATAGATGTTGCGGCTATAGTTATCGCCCACGCGGATGGTTTTGACCTTGTCGTCAAAACCGTCCTGCTTTTTCATCTTGTGCAGGTCCAGCTTTACGGTGACCCATTCGTCTGTCTTCAGTTCGACCGAGCCATACGTTGCGCCGTTAATGCCTGTTGTGCCAAGGCTGCCTTTTTGGTGGTCATTTTCATCCAGCAGTTCCAGATACAGGTTGTTGAGGGAAAGTTCACCACCATCGTTTGAACCAACGTAAACCTGGAACGTAAGGAAGCGCATGTCTTTGATATTGATGGGCTCGTTCAGCTTCAGGATGCCATAACGGTTCTTACGCCATTTACTGACGGGTTCCGTATCCGTATAGCGTGCGTACCAGTGAAGGACCTGTTCGGTATTTTGCCCGGAACCTTGCTCGGGGTTTGTAGCCAACTCGAAAATGTAGTCACCTTTGTTTGATTCGGTTTGTTTGGTTGCGGGTTCAATCGTGTTACCTTGCGCAGTCAAATTCACATGTTGGGACGGATTTTCGCTTTCATCCGGGCCAGCGGCCGGTTTTGTTCCATAATGGGTTGCCTGGTTCTGGATGGTGAAGTTGAAGATTTTCTGGTCTGTAAAGCATTTTTTGAAGTCATCATCAGTAACGTTTTTCAGATCGACCTCTTTTTGAACCTGCAGCTCGTTATTATCCGGGAAGTTGAACGCCACCGCCATGTTGGACTCCCACATACCGCGTTCCATGTAGTACATGGTAAGGGTGTGCTTGCCGGGCTTCAACGTTGTTGTTTGCTTGCTCTCGTACTTAAAGGTGATTTTGTTACCCAGATACGTTACGGTTTTGTTTGCGCCAGGATTATAAACCGTGTTGTTGCTTTCCTTGATGTCGCTGACATACGAGGTGTAGTTGTTGTTTCCGTTCTCGTCCGCGCCAAACTCCAGCAGGCCAGAAGCTTTACCGTGGTCACCGCCAACATCCAGTGCAAGCTCACCGTCAATGTAGACCCAGACGTCATCATCGCCGGAGAAGAAGAACTTGATGGGGATGTTGTTGTTATTATCATCTTTTACTGTACCATCGCTTGTCAGGGTAAACTGGAATTGCAGCTTAGCACCAAAGCCATAGTTATAAGTAGAAGCCTGGTTTTCACTCGCCCCGCTGTTGAAGGGGAAGAAGCCGTAGGTATAAACCGGCTCTCCTTTCTCGTTTTTTACCTCTACAGGCGTGGAATCAGACTTCAGGTTTTTGGACTTGGATTCCAGTGCATTTTGCTTCTGTAGGAAGTAACCCCCATTATCTGGATCGTTTTTCAGATACAGTGTCGTTTTGTCACTATCGAAGTACCAGTACTTGACGCCTTTTTCGTTGGCATTGGTAGCGTCCGATTCTTTAAAGACTTCATCTTGTGTAAAGGGGAAAGAAACCTCTTTGTAGACATTGCCAAGTTTTGCCTTTTTGGAGTTTTCTCCTTGCAGGAATTCTTCGTTGAAGAACGGCATAGCAAGATTGGTGCCGTTCATTATAGGCTCGCCGTTTTTTAATTCAGGGCCAGCCAAGCCTTGGAAGGTTTCGTCGTACAGCTTTGTTTCATCTTTCCCTAAACCCTCGCCTTTTATATTGCTTGTCGAGTTGTTGACGGCCATAAACCGTTTTTTATCTGTGTAGCCGTACAAATTCAGCTTATCGGCAATCTCACTAAAGCGAATTCCCCATTCTTTGCCGTCCGCACCCACTGCATCAGGCTGGAACTGGCCTGTGTACATAGGATAAGGAACAGTAGTACCACTGTTGCTGTAGTAATCGCTCAGCGCCTGATCAAATTCACGGAAGGTTACCCAGTTGCGGTGACTAGCTTTATTATCATTATCTTTGTAATTATCACGGTTCTTGCCGTTCAGTTCATAATCTGTATAATAGTCATACAGCGTACTGGTAACATACTTTGTGTTTGGATCTTCCGTAAATTTAGCATCGGCAATATCTACTATTGTAGTATTTTTCCACTTTTCGGCATCACGCGGGGTATCTTTTGGAGCCCAGTAGCCGCCGCGTTGGCCATTGCCACGTTGGCCCTTGCCATATACTGCATCGTCATTCGTGTCCGCATAGAAGCACGGTTCCTTATCCTTATAATCAGGGATGGTTTCCCAACCTGTACTGTCGCCGCGGCCTGCAAGGTTATCATCGTTACTCAACGGATACGAAGAGAATACAATTTGGGTATAGCCCTCCGGCACATCTGCTGCATAGTAATCTGTGCTCCCAATCCGGCTCATTGTGCCGTTTATGCTTTCGTTGCCATTTTCTCCTTTTAAGCGGTAGTAAACCGTACTTTGCTTGTCTTTGGGGATTGAATAGTCGCCGCCAGTATCATCTTTACCTGTTGTTGGCAGCTTTGAGAAAGTAGCATCGTAATAGATAAGGACAGAGTTTTCTATACCCCATCTTTCGTTGTCTACGCCAGTATAGATAAAGCAGTTCCTTGTATCACTGTTGTATGTAAAGGATTTTTTATCATCACCACTAACATCTTCACCATAGAAGTTATAGTATTTGCTGGATTGTTGGGGATTGTCCTCACCCCATGTAAACTTAACATAAGAGCAAAGCTCGTTAGGAATGGTAAAGGTTGCTGTGGAATTAGGAGCAATACCAGAATCCGCCCCAGCACTATTTGAGGCTATTGGTTTACCGACCTGGATAAGCTCTCCTTTATCATTCGGTTCATAAAACCAGGCTTGGACGTTCGTTAGTTTTTCACCGGTTTTATTTTCAAAGGACATCTCTTTGCCAGCGAACTGATTATGGCGAACCGTAACCGTATAGGTAGACCACTTCTTTGCATCTGCATCATAGTAGTTGCCGCCGATATAAGAAGTGCTATCATTTGGATCGAACGTCCTCCACCACGTACGTGGATTTGCATTTACATCAGCAATTACCACTTCATCTACCGGCTTATCCCCTTTATATCCGTGAAATTCTAGTCCATTCAATCCTCCATATGGATAGTGTTTGTCCTTATTCAGGTCCGCAGAATAAATTTTTCTTCCGTCTCCCGTTTTGCCGTCTTCCTGCATTTCAAGCGTATACGGATCCTTGGTAGTGTCATTTGTAGCTACTGCATAAATTATAACGCGTGTACAATCACTCCAGCCACTAGGCACTGCAAAATAGAGCTTGTAAGTAGCCGGCACTCCCGTCGCACTAACTGCCTGCACGTTATCCACGCTTTTTGCGGCGTACATCTTCTGCGGCTGTTCGGTCGGTTCCGGGGTGGCGGTGGGGGTCACGGTCGGCACAGGGGTGGCCGTTGCGGTGGCTGTCGGTTCCGGGGTCGGGGTGGGTTCTGCCGTGGGCTCCGGCGTTTCGGTCGGGGCGGGCTGCTCCGGCCCGGCGCTTTGTTCCGGTTCCGGGGTAGCGGCATCCGGCACCGGGGTGGCGGCGTTCTGCTCCGGCGGAACGGTATCCTCCCCGGAGGCCGTTCCCTGCTCATCCTCCAGCAGCTCTACTTCGCCAGGTGCGTCGGGCAGAAGATCCTCCTCGGCGTATACAGGCAGGGCCATTGCCATAACCAGGCAAGCGGTGACAAGCAGCGCTGTCAGCCGGCGCGCCCAACCTGTTGTGTTGTTTCCTGTTCTATTCAATCTGCTCACCCGTCTTTCGCGCTGGCTTGATGGAAGCACATTGTTCCACAGGGGCTCCCTGTGGAACAGTAAAAGAAGCCAGCTTCTTTTACTTGCGCAACCGTTGCCATGTTGTTTTCAAAAAAAAACCGCATCGAGTTTTCTCATTGCGCATTTACTTTTTATTGTTAAAATATAGCACCTTTACACCAGAAAGGCAATACAATCCACGCAAATTCCTGTTTTTCAGCATTTTTACTGATTGCGCTTTCCTCCGATTATACAATATGTTCAAAGCCTTTGTATAATTTATTTCTAATTTTCTTTTTGGCAGCGGTCATTTTATATACTTTGACCGCGCGTTTTATGATCCTCTGCGCACGCAAAGCGCAACTTTGCAGCAAAATTCGTCTTTTTTGTTGCGTTTCCCTGTTTTTGCGCAATTATTTGTTTCGCATGCGCCTGTTTGCGGCGGGGCCTGGCGGCTGGGTGGGCGCCTTGTGGGAGGGATGGCAGGTTTGCGGCGCACGGTTCCCGTTTTTTTGCGGCGCGATGGGTACACCGCGCCCCTGCAAACGGTTTGCGGTGTTTGCGGCGGCGGGTGTGTGTTTGGTGGGTTGCATGCCCGCCAACGGGACGCCGTTCTCCCTTTACAACGGGGTGCGGGTTTGCTGCAGATATGCCATTCGCTTTTTTGTCCCCCCTGCCCCGCCCCTGATTCCCGGTTCCCCCTTGCCGATTTCTATTTGCGCCAGCTCCTGAAGTGCATCTGAAAGCAACGAAAACAGCGGATCTTTCGCAAGCACAAAATTCGGCTGCGTTTACTGAGGCAACACCGCACAATTCCCGCCTTGCGGCTTAAGCACCGCTCCGGCGGCTGCGG
>ERZ773138.1940-NODE-1940-length-17335-cov-26.446991_pt1 | contig 17335 bp, 15 predicted proteins | sample MGYA00511114_ERZ773138 | MGnify/ENA primary metagenome ERZ773138 (study PRJEB29015, sample SAMEA2737805) | human gut metagenome | biome: human gut; feature: human-associated habitat; material: faeces | place: China | collected 2012 ...
AACGCTTACGGGTATGCGGTTCCTTCCACATTCGATAAACAAAGCGAAGATTCGTCTTATCCACCCATGCCGGATAGTAATCTATCTCATTCCTGGAAGTCTGATGAATAAATCCACCACAAGTAAATCCGACACCCTGATAACCGGCATTCTTCGCCTTTAGCAGGAACTTCTCTTGCATCAAGGCTCCCATTCCAACTATCAAGAAATCTGGATTTAACTCCGTAATATGCTTTGCCTCTTCATCCATTTCTTTTTCTGATGCAAAGTAACCATTACGATAACCAGCAAACTTCACCTTTGGATACCGCTCACGGAATATCTCTACAGCCTTCTCCACCTGCTCCTGTTTAGAAGCCACAATATAGATAGTCTTACCATTTTCCTCTGCATAAGAGAACAACTCCGGTGCCATCGAAGTCATATCAAAACTTCTTCGGGTCACCTGCTTGCCATAAACCAATTTGATAGCTTTCACCAGCAAGCCACCATCGGCAAATATACCATCCATCTTACCAAACAGCTCTTTATTATCTAGAGCTGTGAGATAAGATACAGGATTGAGATAAGTATAAACCTTACCCTTTGTTTCAAATATCTGATGAACGGAAGACTTTTCCGTTGATAATATTTTATTGACTAATATAGATTTCATCTTATAAATCAGAAAATTGCCAGAAAGACTTCAAATTCAAGACAAAGTTGTTTTTAAAAATTTCAATACAAAATTCCACAGAGGCAGAAGAATCTTTTAAGTTACATGTACAAATATTAAATCGCTCAATGCAAAGATTCTCCTTACTTAAATTATCCATTCTTCACCAATGCAGTTAATGTCCTCATCCATTCTTGATATATTCTTTCTACAGAATACGCCTTGCTTTTCTCAATGGCAGCATGAGCCATCATATCATGCAAAGAATCGTTTTGCATAATCTGTGCAAGCATACCTGCCGCCTTGTCCGCATCATACCCATCCTTCTCGTAAGGTATCACAACTCCATCCTTGCCATCATCAATAATATCTCTCACGGCAGAATAGCTATCATATACTACAGGTATCACACCAAAGCTCATGCACTCTGCAAGAACCAAAGGGAAACCCTCATATTCTGAAGTAAGAAGCAAAATTGAAGCACTCTCATAATAAGGCCTAGGTTGCTGGAAGCCCTCAAATGACACACGTTTCAAGTCATAGTCAGCCACCTGCTTCTCCACATTTTTGCGTTCCACTCCATCGCCAACTATCGTAAGCTTCCAGTCAGGGAACTTCTTCTCTAACCTCGCCCAAGTATCTATAACACGATATACACGCTTTTGGTTATAGTCGATTCTTCCCAAATAGATAATCTCCTTTTGCTTTTTCGGGAAAGAATATACAAAATCAGACGAATCCAAAGTAACAGGATTAGTCTGCACCATCAGATGATTGGGATGCTTGATACCAGTAAACTTGGAGAACAAAGCCACATAGCTTGGTGAAAGCACTTGATACAAGTCCGTATGCCGATATACATACGCCATACTACGACTTGTCACCATTGTAAACGCTGCCTTTTTTAGATTCAGCAAATACCTTTTGATTATATTTGTACATCCGTCCAAAGCTATCTCCACATCCTTGATGCGAGCATTCGTGTCTATCTGATTGTGATAAACTGCTATTGTCTTGATGTCCAAACCTCTCTTCGCCTTGTTTAACGTTCGACATGGCAGCAGAGGAAGCCCCCACTGATTAATGACCACTTGAATATGGTTCTCCTGCAAGATATAGCGCAAAGTTGCCACATTTTTGGCTGAACACACATAGTCGCCTATGGTATATATTTTCACCCGATTGTCTGTTCTCGTTACTGTCAGCGCGTCAGGTGGACAGAAAGTCGCTATCACGACATGATGACCATGACGCACGAAACAACTGGCAAGCGTAGCTGCCACAATTTCTATGCCCCCGACACCATAGCCTTTCATCAAAAATAAAATGTTCATAAGCTCTCTAAAATTTTCTCTACAACCCGTTTATCTTTATGGATATCAAATTTTCTTGCAAACAAACACCCCGAGCTCATAATCTTATCGTAGTCAGCGATAGTTAGTATTTTAGGGGATGGATTACGCTCACTAAAGTCAACATATCTAAGATTGCCTTCTTCACTTGAGGAAAAAGAAAACTCAGGACTGCTGTTCAGCAACATCTGTTTATAAAGCTCATCACTACTTGTAGAATATTTGAATATAGATTGGCAGATTTCCTTATGGTCACATAAAAAATTCACCGCCTTCATCGTCAGACTACACCAATTAGCACCCCAAGCATAAGGAAGCGGACATTTCTTGAGTCTATCAACAAATGGTAATTGTACCAATAATAAAATGCGTCTTAATATATCAAAAACCTTATACTTCCTGCGGTATCTTACAAAGAAGTGATAGTATTTAATTCTGATTGAAAACTTTTTGTTGGTACGAACTATCAAATACTCCTCTTTCTTACCTTTAAAGAAAGAGTGGATATAATCTTGATTTCTTAATGGCATATCCGAGCCAGAAATCAAGTGTACCCTTTCATATTCCACACCACAATTCACTACACGCTGAAAAAGAGCTAACTCTGCTGATGTTTGTGAAACATCACTCCATCTTACATCATAACTTTTAATCAGATAGATGGAAGAGTGCAAAGATTTACTCCCCCCGAAATACTTATAGCTATCCAATGCCTTTTTGTCAATATGAAGGAATATGTCGTTCCTTTCATCATCCAGGGCCGTGATAAGCATCTGTAACTGTTCCCAATTACCATGCGCCATGATACAATAAGCATGTTTTCCTGAAATTTTCATTTTGTCCATTTAAAATACTTTATTATATACCTGTAAAACAGATATGCTTTGCGGTACGGATCTCCCACCTGCCCCTTGTCAGCAAACTCCTTCATATAAACAATGCTTTTTCCTTTTATTTTTCTTGAAGAAAAGAAAATCTTGTTTTCGAATGGCAATTCTTCAAAAGCTATTATATCTTTTTCAGAACAAAGGTTTTGATCCATACCAGTTATTAATAAGTTGTCCAAATTTACTCTTTTAGCCCTGCGATACCATTTTACAGCAGCTTCCTCTTCCGAAAGATAATGCAAGAAATGTATCTCTACCTTTCCATCAAGTAATCCTATTGGATACCAATGTTTCTTTCGAGTCCATTCTTCTCTTCGCTCATCACCAAGCGGATATTTGGAATGTTCAACAAAATGGATTTTTGCATCTTTCAGATAGAACTCCAAATGCTGCAAGAACTCTATGTAATCTGGATACATAAAATACAATCCAAGCGTAGGAGAATTGTATTTCATTTCCAAATCTTGCATGATGCGACCGGCAAAGCAATTGGACGAAATTATGGAAGTATCTCTATTCACCATCTTTGCCACATCAGCGATATAAGGCTTGCGTCTTACCCAACTTTCAAAATCAATAATAACATCATAACAAGGTTTCAAAAGCTTATAAAGTAAACTGTTCCTATTCATTTTGCCTTCTTTTTTTTTAAGCTACGCAATCAGAGAAGGCAGCATCTTGCAGTTTACCCCCCCCTAATCGTGAATTCAACATTTTAATAATCTTTGCAGGATTTCCTGCAACCACAGCAAAAGGTGGTACATTCTTAACTACGACAGCCCCTGCACCGATAACAGAATCATGCCCTATGGTAATAGCACCAATGATACAAACATGAGGTCCTATTACGACATTATCTTCTATTATAGGTGAGCGGTCAGAATCTACAAAACCTTTGGCTCCAATTGTGGTATTCTGTCGAATGGAAACATTGTTTCCAATAATGGCTGCAGGGCTTACAACCGTACCTCTTGCTCCATGATAAATCGTGAAGTTAGAACCTATATTGGTGTGAGGCTTAATATCACAACCTAAAATTAGATTTGTGTAGAAAGAATACAACATTTTGTAGATGTAACGAAATACTCCTCCATGCACTATCTTCAGTCTCAGATAATTGAATATTTTCGATTTTTTATTTTCCATAAATTGTTTATTATTTATTATTACCTATCTCTTACATTTCATAAATTTTCATCAAAGCATCATGAATTGCTTCACCATCATATTGAGTTCTATAAAATTCCGCTTGCCTTTCTTTCATTTCTAAAGTATCAAATTCAACAAGTTTCAAGAGCTGTTTCTTCAAGTCTTCAACGTCTTCATTATTAAACAAAAAACCAGTATTAGTTGGTGCTATTATATTCTTAAAGAACGGTACATCACTGGTTAATACTGGAGTTTGATAGAAGAAAGCCAATGACAACACTCCAGATTGAGTTGCCGAAATATAAGGATAAACAACACAATGTGCATGCTGGTAAAGATAAGCAACTTCGGAATCCTTAATATATCGGTTTATAAACACTACATTTTTCTCGTTTGAACGCCGTTTAAAACACAATTGCCCACTACCTGCTATAACAAGCTCATAGTCGTCACGTAACTGCGAACACTCTTCAAATGCATTATATAAGAAAGATATTCCTTTGTACTCCTCAATGCGTCCAAAGAATAAGATATATGGCTTATTCACTCCATCCAATTCAACAGGAACGTCATGCCCATCTATGATATCCTTCGAAACTAATGAAGGAAAAGAATGGTAGTAAACTTGTTTTTGAGGGAATCGATTTTTAAGTTTCGAATATTGCTCCATGCTATTTGTTACAAGATGTTTCGCATATACAAGATTATCGGCCAAACGTTTATACACGATTTTATGCCTTAGCATTTTATACCAAGCTTTCTTAGCTTCATGTGTATCAAGATCATGCACCGTAGAAAGAACTGTTATTCCTTTCTTTTCAAAACTACGCTGCATACGTATAGAAGGGATTCCATTGATATAATGTACCAATTCTATATTTTTCTCTTTACAAATCTCTAATATCAAGGAATCATATGATGAACTATTAGTCAATAATTCTATAAGTTTATTCTTGGCAGTATTTGCTTGTTTATAGAATACACTTTTATTATGAAGTTCAATCTTTACATTCTCCTTGAAGAAATCATCCTCATAATCATGAAAGAAAAAATATACATCATCCTCTGGAGAAAAAGTATTTACTATCTCGCTCACATACGGTCCCATACCTGCATATGATGTCGTTGCAACTATTAATGTACGTTTCATAATTTATATTTTTCGAATTGACATTTTATTGATTTTACAATTTTACCGATAAGAAGACAGCCTCCAATACCGATAAAGCATAGATAAATAGCTATATTATACCATGGACCGGTATAATAGGATGTTGCTTTAAATCATATTTTATTTTAAATTAATTTTCAATCACATCTAACACAGGCCTGTCCCCAATCTGTAAAAACGGATTGCCAAACAGATGAAGACAAGCATAAACCACTGGAGAAATATATTTTTCTTTAACAGCCATATTTGCCTTAAATACGGCATCAATCACAAACTCCCCCTGATGAACAGATTCCATAAACACTTCCAACCACACTGGAAGAATCTCTGTATTCAGAGACCACATAGGGGCTATCACAGAGCTATACCCCATACGAATATATCTCTTGATAAGCGTATGCATCGCATTATCATAATCAGGTCGGGAGATTGTACCAGAATGACAAACAAATAGAATCAACAATTTTCCCTTACCAATAATTTTATCCGTCTCAACTATCGGCTTATCATCTGCATAAAACCATGAAGTATTACTGATGTCTGCTCCTCCATGAGCACAAGCAATATTGATTTCTGAATTTATTGGACGAAGCGAGGCAGTTTGATCATTGCAAAGGTAAACTCTTGACTATCGAAAGGAGACCAATAGGCACAAGTGAAATCCTTGTGAAGAGGCTCTTCAAAATTAGTCTTAATAAAGACCTCCGTAGATATTACATTACAGGATGGTAGCTGGCAACCTACAAATTTATCACTATTTGCATCTAACAATAATTGATGAGGATAAGCAGCTACATCCATATCCTTAGCTATCAATAAGCGTACAGCGCCTTCTTCAATAGGTATTTTGCAAGCTGCAAGTTTTTGCTTTAAAGCTTCGGCTTCCTGCTCTAACTCCACATTATCTTTTGAATATATTGGTTGACCTGGCTTCTTAACATCTCGTTCGTAAGTTAAGTTTCTTATTATGCCAGATTGCAACGCAGCTATATCCAGGCTACTCCATGAATCTAAAGTTCCAAAAGAAAATTCACCTTTAAGCAGTAACATGGAATATAAGTTACATTGACCTTTGCCAATCCAAAGCACTTCGTTATCTTCACCTTGCTGCATTAAGTCTTCCAACATTCTGGTATCTTCTATAGGAAGATGATATTCCTTACCATCCACATCTATAAACTCTGCTCTTTCATATATTCCATTCTGCCATATATTTTGACGAACAAATGTAAAGTCTGCCCTTACATGCATTCCTAAAAGATAATGACTATGATTTTTACACAAAAACGCTTTATCAATCAAAGAATTTGCATATAACATCGCAAGAGTGTTATCATGAGAATAGTCCGCTACGTTTCACGTAGTATTTAATCTAACCATTAGCTCTTTCAAGTGTTCAGCCTTATTTTCATGACAAAACAAATCTAAATACAAAGCATTACTTTTATAATCGACAACAGATTTAGCAGCCTCAACGTATAGATAAAAACGAGAAGTATCTGCACTTGGACAATTCACTTTTACTGTTGCAACTAAAGTAATCCAAGGCATAGCACTATGTTCTAAGTTTTTAAAGAACACTTCTCTATGTGAATCCAAGAAATCTGCCATATCATCCAATACCCTATCATGTTTAGCAAAAAACAAAACTGAGAAATAAGTATGATAGAATGACAAGATATCATAAGGAAGAGGATTCAAAGAATCAAACGCTCTTGTTATTGGCGCCAAATACTTCACAGAACAGAACCGAATGTCTCGAGCCAATTTCAAAACCATCCATAGGATTTCAAAAGACTCCTTATATGGGATAGGAGTCTTTTGTTGCAACATTTTCCTCATAGCCATTTCCATATATAGCAATCCTGCTAAAGGCTGATTTAGGATGGTATAAGTACGAGCTGCACACAAATAAGCTTCAGCCTCCATTTTCTCTTGATATCCTAATCAACAAGCTTTCAGCAATATCTCTTGCAGGTTGGTACAGCTGGGATGTAGCAAGGCGGTCTACGAAATTCTCTGCAAAATGGAAAAGCTAGTCCATTTGATTATCAACCTTACAGAAAGAATAAAGGATTCTTAAATACAAAATATGATTCTCTACGATATCCTTATCCCACTGTGAATGTACTCCATAATGCTGGATTGAATCAATGATAAAACTGGCCATTTGCCGACGCTCTTCAATCGAAAGACTATTAGCCATTTCAAGTTGGGGAGAAGCAATATTGTTTTCTCCCTTCAGATAAGGCATCATCCTATGCAAGATACATCTAACATTATCTTCCCCCCACTCAACCTTTATATAATCATCATAATCATCTATTGGCTTTTCAAATCGATCAACCATCTGATTGATTCTACTTAGCAATTTAGACATCAAAAATGGAACAGCAACATCATTTATCCTATCCAGCTGACTTATAGTCCCCTGCATCACTTCACGACTATTGATATAGTTTTGAAGTACATAGGGAGAAAGAGCATCCAATAAGGCATTTAAGTTTGTTTCTATCTCATGGATATCCTTACCAATACAGGAATCTATTAGTTTTTGATGTCAATATCTAATATTTCACCACACATAACAAAATATTAATACACAATTGTTAATAACCTAACAAATGCAACATATTCGTTGTCTTTTGCTTTATTTCTTTGTCACCATCTAGTGCAGTAAAGGCTGTCCGCATAGAAGGATTACACATTCCATCATCACGAATATCAACAACGCCTATATCATAATCTCCGCATTGTCGATTTTGCACATAAACTTGCTCAAAATCTCCTGTTCTTGGATTTTGAACAATCAAAGGAAGAAGTCTATCTACATAAAATCTATCCAGGTCTTTGAAATGCTTGACAACTACAGAAATTATTTTATCATTGCTAACACCTAATCTCTTGGCTATAACAATAAGTTTCAGAATTTGAGGATTTGGTCTTATATCCTCCTTAACCCTTATAGAGTAAAATTGTTCTTCTATCTTATCCATAGCAAAGATTATCTGCCGCATAGTCTTAGCTGCCAAGAACCCTTTATCAAAATACTCCTTGATACGTTCCTCTCCTAATCCGGTTTCTTCAGAAATAAGTGCTAAAGCGTAATTTTCCTTTTCTTCTGCTAAAGAGAATCGGAAAATGTCCTTGTTATAGAATTTGGACATATAACCATCATAATCAGCACATTCTCCATAAAAATGATGAAATAGTGCCTCAGTATTTTTCTCATGCATCACAAATACGACATTACTTACCCCAAATTTGTTGCCAACGAGCGAACTGTCGATTGGCTGCATACTGCGATAGCCATAATCCATGTGAGCAGAAAAGACATTCATGATACGAAAGAGATGTGCAGGATCAAGCCTATCCATATCCTCTATCACAAGAACTACTCGCTTTCCATTTTTCTCCTGATAAGCTTTAATATTATCACGAATAATCTTAGTGATTATGTCATTCTCATAAACTGAGTTTTCATCAAAAGTGGATAGATAATTATCAAGAAAAGCTGTCTGGTCTATTTCTTTCTTAAACTCACCAACTTTATCTTTCAAACATTTGAGCCAGTTTACAGATTTGAAAGCAGCAAAGAAGCCTTTAGTCACCATACCGTCTGCACCGCACGACTTCAGCATCTCGAAGAAAGACTCCCCAACAGTACAAAAATGACTTTGGATGTAAAACTCAAAAGCCATTCTATCTGTTACCTCATAGTTAACATCAATAATACCAGCTTGAAGTATCTGCAAAAGGACATCATGCTTAATGAGTTCAAAGATGTCCTTATTCCCAAGTACTTGATAATTAACAGGATAGAGCGTTATAAACACGAATGGCGATTCTTCATCCATCTTACATTTCTCCTTGAATTTATTCAAGAAAAAGGTCTTACCGTCACCAAACTTGGCAGAAAGTACCACCCTATCATGAGAAAGAAGATGATCCTCAAATCGCTGCATTGCATCATTAACAGGGATATAATTATCGTCAGACTTTAGCATAACAGATTCTTGATTGTTTCATAACTTTCAATAACATACTTAGAATAAGCTATTCCGCCATCTGAAGAAACACCTAATCTGACCGAACAACCTTTATCACTATTCTTTTCGACACAAGCAATCCAAGAAGGATTTATCAATATCGGTTCATTATCAGAATCATGAAGTTCAATAAATTTACAAATCATTTTAACACCTTATATAGCAAAGCCATTAATGTACTACTCCATGCAGTTTTCTTATTCTTGCTTAAATGTTGAAAATAGGAAAATACGCCCATAAATTATTAAAATATTTTTAGACATATTATAATACAACGGGCCATAAAAGATGGTTGTATTTTTGCAATATATACATCCAACAACTCTTTTCTTTGCTTTCCTGTTAACAACTTCTTATTTCTTCTAATTTCCCCCAAAGGATATTTGGTATAAAACCATTTATTAGCCCAGCCTTTCCCTGTCGTAAAATCAAGAAGCCATTTAGCATTAGCTATTAGAGAATAAATTTTCCTTACAAGAACCGGATTACTCTTATCCGGAGAAATATTTTCATTACTCTTACGCCATAGAACTTTAGCGTTATCACAAGTAATAATACCATCAGCTTCATCCGAAAATTTTACCCAACTGATGAAATCACTTCCCCATGCCATGTCAAAGTTTTGAAATCGCCCACACTTGAAAAAAACGTCTCTACGTACTACAAACTCAACAACAAAACTTATCAAATGCCCCTTTAACTTTTCGTCAAGATACATTTTAGTGCTGCAATATTTAGGAAACAAAGGTAAAGACACCACCTCTTTCGTTGCATCATCAAGCCGGTTGATATTAAAGTGGAGAAGTCCTGCCTCCGGATTTTCTCGGATTGTTTTATAAAATTCCTCCACACAATTCTCTAGCATTATATCATCATCAGAGAAAAGCCATATCCACTTCTCTTCATGACTTAAGTCAATACAACGTTCCCATTGCGCTACCAAATCCTTACCACCAAGATTTGTATTAAAGCGTTTATACACTAAATTAATTTTATCCCTATACTTATCAACAATCTCCTCCAAATTGTTAGGACTACAGTCATCACCTATATAAAGCGTGAAGTCCTGACAAGTTTGAGCTGCAATGGAATCCAAGGCAGCAGCAAGAAATGTTGCCTTATAAGCAGGGATAACTATTGCTAATTTTTTTTGTTTTGTCATCATATAACAATGCTGCGTTAAATTAATATTTAATCATCTGTAAATCAACAACTTGCATTAAGAAATTTTTACAAAAACCAACTATAAAAAGTTGGTCAAATCGCTGATTTTCAGTGTAATCATCTATATTTCCATACACCCTCTGAACCACCTTTATTTAAAGGCGATTCAAGAGATGTCAATGCGATTGCAATTAGCAACCCATAATATTTGCTTCTTCTCATAGGGCATATACTTTTAAAGGTAAATACCCACAAGAAGGCTATTCAATAAAAATATCCCTACATATTATTTCCTAAATGGGGGGTATTTTTATTTTGTTGTCTTACTAACTGAACCATATACAAAATAACAATAGCAATTATTAACCACACCATATCCTGTTGTATAAAAATTGTTCGGTAAACATTTGCAGTAAAACCAAACCCCAACAAATCAAAGAATAAACATAATACAGCTAATGTTGGAATACTTATATCATTTTTTATTTTTAGAAACTTTGAAAAAATAAAAGCAAAAATGATTGAAAATACTAGCCCACCAATAGTTCCAAAATCCAAATAAATATCACCCATAAAAGTATAAAACACATCAACTGGAGTACCTAATTTTATTCCATACATAGTTTTATAAGAATCATAATTTTCTATATATGACAATCCTATAAGTTTCCGCAAAAACATAAAATTTTGATTGCCATACAATAATGTCTTTATTCCCCAAGCATCATCTGAGAATCTTGGAATCGCTTCACCCATATATTGGCTTATCCAAACATCTATAGTATCCTCTGTATTCGTATTTTGAGAAAAGCGTGATATAGAAATAGCAGCAAGAGCTAAGACAAATAAGCTACCCACAACAGCTCCAATTTTAACAACTGTTTTTCTTGTCTCTGCAGAAAATGTTTGTCTGAGCATCAAGAACAAAGTCACCATTAGCAAGCCTGTACCAACCAGTCCCCCACGACTACCTGAAAGAAGTTTGAACAATGTGAACACCATTATGGGAATACAAAGCTCATAAACATATTTCGTTTTACGTTTAGATAATTGATAGAATAGTAATACAACAACTAAAATTTCAAATCTTCTAATCATAGCAAAACAAAACTTTGATGGTCCTGAAAAAAACAACGCACTTTTATCTCCACTATATTCATACATATTAGATAAATTTGAACCAACAAGTTGCTGAACTGAAAAATTGGAAAGCAAAGAAACTAAAGGCAATATGCTTAAAGCAAAAAATACAAAACTAAGCCCATCATAAATTTCAGCCATGCCATTGTCTTTAATTCTCTGTAAAGATGAAAACTTAGCATTCCATAATGGTAGTAAACAAATATTAATGGTCACAAAAAGGTAAAACAAAGGTGCTATTTGAATATTCGGATAATATAAATCCACCTTATCTTGAGCATAATACCAACATGCGCCAACACCTCCCATCACATATATCAAATACAAAAAACTACCTGTATCAAAACGTTTTTTATGCTGCTGATAAAAAACAAAGACAATAATGAAGAATACCGCATACAATAGAAGTAAAAAGTTGTTTTCACTACTGAATATATGAATTAAATTGAAAATAGCAGAATTCTTATCAACACCATGTACACTAAGATACATAATATATATAAAAAAGAATAGCCAAATAAAATATTTTATTTTTTTATTCATCGTGTTATCAATCTTACATTTTTATTTTACAAAAGATAAGCTATTATTCAAAAAAATCTTAGACTTATTTCTAAACCTTTTCATTCGTTCTAAATCAATTTCTCCATAAGCAAGAATAGAATTATTGGCTTTCTCAACAATACTCCATATTCTATCTTCGCATCCACAAACTTTCATCAGATTGTTCATTCTACTATCTACATCACCATTCATGCAATAGAAATCCTTGTTAAACAAGATTGAAAACACCATCAGATGAAATGAGGCTCCACAGACTACCTTTGCGTTCTTGACCAAATTCAAAAATTCAGAAGGACCGACGGGGACATATGGAATTACATTATCATATCTGTTCAAATCGCCGGGACTATAACAAGACTCACAAATCACAGGCAAATTAAGTTTTTTACCAATCTTAGAAGCCTCGTTTAGGAACTCGTGACGAACACCACCTGGAGTATAATAAAAGAGATAATCCCCCTCGATGATTGGCTTCTTGGCATACAGAGAATCGTAATCACAACCATCAAGAAGCATTGTTGGGTCTAACACAACTTCTACCTTATCATAAATATGATCATTCACGATAAACTCTTTAGTACGCTCCTCTCTTACAGAAACAGCAGAATAACCTTGAAGCAATTTCCTTAAATAATCTATATTTTGCTTTTCAGGCTCAGGACCCATAGAAGGAGCATAAGCTACTTTCTTGGTCGTATTCTCAACAAAAGTCCCGAAATATGCTTCGCTAAAATCAAAAGCTTTAGTATTCCAAATTTGATCACTTCCCGTTATCAAGACATCATAATCGAAATCGGCATGCTTTAATTCCTCCAAAGTTGAATACTCCTTTGTCAAATAAAGATAACGATGAAGGAAATCATTAAATAAATGCCACTTTTTATCAAGTGAAGCGATTGTGCCTGGAGCCAACAATAAACGCTTCAAACTTCTTTTTATATTACTTATAGCTGTAAAATCAATCGCTTTCGGATAACCTCTTTTCTGGCTCAAAGGGCGGAAGTTTATAATTTCCACATGATGTCCTTGACGTTTCAAGAATGTTTGCATAGCATAAGCTTGTAACATGGAGCCATAGTTGTGGGCTGCATGGAATGTAATAATTCCTATTTTCATTGCTTTAAAATTTTTCTTAATTTGTATTTTACCATTCTATCTGCTACCATGAGATGATAAGCAGCTTTGATACCTATTAAATTATGAAGTTTTTGGAACATCGAAATACGCCAATTCTTGTTTTTAGGATGACGTAGTTGATCATTACCTTTAATCGCTTCTGTTACAGGTCGTTCATAGATATTTATGTTGAAACAAATTGCATTTAATAGTATCATACCCTTATCTGTAATAGGTAGTACACAAGATATGCCATTCTTATGCTCAGGTATATCCTTGTCAGAAACCTCTTTACCCAATCCCCAGAAATCACCTATCGTTAAATCTGATATACGATTGGATTTGGCATAGTGACAAGAAAAGCAGCTATCTCTATATGTATATCCATCAATAAACGTATTGTAGTATAAATCTTCATAACGATGTGTCCAAAGATTATTAGATTTATACAATAGTTTATCCTGCTCAAAAACGCACAAGCTAAAGGCATCCGGTAATCTAAACTTTACATTAGTCACTCTTGCTGCATCAATTTTTAAATTTCTTTGAATATAATCTTTCAAGAATTTGTTGGAGGGAGTACCATGACAGATAATGTCAACAAGGAACAGATTGTCAGGGATGGTTTTATACAGCTGCTTGATAGACGCAACTTGACATGGTGTTCCGATAAACAATACGGGAAGTCCATCTTTAACGTCCTTACGCAACAGCGGTATGATGTCCTTAATCTGACTCTGCACATACTTTGATCCTTTCAGCAAATGAAGATTCTCCAGTTTATCTACTCGAATATGAGAAATCTGAATGTTTGGAAGAACCGAACATCCATAGACCACACCTCCTTTTGCAACTATATATTGCGACAATACTGAGGCTATGCCACCAGAGGTACTCGATATATAATCATCCTCATCTTTTGACCATGCAGCATAAGCTTTCTTTGGATAGCAGCTACTAATGTCTTGTAAAGAAGGACACCCCTTTTGACACAACTTGCAGTCTATACATTTTGATTGGTCAATCTCAGGATATAAATGCCCAAGAATACCAGGTTTCATTTCTATACAATGCTTAGGACAACGAGCGGCACACAACCCACATCCCGTACATTCTTTTTTATCACAAATCAATTTCATCTCTTATGTATTTTACTTTTTACAATAGATAACAATTTGCTCTTCTCCGAAGCATTCAATGCTACAAACCAAGCAGATACAAATGTCATAACTATGGCTATTAAACAATTGAAAACAAAATTCATCAAAGTATCAGCCGTGAAATACTCAAACTTGACAAATATGGGAAGGGGCAAAGCTACCAATGTCATACAAAATACGGGAAGCAATACACGTTTTGTCATTGTCCTTAAAGAGTAACCTATCTGTTTGCGACAGAAGAGAAAACGAACAAATCCAGAAAGACCCGAAAATATGATTGTGATATAGAATACAGAAGGTGCATTGCATCCCAGACGCAAGGCTACATAGCCTACTGGCACTATCAGCAATATGATGAAACTCACTACGATTTGATAATTTCTTATCTTACCCGTAGAAGACAAAGATGTCATCAATGGAACACCAAACAGATTACCAACCAAGGAATCAATCATAATCAGGATAATAAATAAAGCTGTATAATCAGGCACTTCTACCAGCCAAAGCTGCAAAACATAATTGATGTTCAACGACAATGGAAATGCCAAGAAGAAGAGTATTATATATGAAAACTTAATTCCCAAATAAGTAAGTTTCTCCATCTCTTGGATATTTCCATTTGCGTAATTCTTGGTTATTTGCGGATTCAATGCTACCTGAAAATTTGAAATGAAATTCATCACTGCTCCAGAAACTTGTGTAGCGACTCCTCTTGCCGCATTGATAACTGGTCCAAAGAAAAGATTTAATATGATGTTCAATCCTTGGTCTCTCAACATCCATGCCAAGCTGCCAAATAGATTCCATCCTGCAAATCCAGACATCTCCTGATATAGTTCTTTATCCCAAAACAATCGGAATCGGCTTTCCTCATAATGCCTATGACAATACACTTGATAGATACATCGTATCAAAAATTGCACAACAAAGATCAGAACACCATAAGCAATCAGTTTATCAACCGGACTTATACTCAAAAGATATACAATACCTAACTTCAAAAAAGCCTCAATTATACTGATATATGCATATACACTCATCTTTTCATGAGCAATGAGTACTGCATTATATGGTACCTGAATGACGTTTACACAAAAGGAAAGGATTGCAAATTGGAACACCCAATTAGCAGCTACCAATCTATCCGCAGGTATAACCAGTTTGCAATTAACAAACCAAAGTCCTACAGTCTCCGCCAAGAGAACCACGGCTAAAGCAATGCCGATATGAATGTTTAAAGATGCCGCAAATACATTTTTCAGTTTCTGTAAGTTTCCCTTACCCAACTCAAATGTCATAAATCGCTGGGTGGAAGTAGTCATACAGTTGTTGAGGAAAGCAAACATAGTTACTACTCCTCCAACAACATTATAGATACCATAATCTTTGATTCCCAACTGTGCGAGAACAACTCTCGATGTATAGAGAGTGACAAGCATGATGAGAATCATGCGGAAATAAAGGAACAATGTGTTTTTTGCAACACGTTTGTTATTTGTTTCTGCCATTCTTTTCGTCCAATATATTTCTAATAATTACTTCTACCTTTTGAGACCAAACATTCCAATTAAGCTTTTCCCGATACACATCACGGGCAGTGACAGACATACTCTCCAACTCACCACTTTCAAGACAAGCCTTAATCTGAGTTCCAAAATCTGCACCAGTAGATCCTAATGGTAACAAGTAACCATTTCTACCATCATATATATAATTCCCAACACCACCCGTAAGATGAGAGAAAACAGGTAAACCATTAGCACTACTTTCACAAAAGGCTATTGCTGAACATTCTGCTAATGTTGGTAATAGCATACAATGACATTTCTTTATTACTTGTACGAGGCGATTGTACTGTTCAGGAACATTTTTATTAAGAAAGCCTACATAATCAATGTATGGCAATTGTTTGATAGAATCATCTAACTCTCTAATTCCTACAATGTGGAGAGTAGCTGGAACTCCATTTTCATTAAGCCATTTACAAGCATCTACAGCTATTTGACCTCCCTTTCGTTTCCAATCAACACCAAGAAAAAGTAAATGCAAATGTCCTTCATAGACAAATTTCTTGTCTATAATATCTTTATCGTCAATATTAGCCCCAAACTCTATCACATGCACCTTTGAAGGTTCCTGATGATAATCATTGATGGCAGAGTTTGCTGCCCATTGCGATGACACAATTATTTCAGTTGCCGTATCCATCGCTTTCTGTTCCACTTGATTTCCTTGATTTATCGCAAAGTTTGATAAGTCCTTAAAATAATAATCAACCATGATTCCAAATGTGGCATCAGTAAGATAAATAATCGGTTTTTCTGTTTTCAACGAATACAATGCTTCACAACAAAAAGGTGCGAAAATAACATCACATTGTTGTATATTCTCCATATCTATTGTCTCAGACTGATACTTTGCTCCTATCACAGAATGAGTACTATCAATCATTATGCCACCAAGAATTCGTTTTAACCCTCTTGCCACCTTTTCGTATAAGCGATACTTAAACGATCTGGTAATTTTAATCCAGCTAATATCACAACCTAAAGATGCAAGCAGTTCGCTTATTTTATGAGGCGTTCCACTCAGAGCCTTCTTGTCATCTGGTGAATACCAGCCAATAAAACCAATTTTAATTTTTTTTTCTAACATAATTCTCTTTTTTGAATATTTACATCGTTTATCTGCTATAATGAAATGGTAAGTTAACCGCCATCATAAAGAATATTCAGAAGTAAAGAAAAAACGTATTCTTCGCTATTCGTTTATTATTATCTGATGTTTGATTTGACATAAATTATTTTCCAAACTCTTTAATCCTCTGCTCCTCTTTCAATGAGCAGACCAGCAGTTGTCCATTCTTCCCGGCTACGATATAGCCATCCAAGCCTTGAACTACCACCTTGCTTTCATCGGCTGCATGAA
>ERZ773138.1963-NODE-1963-length-17129-cov-7.412733_pt1 | contig 17129 bp, 7 predicted proteins | sample MGYA00511114_ERZ773138 | MGnify/ENA primary metagenome ERZ773138 (study PRJEB29015, sample SAMEA2737805) | human gut metagenome | biome: human gut; feature: human-associated habitat; material: faeces | place: China | collected 2012 ...
CGTTGCCGATCTCGATCTGGATGACCTGGCGTTCCTCTTCCGACAGGTGCGAATATACTTTCCCCATAGGTGCAACATCCCTTCGGACTGGTTATCTGGACAATCTCCAATCTAACGGGTGTTGCACTTTCAATTAGACAACGGGCCAACTTCTTGTATAATTGTATGCAGTAACCTCCCGAAAAGGGATTGCGAATCTATGAGAGGGAACAATGGGCTCGAAATCGAAGTTCGTCCGTTGCGGGTTTAACGGAGGAACAGAACAGGAATCTGGGCGGCAGCGCCATGCCTTGAAGCGTTGCCTTGCTTCGGTTATTGCTGTTTCCTTGTCCATCGTGTGCATGGTGCCTGCAGCATATGCTCAGAATCCTGCAGCATATGCTCAGAATATAGACGATGTGAGTAGCTCTCCTAACGCCGTAATCTCTGGGGGGGGGGGATAATACTGTCGTAGCTGCTCCTTCTGCTCGCAATGTCAACGTTGACGATAAGACGTCAGAAGAGGCCAATACATCAAACGGTGCGCCAACACCTTCCGAATCCTCAAATGGTGCGACAGACAATAAGGCGGACGACTCAGCAGAAGCTACCGCTGGCAATTCCGCTAATGATGGAGCCCAAACGCAGGCTCCAAACGATGCTTCTTCTCAAGATGCCAAGAACGATTCCTCAAATGTGACGGATCAATCGCCGGCGAAGGCCAATGTGCAGGTCGCCGCGACGGCGCTTGGCGGCCGTGACTTTGAGGGTCAGGTCACCAAGGAGATCAACGGCAAGCCCTACATCCTGATTGGTAACGAGCAGCAGCTGCGTGCGATTGGTTCCGGCAAGAAGGTTATTGGCCGCATCAACAAGGTCAAGCAGACTTGCACGCGACAAGGACTCGGCAAGTATCAGTGGGTGGACGACGGCACGCCGTCTTCCGAATACGCCGGTGACGCCGATCTCTCCGGTTCGGATAATTTGCGCGATGTTGCTGCCTCCGACCACGACGGTCCACCGCGATGCACGGCGTTAAACGTCGACAGAACCCGCACCAAGTATTACGGCGTGGGTGCTGGTGGCACGCAAACGGACTACTCTGCCGCCAACACCGGCCTGACCTATTCCGCAGACGCCAACTACCTGATCTTCCGTGACATCGACCTGTCCAAGAACGCGGCAGATACCAACAACACCGAGTGGACTCCGCTCATGTTCTCCGGCACTATGCTCGGTGCGGTCTCCAATGACGGCGACACCGCAGCCAGCCTGTGGAAGGCTGTTGGTGCCGATGGCGCAAGCGTGGTTCACGCTACCGCAGCTCGGCCGGTCATCAGCCATGTGGTCGTCAATCAGAAAGATATGGTCTCTAATGTCAAAGGCGACCAGCTGGATGTCAGCAAGCAGCAGGGCATCGGCTTCTTCGCCTCGATCACGAACAAGACCGTGATGAACAGCAACAGTCTGGGCAGCGCCGGTACGGCCGTGGTGTCGAACCTCAAGCTGCAGGATGTGTCGGTGACGAATCATACGAGTGAATCGTATATTCCGCCGACCTTGCTCGGTACGCTCACTTCGGCAGTGGGATTACTGCTCGACACACTGTTGAAGGCGTTAAAACTATTGACATTCGGACAAGTAGATCTTGACCTCAATCTTCAAGGTCTGCTCACCCTGCACAAAAAAAATCCTTCCAACCTCGCCACGGGTGCATTTGCCGGCCGTATCTACGGGGACACCAAGGTTACGGACTGCGAGGTGGCAGATGTTTCGGTATCTAGCGTAAGCCGTATGACCGGTGGTTTCGTGGGATATGTTGAGGGCGCAACCCGATACGATGCAGTCTCCGGCATCGTAGGAGCGCTCACCAAGTTACTCTCGGGGATTCTGAACATCATCCCGTTCCTCGGACTGGGCGATTTGGTGGACTGGTTGCTGTCCGGCACGCTCGGGCTGAATGCCTTGATTCCGGTTGGCTACTACAACCCGGTTATCTCGAATAGTTCGGTGAACGGGTTCAAAAAGAACGTGGTGATCGGCAACAAGGACAACCCGCAGGCCGGCGGTTTTGTCGGTGCGCAGATTGGTGCAATCATTGAGAACTCTTCGGTGACGAGCACGAATGGTTTCACCGTGCGGGCAACGCAATATGCCGGTGGTTTTGCCGGAGTAAGTCGCAACGGCAACGTGGGCGGTCTGATTAACTCGCTTGGCGTCGACTTGCTGTCTGCGCTGCGTCCGCAGAGCCTCATCGAAAACAGTGGCCTGACGGTAAACGGTGACGATAAGATCACCGTGCAGGCCGAAGACTACGCCGGCGGCTTCAACGGTGCCATGGCCAATGCCTATGCTGTCAATAATTCGATTACGGCTTCGGTCGCCGTGACTGCCGACAGATCCCACGCCGGAGGATTCACCGGATTCGCCTCCGTGGGATGGGGCCTGGAACTCGGTACGGACGATACCCCGAATGCATCGCTGTTGAAACAGCTCACCAAGGCTGTGACTAAATTGCTGAGCGGCAGCAATAACGGTGCAGGAGAACTGCTATCCATCGTCGGTGTGAATCCTTCTGCGATTCTCGGTACACAAATGAAGGGTTCCTTCACAGTTGCTGCCGGCGGTGATTACGCGGGCGGCCTTGTGGGTGAAGGTTCGGGTACGGTGATCGGTGATTCCTCGCAGAACCGCCTTCAAAATCTCACATTCTGGAAGTACAACAATCGTCGTGACTTCCCACAGCAGCGTTCCACCACCATAGAAGGCCTTGAATCGGTCACGGCCACGGGCTCCTACGCGGGTGGCATCGCCGGCAATCTGCAACCGACAACGGTAGCTGGGTTGCTCAACAGTGTGGTGAAAATTGGCGATATTGCCACGCTCAAGAAGTTCGACCAGTTTGCCGCGTTCACCGTGGAGAACATGTCTGTCACCGCTCCGGCATCCGGCCTGACAGTGACGGCTGGTTCATATTATGCAGGCGGTGCCATCGGATGCGCCACCGGCGGCGACGTGACCCACACGAACCTTACCAATCTGGCCACGGTCTCGGCCAAGGGAGAAGCCGGCGGTTTTATTGGCTTCTCTGGACCAGGCGACGCCATCGGCGCTGGCGGTCTCAATGTGCTTGGGCTTATCAAGCTTTCCGGTCTGCTATCGGTTGCCCAATATTCTTCGGTTGCAGTCACTGCATCGAACGTGAACGGCATCTCTGGCGGATTCACGGTTGCGGCAACCGGCAAGAACGAGAACAACGAAACAACCGATTACGCTGCAGGCGGTTTCTATGGTCAGGCCAACAGCACCAAGACCCGGGAAAGCCATGTGACAAACCTCAAATCGGTCACAGCCGATACCAGCACGTCCGATGGTGTGGCAGGCGGTTTCGTGGGCTTCTCCACCACCGGCGGCCTCGCCGACGCGCTCAGCAACGCAAAAGATTCCAGCGTATTGGATGGCCTGATCAAAGGCGGCCTGCTGTCCGTGAACGACCTGCTCGGTGCCGTACCGTATCTGATTCCAAGTTATACGGATACCACCGTGACGTACGTCAACGGCGGTTATGTCGAAGGCGATATCGCGGGCGGCTATGCGGGAAACTTCCAAAGCGGCAAGGTCAACCAGTTCTCCGAAACCGATCTCAAGAACGACTCAACGCTGGCCGGTGTACAGTCCCGCGTGCAAACCAACCCCGTGGCCGTTGTCAACCTTGACCATGTGACCGGCGGCGCATACGCAGGTGGTTTCGGCGGCAAGGTTGTCTCCGGTGCGCTCGCTTCGGCTGGCAACGGCGGCCTGAGTTTGCTCGGCAAATTCGGTACGGTGGATCTCGCCAACCTGTTGCAGGTGGTGCAGGGCTATGTGCCATTCATCTCCTACGCGGGTGTGCATTCCGATGCCACCACCGTGGAGGCAACTAGCGGTAACAAGATTTCCGACCCGAATGATCCCGGCTTCACCGTTTCCGCCACCCGATTTGATCAGTCCGATACGCAATCCGGTTCCGCCGGCGGCTACATCGGATACGGTTCCGGTGTGCAGGTGTCCCATTCCAGTGTGACCCAACTGCGCCGTACTGATGTCAAGGCACCGAAGAATCTGGAAACCGCCGGATCAATCAATGACACCTATCTGAGCAAAGACAGCACATATGCAGTCACCGCTGCGCGATACGCCGGCGGCTACATCGGCAAAATGGACATCGGCTCGGCGGCAGCTGTGGGCGGTGGCCTGAGCCTGCTCGGCCAGAACGTCAATCTCAACGATGTACTCAGTGTGCTGGATGTCGTCGTCTCGACGATTGAACACTCCGATGTGACTGGCGGCATCGGCGGATACTCCGTGCTGGCCGGCACGGCAGACCATAGGAACGCCAACAACAAGCCCGATCCACTGGGTATGGCCGGCGGCTTCGCCGGAGACATCGAAGGCGGCCATATCCAGGACTCCAGCTCGCATGAGTTCGTATACATCATCGGCCAGGTTTCGGCCGGCGGCTACGTGGGCACCATGCAGCCGGGAGCCGTGGCGAACGTGCTTGGTGACGGCAGCGTGCTCAAGAAGCTTGTCAACCTCGACAACCTGCTCTCGCTCGTGCAGGACTTCACGCCGACGATTCGCAACAGCTCGACCGATGCCGCAGTGTGCGGCGGCGCAGTGCGTGCCCAGGCGGCATCGGATACGACCACACGCCGCGGCATGGCCGGCGGCTATGCAGGTCGTAATCGTGGCGGTCATATCTGGGGCAACAACACAGCAGCGTGGAAGCAGGAGAATACCGACGGCAAATACAACGGGCCGAAGCGCGTAGCCTACGCCGCGCGCATCCGCAGCGTATACGGTGCCGAAATCGCCGGCGGTTACACCGGCTTCATGGAGGCGGCCGATACCGCTCAAGGCGGTTCGCTCTCCTTGCTTGGCGGTCTCATCAAGGCCGGCAATCTCGCCGGCGTGCTGTCTGTGGTCTACCCGACCGAGGAGCACTCGAAGGTCACTGGTCCTTTGCGCAATATGAGCTACGACCAATGGAAGACGTGGGTCGACAACATCGGCAAGTACGGTGCGTATGGCAAGGAATTTACCGAGGTAGCTACGGGCGATGGTGCGGGCTCTGTTACTGATCAGGATTCCCTGGACAAGTTCCTCGAATCCTACATCTTCGGATTCAACGTCGTCGCCGGTCGTGCGGAGTATCAGACTGGCGCGAACTTGCATGATTCCGGCGCCGCCGGCGGACACGTCGGTCTGATGCGCACCGGCACGATCACCGATGGCCAGTCGATGGATGTCAAGACCGTCTCTGCCATGCGTGCGGCAGGCGGTTATGCGGGCACGATGGAATCCGGCTCGGCATCCTCGTTCGGCTCTATCCAACTATTCGGCGACAAAGGCATCAAACTTGATTTGGGACAGATGCTCGACGTGGCACAGGTATTTGTGCCCGTCGTCAAATCTTCGAGCGTGGCCGGCTACCGCAAGGGTATGAAGGTCGTGGCCACCGGTGAAGACATCACGCACGGTACCGGTAATGCCGGAGGCTATGCCGGTCTCGCGGTCGGTGGCCAGATCTGGGGCGATCTCGGCCAGAACGGCCAGAAGCTTGTCAAGGGTGTCACCGCTGCCGGTGCCAACGTTTCCAACCTGCGCAAGGTGGAAGGGCGCAACAATGTCGGCGGATTTATCGGCGTGGCCACTGCCGGTGCGGTTGCGGATGTGGACACCAATGCGTCCGAGGGATTCCTGCAAGGAATCCTCGACTCGCTGGTATCGAACCCGGCAAGTCTGGTCAGCGTATTGCAGGCCACGGTTACGACGATTCGCGGTGCACATGTGAGCTCGGATGACCCGGCATGGGGATACACGGTCAATGGCGCATATGAGAGCAAGGACGATAAGGGTAATACCACAACCAAGTATGCCCTGAACGCCGGCGGTTTCGCTGGTTCGTTGCAGGCCGCGATCCTCGGTGACAAGGATTCCGCCAAAGGCACCGGCAGTGAAGCGGATCCGAACAATGATCCGGCTTCTCTTACTGTTAACGGGCTGCGCGCTGTTGAAGGCGGGCAATACGCCGGTGGCTTCTTTGGCCTTGCTGATATATCCAGCGTCGCTTCCGTCGGCGGCGGCGAGGCCGGCGATAAGCAGAATACCAACCTGCTGCTCAAACTGCTCAAGGTCGGCAACGTGGGCGTGCTCGAATCATTCCGCACCTTCATCTATGACGGTCAGGTCAACGGCGTGAGCGACGGCATCCAGATTGTCGCCCATGATTCCACCACAAAGGGCATGCTTGACTCGAAGCGTTACACCGGTGCGGCCGGTGGCTTCGGCGGTGGACTGATCAATGGCTCTGTGAAGCAGTCTGCGGTCACCAAACTCAACAGTGTGACCGGCGTGAACTACGTGGGCGGCTTCATCGGGCATCTTGGCAAATCCGGCACGGTCGCCGCCGACAATGCACAACTCGGCACGGATGCGCTCAATCTGCTTGGTGCCACGGCCGGCGTACTTGACATCTGGGGCTCGCACGTTGGCGATTCGCGCGTCATCGGCATCCCGGACGGTTATACCGTCACCGCCACACACCATGGCGACAATTACGGCAAAGCCACCGACAAGGCTACCGGACGCGAGGTCGCAGGCGGTTTTGTTGGATACGCGGATTTGGCCAGGGTGAAGGGCTGCGCGTCTGACAATCTCAAGAAGGTCACTAGCGGTGAGATTGCCGGCGGATTCGTCGGTGAAACCAGCCGTGCCTATTTGGTTGACGCGAAGGTCAACTCTGTACTTGTGGAACTGCTGCTGCATGTGGTGAACGCGCTGGTCAAGCTCCTGTACCTCGACAAGGCGGAACAGGTCGGCGTCATCGATTTAGGCAAGTGGTTCCCGGCCATCTTCGGCAAGGTATTCGATCTCAAGGTGCTTTCGGAAGGCGACGTGCTGTACGTGAACCTGTTCGGACTGAAGGTGAGCGTTGCTCTGTCCAAGGCTGATGATGAAAACCAGCAGCAGACCGACGTGGCGATTGTCACCATCGGCGATAGTGTCATCAAACTGCCTTGCAGCAAAGACGGCATTGATATGGATGGGTCGGGCAGCAACCTGACCGTCCAGCTCATCAAGGGCAACCGTACTCGCGTGGAACAGTCCACCGTAACGGGCATCGCCAGTGGCTATGACGTGTTCGGCGGAGGGGCAACTCAGGATACCGACGGTGTGAAGGATCTTTCCACAGGCTACACGGGCGGCTTCGCCGGACTGAACGACGAGGGCGTGCTGGCAGACGACCACATGGTCTACGCCGACACGATCCGCGGTGCCAGCGGACTGGTCGACCCGTTCTCGAACACCAAACTCAAGTCCGTATGGGACTTCAACACCATGAGCAACATCCTCGGACCGGTCGATGCCGGCAAGGGCGGCAAGGCATACAACACCTATCGCATTTACCGCAAGGCGGCCGCGAACGCTAGTGAGGCCCGCACCTCCACACAGGACGGCAACAAGATCTTCTCGCAGAAGAACACGGCAGACGATGCGCTGAACACCGGACTCGATCGTTGGGAAGTGAAGCTGTTCGACGTGGTCAACACATACGACAGCAGCGCTGTGCACAGCTCCGCATCCGGCGACGCCGGCACCACTTGGGTCGGCATTAAGGACGCCGTGGTCGACTCCACGGACGGCAGCACCAAGACGAAGCTCGATGCCTACCAGTCCCCGGCCAAGGCAGTGCTCATGCTCGACGCGACCGTGACCGACAACAACGGCGGACTCACCCCCGAACCGGACGACGGCCAGGACCCGTGCGGCAAGGACGGTTGCCGAACCATTGACCTGACCGTCCAGAAGGTATGGAAGGACGGCAACCTCGAACGGCCGCAGTCGGTCGAACTGAAGATCGCCGCGCACTATACCGATGGCAGTGGCAATACGGTGACGCCGCAGACGATTCAATGCTTCGGCGCGGATTGCACAACCGTGACGCAGAAGAATCCATGGACGGTGACGTTGGACTCCTCCGATGCCTCTTCCTGGAGCAACACCTGGCGCAAGGTGATTCAAGGACTGCCGGTCGCATTCGTGGATGGACAGGATGTCAACGGCAAGGACATCGTGCGTTACTACACGTACACCGTGGAAGAAACCGCCGTGACCTATAAGGACGGCGATACCACCAAGACCATCACGCCCGCGGAGGCCGGATACCAAGTATCGGTTTCCTACAACACCAAGGAACGCGTGGCCATTGTTACCAATGCGGCGTTGCTTCCGGATACGGGAGGCGCGGGCACGATGTGGTTCCTGATGTTCGGCTTGCTGCTTATGGGAGCTGGCGTGGCCTGGTACATGCGTAATCAACGCGTTCAATCCGGCACAGTCCGCTCGGGCTCCAGCCGTATACGAAAGCGAGGTGCCCATGCCGCGTGACGACCACATAGACAAACCGTACCTGCCAAACAGAAAAGATTTCCATTTAGAGGAAGGAACAGTAATGAAATCACTGATGAAAAGGGTTTTCGCTGCCGCTGCGGCGATTGCCACCGTATTTGGATTGGCTGCGACGACAGTCGCCACGGCCAACGCAGCGGATAAAGCCACGCTGACGGTCAGCACTAAAGACGCGAAGTTCGCCGGTAAGACCGTGAACGCCTACAAGATGTTCTCCGCCACCGTGAGCAGTGACGGCGGGGCTGTCTCCCACACGTTGACTGACGAGTGGAAGCCGTTCTTCAAGGACACTGCTTTCGACGGACTAACTGGTGTTACCGACGCGAACATCAACGATAAAGCAAACGACTACGTATCCAAGCTGTCTGAGAATAAACTGATTGCTTTCGCTGCCAAGGCATCGAACTGGGCGCAGACCAAGACCAACAACATCCAGGCTGGCGCGACCGCTATGGTATCTAAGACTGCTACCACGGACGGTAAGTACACTGCGACGTTCACTAATCTCGACTACGGCTACTACGTGGTCGCTGTGCCGGGTGCGACCTTGGCCAACGCCAGTAGTCAATACGCCACGCTAGTTTCCGTTGATCGCACCAATGTGAATACCGACATTAAGGGCGCCCTGCCTACCGTCGACAAGAAGGTACAGGTAAACGGCACTGGTCAGAACGCCACCGACGCGAAGATCGGTGATACCCTGACATTCACCCTGACTTCCACTATTCCGGACATGTCCGCCTATAGCACCTACACCTTCAACTTCAAGGATACGTTGTCTAAGGGCCTCACCTTTGGACAAGTCACTTCCGTTACGGTCGCAGGTGTGACTAGTCCACTGACCGTGGACACTGACTACACCGTCACCACTCCTACGGCCTCCAACAACAATACGCTTACTGTCGCCATGAAGGACTTCAAGACCAAGCAGCAGGCCAATGCCGGCAAGAAGATCACCGTCACCTACACGGCCACGCTGAACAAGGATGCTGTTGTGGGCGGTCATGGTAACACCAACTCCGCAACGATTCAGTACTCCAACAACCCGAGTACCGGTGGCACCGGTGAGTCCGAACCCAGCAAGGTTCGCGTCTTCACTTATGGCTTCACCGTCGATAAGTACACTGGTAAAAATTATGATGATACCGCTACTCGACTTGCTGGTGCTGAGTTCACACTCGCACATAAGGGCGGCACTGCTATTAGCTTCGTGAAAGTCGCTGATAGTGCGACCCAGAACGCTGTATACCGTGTAGCTAAGGCTGATGAGGCAGGTGCTACGACGACTATCACCACTCCTGCAAACGGTAAGGTTGACTTCCGGGGACTGGAGAACGGCGAGTACACGCTCACCGAGACCAAAGCGCCGGCCGGCTACAACAAGCTCGCCAGCGCCATCGGCGTGAAGGTTGATGGCCAGAACGACGGCACTGACACCACGCATGCCACCGTCACCATCACCTACAACAACGACAACAATGGCAGCAACTACAACCAGACCGCATCGAACGGTGTCATCCCGGTCCAGAACAAGTCCGGTGTTATCCTGCCTGGCACTGGTGGCATGGGTACCATCGCCTTCACGGTGATTGGTGTGCTGGTCATCGCGCTCGGCGTTGCCTGGACTCTCAAGCGCAAGAACGCCTGACAAGCATGGCCGTGTTTTGGGCGTGAAGGGCACACACCCGCTACGCCCACAACACGGTTTCCTCGCGAAAAGAACGCTCGATGAAACGACTGCGCAACATCCTGCCCTTACTGGTCATTCTCGGTGGAATGCTCATTCTGTTCTATCCGACGATCAGCAACTTCCTCATTATGCGCAACGCCAGCCGCGCCGTAAATAACTACGACGCCAGCGTTGAAGCATTGAGCCAGGAACAGTACCAGAAGGTGCTGGATGCTGCGCACGCCTATAACGAAAAGCTCGCCCAGAACGATGCAGGAGAGACCGACGCTCTTGCCAGTGCCGTCAATTCCGCATCCACGGACGAGGAATACAACAGTCTGCTCAATATTGACGGTGACGGCATGATGGGATACATCACTGTGCCTAAGCTCGAGGAGACCTTGCCGATTTATCACGGCACTTCCGAGAAAGTGTTGCAATCCGGCATCGGACATCTCGAACAGACCTCACTGCCAGTTGGTGGCGCGTCCACTCATGCGGCGCTGTCTGGCCACCGGGGCTTGCCCACGGCAAAACTGTTCACGGACTTGAACCTTATGAAAAAAGGCGACAAGTTCTACATCACAATACTTAAAGACACGTATGCGTATCAGGTCGATAAGATCATTACCGTTCTGCCGACCGATACCAAACAACTGGCAATTGAGCCCGGCAAGGATTTGGTCACGCTCATCACTTGTACGCCGTATGCGGTCAATACGCATCGGCTGCTGGTGCGTGGCCATCGCATCCCATACACGCCGCAGCAGCAGGATGACGCCAAATCCACGTTCCACGTGGACATTCCGCTGCAGTACTTGTTGCCGTCTCTTGCACTGATTGCCTTGCTCATCGCATGGCATTTATGGCAGCGTCATGAGCGGCGACGCCGGCAGAGTGGGAGCGCCAAGGTCGCATCTGGTGATTCTGACTCTGCGGATATCGAGCCGGACGGTGACTTGCCTCCTCAGCCAGACAGTACAAATAACCAATCACATTCATCATGGCGGAAAGGACCGGGCAGACATGTTAGACCTGCATAGCGGAAGCGAGTATGGTGCGGCGCGCATTGCTGCCATGATTGCCGCCGCCGTTACTATCGTCCTCACTGTTCTTGCAGCCTTCGGCTCTATGGTGCCGTATGCGCAAGCTGATTCTTTCGGCGCTCTCACCATCAATGCCGTATGGGGCCGAGACACGGCTTCGCCCAAATTGCTTGCCGGCGATACCTATTCCATCGTGCGCGTCGCCACCGTCACAACGAACAATGATGGTAGCGTCTCCTCATATAAAACCGTCGGCGATTTTTCCGGCCTCACTGCCGATTGGGAACGCCTGACATCAAGTGAATATCACGATGCGGCCAAGAAGCTCGCTGCGCACGCGGCGAAAAACAAGCTGTACCAGCATTCCGGCACCACTAACGTAGCTGGTCAGCTCACTTTCCAGAATCTGCCGCTCGGCCTATATCTGGTCTCCCGCACGAGCTCGGCGAAAGCCAACAAAGCATACGACTGTGATCCGTTCCTCATCTCGATTCCTGGCAGTGGAGGCACATCCGCTGATCTCAACATCACAGTAGAGCCGAAATTTAGCACTGGAACTCCTGTTGTCCCGCCCGAAGATAACCCGAGCGAGGAGCCGGGCAATCCTGGCCTTATCGGTCGTACGGGTGCCGCCGTAGGCAGCATTGCCGCGGCAGCGGGGCTCATGTTACTTGTTGCGTTCATTTTGTTCAGATTGCGCATGAGGCGTCGCATACGGGACGTCAATTCGGCCGGCAAATCCCATACAGATGATTTATTCGTATGCGAGAATAACGCGCCGAAGTCGCCGCTACTCGCTGCACTTCCCAAGCACCACGTAGAATCGAACACATGGAGTTGAACGATTTGCCTCAGATGGATCCGCGCGCGCTGAAGGCCACGTCCGTCAAAGCCGAAGACGAACATGCCAGTTCAGCTGAGCCGCAAGCATTGAAGATCACCGCCGCCAGCTCGAACCCGAAGATGTTCACGCTGCCCTGGCATAAGCCCCTGGCCACTTGGCCCGAGGACCTGCTGGCCAACCTGCCGCGAGGCATCTCCCGCCACGTGGTGCGTTTTGTGCACGTGGGCGACGAGGTGTACGCCATGAAAGAGATCACCCGTCAGGTGGCCGAGCGCGAGTATGAGATTCTGCGCCGACTGCAGAAGCTCGAGTTGCCGACCGTCATCCCGATTGCCGTGGTCACCGGTCGTCATGACCGCAACGGTGAGCCGCTGGAAGCGATTCTGGTCACCCGTCACCTGAAGTTCTCACTGCCGTACCGCGCACTGTTCGCCCGCAATCTCCAGCCGGATACTGCCGAGCGTTTGATCGACGCCCTTGCCGTGCTGCTGGTTCGCCTGCACTTGGCCGGCTTCTACTGGGGCGATGTGTCGCTGTCGAACGTCCTGTTCCTGCGTGATGCCGACGCGTTTTCCGCCTTCCTGGTGGACGCCGAAACCGGTGATTTGCAGGTGCAGCTTACCGATGGCCAGCGTGAATACGATATCGACTTGGCTCGCACCAACATCATCGGTGAATTGATGGATTTGGCTTCTGGCCGTCTGCTGCCGAGCGACGTGGACGAGATCGAGGTGGGCAACCGTCTGGTCGACCGCTACCACTCGTTGTGGAGCACGCTGACCGACACCGACAAGTTCGGCCCGGATGAGATGTGGAAGATCGAGCAGCGTGTCAACAAGCTCAACGACCTGGGCTTCGACGTGGACGAGCTGGAGATGAAGACCGCGGAGGACGGCAAACGTGTGCTGGTCCGCCCGCGCGTGGTCGATGCCGGCTATGCGTCGCGCAAGCTTCTGCGACTGACCGGTTTAGATGTGCAGGAGAATCAGGCGCGGCGCCTGCTCAACGATCTGGATGCGTACCGTGCCTCCACGTGGCGTGAAGGCGAGGAGTTGGAGATCGTCGCCACCGATTGGATGCGTGAGGTGTATGAGCCGACCGTGCGTATGATTCCACGTGAATATCGTTCGCAGATCGAGCCGGCACAGTTCTTCCATGAGGTGCTGGATCACCGCTGGTTCCTTGCCGAGAAGGCCGGCCACGACGTGCCGATGGGCGAGGCTGTGGAAAGCTACATCCAATCCGTGCTACCGAACTACAAGCTGGATGACAAAGCCGTGAACGAGCTCAACGCTGAAGCGGATTCCGGCGTGGTCGACGATGAGGCGAATTACGAAAAGCCCATCGACGATGATGATTACAATCCCGACGACGATCCTGATGCCGCGGTGTGGAGCCACTGATATGTGGAGCTGCTGAGCGAAACCGGACGGGGTGGTGCGCCGATTGCGGCGGCCACCCCGATTTTCGTTCCGCTCGATGACCCCGCCGGCAGCAGGGGAGAGATATGGGTATTACTTCGTGGCGGCTGCCGCTGCTTCGCGACGGGCGCGGGCGACCGCGTACAGGCTGATACCGGCTGCGACCGAGGCGTTCAGAGACTCCACCATGGACGTGATCGGAATGCCGGCGATCGCGTCGCACGACTCGCGCACGAGTCGGCTCAGTCCCTTGCCTTCCGAACCGAGCACGACGATCAGCGGATCTGTCTCGAAACCGGTTTCGCCGACCAGCTTATCGCCGCCGCCGTCTAGGCCGACCGTGTAATATCCACGTTCGCGCATGCTTTCGATGGCCTTGGTGAGGTTCACCACGCGAGCCACCGGGATATGCGCCGCGGCACCGGCCGATACCTTCCACGCGGCAGCTGTGACCGAAGCGGAACGACGCTCCGGCAGAATCACGCCGTTGGCACCGAAGGCGGCGGCCGAACGAATCACCGCACCCAGGTTCTGCGGGTCGGTCACGCCGTCGAGCGCGATGAACAGCGGGCGTGCGTTGATGCGCGCACTCGGCGAATTCACCACGTCCATGGCCTTGGCCTTGCGCTCGGCGATATCCGCCAGCTCGGCGAGAGACGAATACTGGTACGGCTGCACTTTGAGCACGACGCCCTGATGGTTCGACGACCGGGCGATGCGATCCATTTCCAGACGGTCGGCCTCCAGCAGGTGCAGGCTTTGTGCGCCGGCGAGCTTGATGATCTCGCGTGTACGGTCATCATGCTCGATACGTGTCGCGATATACAGCTGCATGCTGGGGACGCCGACGCGCAGCGCCTCCAGCACGGCATTGCGGCCGATGACCAGATCGTCCGAATCGGACGCGAACTTCGCGGCGCGACGGCGGGCTGCCAGTCGCGGATCTGCCATCTTGCGACGGTTCGTCGCCTGTTTGGCCTTGTATGCCTTGTGATACACGCGATCCTCGGCTTTGGGCGTCGGCCCCTTGCCGCGTAGCGCATTGCGGTGTTTTCCTCCCGACCCCTTGGTCGGACCTTTCTTGATTGCCATACGTGCCATTGTCCCAGACCCCCACGCCAAACAGCCATTCGCGGCGCGCGAATCGCCCCAATCTCCTGAGAGACTCGGTTTGCGTTCCTAAGTGCGCGCCGGAACGCCGAGTGCGCGAACATAGGAACGCAGATCGCATAGTTTGCGTTCCTAAGTGCGCAGAGTTGTCGTTTCGGCGCGCACTTAGGAACGGAACGCAGCTCGTCCGGTTCCGAAGCCGCCGGAGTTCCTTGCCTTGGCACGTATCCTGAATGCAGGATCGGGCGGCGTCATTCACACCCGGAGAGCCAGAAGGTCTTGCGATGGTCGATGTGAGCAGGGAGTGCCGCGAGCGGTATTTCGGCATGGACGACGAACTGTTCGATTACACCATGGCGACGCTCCTCTGGCTGCTCGCGCTGTGTGAGCGTGTCGCCTGAAATCGTTCGCGGAATGCGGATATTTGGACAACACGTAAAGGGCTGTTTCGCCAAGCGATGACGGGTTTGTGGAATAATGGCAACAGTATGCATCGGCAGCAGTTGCGCCGGTGCCCATAACCGCGCAGCTTTATCGAGATGACCGGGGGAGGGGACGATCCCGGTGATCGTGAGGGCTGACTACTCCGCGGCTATATCAAGGAGACCATTATGGTTGATCACACAAATGATCAATCCACAGGCGTGCAGTCGCAGGAAGGCCTGCTTCACGACGTCGATCCCAGCTTGACCGAGGCGAACGAAGTCGCCAAGGCGCTGGATGTGGATACCAATACCGGCCTGAGTTCCGCCGAGGCGCAGCGCCGGTTGGAGAAATTCGGCCCGAACCAGTTGGCCAGCGCGCCGCCCGTACCCAAGTGGAAGAAGTTCCTGGCGCAGTTCCAGGATCCGCTGGTGTACCTGCTGCTTGCCGCCACTGTCATCTCACTGATCGCATGGTTCATCGAGCGCTCGCACGGAACGGCCGGCGAAGTGCTGCCGTTTGACGCCATCGTCATCATCCTGATCCTGATCGTCAACGCGGTGCTGGGCTATATTCAGGAGGCCCGTGCCGAGCAGGCGGTGGAGGCGCTCGCCCAAATGACGGCACCGCAGACCTCCGTGCTGCGTGACGGCAAAATCGTGCACATCAACACCGCCGACGTGGTTCCCGGCGATATCGTGGTGCTTGGCGAAGGCGATACCGTCTCCGCCGACGGGCGTCTGTTCGCCGCCGCGTCGCTGCGCATCGCCGAGGCGAGCCTGACCGGCGAATCCGTGCCGGTGGGCAAGAAGCCCGACACGCTCGACTCCGCCAAGGCGCTGGGCGACCGCACCAATATGATTTTCAACGGCACGTCCGTCACTCAGGGCACCGGCCGCGCGATCGTGACCGGAACCGGCATGAACACGCAGGTCGGCAAGATCGCCGACATGCTGTCGCAGACCGATGACGAGGATACCCCGCTGCAGAAGGAGATGACCCACGTCTCCAAGATCCTGGGCATTGCCGTGTGCATCATCGCGGCCGTCGTGCTCGTCGCGCTGTTCATCACGCAGGGCTTCCACAAGATGCCCGACGATCTCATCGACTCGCTGCTGCTGGCCGTTTCGCTGGCCGTCGCCGCAGTGCCGGAAGGTCTTGCGACGATTCTGACGGTTGTTCTCGCGCTCGGCGTGCAGCGCATGGCCAAGCACAACGCCATCGTCAAGAAGCTGAGCTCCGTGGAGACGCTGGGATCCGCTTCGGTGATCTGCTCCGACAAGACCGGTACGCTCACGCGTAACGAGATGACCGTCGAGCGCATCGTCACCCCGAGCGGTGAAGTGCAGCTCACCGGCACCGGTTACGAGCCCAAGGGCAAGATGCTGGGCATGGGTGGCGACGCCATCGAGGAGAGCGCCCCGGTCAACGCCGAAGCCCTGCGCACCATCGCCGTCGGAGCGTTTGCCAACGACGGTGACTTGCGTCAGAACGATGCCGGCCAGTGGGAGATCGTCGGCGACCCGACCGAGGTGTCGCTCGTCGTCGCCTCCCGCAAGATCAAGGCCGACCGCGCCCTCGGCAAGCTCGACCGTGTGGCCGAGGTTCCGTTCACGTCTGAGCGCAAGCGTATGGCCGTGATCGGCAAGGACAGCAGCGACAACGGCAACCTGAGCGTCTATGCAAAGGGCGCGCCCGATGTGCTGCTCGGCTACTGCACGCGCATCGCGGTTGGCGAAGCCGTCCGCCCGATGACCGAAGGCGACCGCCAGGAGATTCTCGCGACCGTCGAGCGTCTGTCCGGCGAGGCATACCGCACGCTGGGTGAGGCGTACCGCCCGCTCGGCACCACATCCCTGGCCGATATCCCCGGCATCAAGACCAATGCAGCCGGCCAGGTGACCGACATCTCCGAGCAGAGCGACGTCATCGAGCGTGACCTGATCTGGGCCGGCATGGTCGGCATCATCGACCCGCCGCGCACCGAAGTGCGTGATTCCGTGGCCGAAGCGCATCGCGCCGGCATCCGCACGGTGATGATCACCGGCGACCACCCGCTGACCGCCGCCCGCATCGCCTCCGACCTTGGCATCATCGCCAAGGATGGCAAGGCCCTGACCGGCGACCAGCTCGACCAGTTGCCCGATGAGGCCGCGCTCGACAAGGCCACGTCCGAAGTGTCC
>ERZ773138.1978-NODE-1978-length-17068-cov-3.571387_pt1 | contig 17068 bp, 8 predicted proteins | sample MGYA00511114_ERZ773138 | MGnify/ENA primary metagenome ERZ773138 (study PRJEB29015, sample SAMEA2737805) | human gut metagenome | biome: human gut; feature: human-associated habitat; material: faeces | place: China | collected 2012 ...
ATTGAGCCATATGTGCCGGGGGAGCAGCCAAATCTGCCGGATATGGTCAAGCTGAACACCAACGAGAACCCATATCCCCCATCACCAAAGGTGGTAAAGACATTAAAGAATTTTGACTGTGACAGTCTCCGGCTTTATCCGGATCCAAATTCGCAGGTATTGGCAGATGCGCTGGCAAAGTGTTATGGTCTGCAGAGTGATCAGGTTTTTCTGGGGGTCGGGTCAGATGATGTACTTGCCATTGCTTTTATGACATTTTTCAATTCGAAAAAGCCAATCCTGTTTCCGGATATTACATATTCCTTCTATGATGTCTGGGCAGAGCTGTTTCAGATTCCATATGAGAGACCGGCTTTGGATGACCACTTTGATCTGATACCGGAAGATTATTACAAAGAAAACGGTGGTGTTGTGATCGCCAATCCAAATGCGCCGACCGGTGTCCTGCAGAGCCTGGATTTCCTGCGGGATGTGATCGAGCATAATCGGGATGTAGTTGTGATCATTGATGAAGCATATGCGGACTTTAGCGGAAGTTCTGCACTGGAGCTTACCAAAGAATATGACAATGTGCTGATCGTACAGACCTATTCCAAATCTCGTTCACTGGCAGGAATGCGTATCGGATATGCCATGGGTAATCCGGAGCTGATCCGTGCAATGAATGATGTGCGCTATTCCTACAACAGTTATCCAATGACCAGGCTTTCTGTGGCGCTTGGTGCAGCAGCACTGGAGGATGAAGCATATTTCCGGGAGACGGTTGCCAAGGTGATTGAAACAAGAGAGTGGACCAAAAAGGAATTGAAGCGGCTGGGATTTTCCTTCCGGGATTCCCAGACCAATTTTATCTTTGCGACTCATGAGAGTGTACCGGCGCAGACGATATTTGATGTACTGCGGGAGAAGCACATCTTTGTACGCCATTTCGGACAGAAACGCATCGAGAACTATCTGAGGATCTCCATTGGAACACAGGCTGAGATGGAGAGGTTTATCCGGGAAACAGAGCAGATCATAGCGCAGAACAGATAATGAAATATGGCAAGAGACAGTTTTGAGCAAAAACAGACTCGCATAGATTTCGTGCGGGTACAATAATGAAATATTTAAGAGATCGTAATGACGGCAGAGGCATGAAAAACAGTTCCCTCGTGGGAAAACGTGCCGGTGCCGTCATATTTTTTGCAGATCTGCCGTACACTTAGAAGACCATAGCCTGTATGGTCTTTTTTGGTGGAAAGATAAGTGTCCCGTACTTCCTCCACCACACCGTCAAAACTGTTGTCTACGGTGATGACAAACTGGTTGCCCTGAACCCGCATATGGACATGGATGTATTTGTGGCCGGAAATGGCGTGGCGGGCTCCATTTAAAGCATTTTCCAACAGATTTCCCAGCAGGGCAGAAAGATCCGTGTCGGAGATGGACAGCTCCGGAAGTACAGGAATGGCGGTTACAAATTCAATGGATTCCTCCTGGCAGATTCTGTGGTAGTGATGCAGGAGAATATTGATGATCATATGATTGGAGTATTGAGGAATGGCAAGCGTATCCAGATGTTTTAAATGATCTGCAAGATATTCTGTCAGTTTATTGTAATTTTGTTCCGCCGCAAACCCCTGGATTACAATAAGATGCTGGCGGAAATCGTGTCGGAGACGGCGGTTTTCTTCTGTTTTTTCGATAATATTTTTGTAATATTCGTTCTGTGCTTCCATCTGTTGTCTGGAGTGCTCCAGCAGACGGTCCGATTCGAAACGCTTCATTTCCAGAGCAAAGATCTGGAAGAAAATATAATAGATCAGAAATGCGCAGAGGATCAGGCCCAGATACAGACAGAGCATGCAGATGCTGTAACGGTCGTTGTCAAACAATGGAACAAATCCCACCAAAAGGATCACGAAAAGGATCAGAGCCAGAAAACAAAGCTGCCGATATTCCCTCTTGCCGAGAAAGCTGCTTGTGGGTATGAACTTTTTCTTCAACAGGAGTATCAGTGGGGGAGGGCATAACAGGGAGGATGCAAGGAAGATTGGAAGGAAGCCATAAGAATAAGGCAGATGATCGGATTTATGTGGATCGGGGATATGAACAAATACTAAATTGCACAGGGATGTCATGACAAAAGCAGCAGTCACAGCAAAAAGAAAGACAAATAATTTCATTTCCGGGATACCAAATGTCAAATGAATATAAAGAAAAAGACATGGGATCAGCAGGAGCATAAACAGAACATTGGAAGTCAGATATTCCCGTTCCGGGGAAACCAGATGAAAAGAATGCATCATTACACAAATGCCGGAGAAAATGCAGGACAGTACAAAAATTCCCAGGATCAGAAAGCGCAGACAGCGGTGATCCGGATATCTGCAGCGTCCCTGAAAAGGATAGATACATAAAAGGGAAAACGGAAACAGCTGGATAAAGCATCCCAAAAATAATCGAATAAATATAATCATAACGAATACTCTCCTCTGGTGATTTCAGATAAATAATGGTGATACTGTTCCTTTAATGCCGCTCGTTTTTTGCGGGACAGGGTAATTTCCAGCCCGCTGTCCATGACAAGATGGTCATAGTAAAAGGCAGTTATATGTGCCATGGATATAATATAGCTCCGGTGTGGCTGCATAAATCGCTGATCTAACTGTTTTGTCAGGGCAGCAAGGGAATCATAGATTGATAATGTTTGATCCGGTGTGTGGATCAGAATACGTTTATTAAAGGATTCTATGTATTGGATTGAAGAGAGAGGAATCGTGATCAGGCCGGAGGCGACGTGAATTGCCAGTACCGGTGCTGCGGCTTCACGAATCTGACAGCGGTTCAGTGCAGTAAAAACATCCTCTTTGGTAAAGGGTTTCACAAGATAATGAACTGCATTCATCTGAAAGGCTTCGATGGCAAAATCGCGGCTGGTCGTGATAAAAATAATATAGCGGGGATGATACTTTTTGGGGATCCTTTGCAGCATGTCGATACCTGAAAGGGAATCCATATAAATATCCGTAAACAGAATATCTGCATGGGGATTTTTTAAAAATTCCTCTCCGCAAAAGAAATTAGAAAATATAATATCGTTTAAAAGCTCCGGTTTGTTCTGAACAAAAAAATCCTTAATATATCCGGCCAGAAGCGGGTGAAGCTCCCGGTCATCATCGCAAATGGTTATTTTCATAAATTTTATCCTTCTCCTGATGTCGTAAATAAGTACAGGTTTCTCCTTTAATACAAGTATAACATAAATGAAAAAGAATAAAATATTAAATCCGCACAAATGCACACTTTTTTTGACCAAGTGCATAATTTAGGGGATAGAATGCAGGTGATTTGGCAAGATATGGATGGTATCATGTTGACAGGAAACCATTGGTTATTACAGTGCCGCCACATAGACATGTGGGGAAAGGAGACGATTATGGAAAAGAAGAAGGGAATGAATGAGGAGACAAAGGGACAGGAGGCAGAAGAGCTTGCTTTCGATGATCTGGACCAGGTAGCAGGGGGATACAGCCTGCGGGATGCCAAGAAGGAAAAAACAACAGACATCAGTGCCGGAACGATCAGCAAGATCTGATGGGAGATATCCGGTAAAATCAGGAACAAAGAAAGGCAGGAGATGTATGATAAAATGGAAGAATTACTGGTCACGGGGGGTGTCGTTTCTTCTGGTGGCGGCGATGCTGTCCACGGGAAATGTTTCCACTGTGGCGGCTGCTGCATCGCAAAAGCAGCAGAAGAATAAAGTAGATGAAGCGCAGCTTCGGGAAGCGATCCGGGATGGAAAACAGATGGTAAAGGAATATCCGAATGGTCTGTTTAATTTCCTGGGAACCCAGATGGAGGTGAAGGAAGGCGATGGTGCGCTGGAGATCGCCGTGATCCGTCAGGGAGGCACCGGGGGAAGTGCAAAGGTTAAGTTTAAGGCAATCGACATTACCAGCTCCTATGGGGATGATTACAAAATTTATGTGGGAAAATCCCGTTTTTCTGCGCTGAAAAAAGGCAAGGATGCCTTTCCTCTGATCAAGACCGCCATGGAAAAAAAGGTGGATCTGAGCCAAGAGGATGCGACGGAGACAGAGACACAGACAGACGGAGAATCCTTGGTAGAGGATGCCATGGGTGCACAGTCTCAGGGGAAGCCTGAGGTACAGGCGGTTTCTGCTGCTGTAAACCCTCTGGATCAGTATCCGGATGCTTCAGCAGACACCGCAGAGAAGAAAACGGATACTGTCAAGTCGGAAAATGCGAAAGCAGACAGCCAGGGAACTTCTTTGAAGGTGCGCCGGGAGACTGCTACCGGAAAGAAATCCGACCGGCCAAACTGGAAAATTGCGGATAATTCCGAAAAGGCAGATGAGGTCAAAGAGAACTTTGAGCTCTTTATGGATTCTGTGGGAGGTACGGAAAAGACATTAAACTTTAAAGACGGAGAATATGTCAAATACCTCTATCTGGTTCCGAAGGATGATAAGATTTCCGAGGGGGAGGAGCAGCTGGTATGCGCACTGCTTCCGGAAGAGGATAGTGCCCCGGTTGGAGACTCTTCCGATCTCATATGTAAATATCAAAGATAATGATGCGGTGGAAAAATCACGGTACACCTTTAGCAGTTCGGAGGTGAAGGCTTCTCAGAAGCAGGCGGTTGTAACTGTCAGACGTACCGCAGGAGAGAATTATTTTGATACGATCTATGTGGGAACCGGCGAGGGAACTGCCAATCAGGGGGCGGATTACAAAGCAGGTCTCAAAAAAGTGGATTTTTATGCCGGAGAGACAGAGAAGAAAATCTCCATTGATATTCTGAAAAATGAGTATCGGACAAAAAGCAGAGATTTTTATGTATTGTTAAGTCAGGATGGCACATCTTATATGAAGGCATCCTGTCATGTGACAATTCCAGCTGATTCTGCGGCGGATGCCAAAACCTTAAAGACAAAGATTGCAGCAGGTTCTGCCAAGGCGGAGAAGATCAGTCCAAACGGATGGAAACCGGAAAACGGCCAGTGGGCGGTTTCGTCCAAAGATATGCGATATCTGCAGGGAGGAATCTGGCGGCAGAAAGAGGAAACACGTTTTGAAGGCACCGGCGGTCTGCGGCAGATGAAGATCAATAATAATGATTATACTTACGGGGCGAAGGAACTGGAATTTGGTTACTATAATTATGGAACCGGTAAAAACTGGACTACGACTCATAAGAAATGGAGCTGGAAAAAATTTAAGCGGGTTACCGTGACAGACTATCATCATGAGGATAAGTTTGGAACGCAGCTGTGGTATGGCGGCCGGTGTATGTGGAATTATGACGGGCCGGTACAATGGGCAGTATGCAATAAGTCCTTTGACAACGGCCAGTGGGGACAGGACGTCACGATACAGAACTGGGCAAATGAGGGAAATCATTCCAACGGATATGTGGGCTGGCTTCGTCTGCGGTTAAAACAGTACAGTGCAAAGTGTGTGGCAACAGCGGATAAATATTATGCGACAACCTATAAGCTGGAATATAACAATAAGAACAAGAAATGCGAACTAAAACAGGAGTCTGCCAAAAATATTACTCCGGTATTAAAGATTGATTCCATTTCATCTAATGTGCAGAACAGCAAAAATAATGTAAACGGCACATCTTATAACGTGTATCGCTCCGATGCCATTAACTTTAAATTGGAAAACTTTTCGGATGACTGCATGGAACTGAATGGAATCGAAGCGTCTGTCGATGGGAAAAAATGGACCATGGTTTCCAAGGGAAGCAATCTTTCCGTTGTATTAAATGCGGATCTTTTTAAGAAATTTGATCTGTTTAGTAAAAGTACCATTTTCTTCCGACCAAAGGTGTCCCAGAGAACTTCTAAACTGAAGTTTAAGGTTGCCAATAAAGAGCGTGGCACATTTTATGGCGTGGAGAACGGTCAGGAGTATTCCCTGAAACGTGGTGACAGTGTGAAGGGGATTACCGGACAGGGAAATGTTGCGGCATATAATCCGGCATTTTCGCTGGGAACCACCTGGAATAAAAACGATTATAATAGCGGCAGATTAAATTATCGGGCTGCAGCAGATCATACAAATCTGACGCTGGATCAAAATAACACCGCAGGCAATGTTGCGGACGTGACTTTAAAGGCAGAATATAACATTGTAAAACTTGATTACAATGATACCGAGCTGACGGTTATGGCAGATCCTAATACCTACCGTAACACATACACCAATTTAAAGTACACGATTGACGGTAAAACATATAACTGCTCGGATGCAAAACAGGTTCAGGAAATGCAGGATGCCATGGAGCAGCTTTATGCGAAGGACCGGGATGCGACGGTAACCATGTATTTTGAGTATCTGGCAAATCCAAAGTATTTAAATGGAAATGGCCAGCAAAATATTACGTTTGGAAAGCCTTCCGGTGCTAATGTTAATGTATATGATCAGGAGGGAGTGCTGTTAAATGCTGCGTCCCGTACAGTGAAGCCGGTGGAAAAGAATGGAAAATATACCTTTACCATCAGTGATACATGGAAAAATCTTGGCTGGGTGGATGGCACGAGCTGCACGATCCAGTTTAAGGGGAGAAAACAGACCTCCCTTGAGACAGAAGTAGATTTTCTGGCAGGCTCCGGCGGATATGTGACGGTGTCTGACGCAACGGATGTTCTTACGGACAGCAAAGGAAACAAGATGGGAAATCTTGCCAGAGATCTGGTATTTAACAATGTCAATCCATTTACGGATTATACGATGACATCCTATGTATCACCAATGTATATCGGCAGATGGGGCGACTACTCTGTGGATGTCAATAACTCCGGTAATGCAGGGAAAGAGAACGTACAGAAGGCACAGAAGAGGCTGAAGGATCTGGGATTTTCCGAAGATCTGGCAGGAAGTGTCAATATTTACTATGGAAATGTATTCCAGTATAAACCGGAAACCTATGCAAAGAGCAAGGTTTATTATGATTTTGTAAAGAGAGATACCTCTACTGCAACGGATAATACATTACTGGTACAGCTTACCCAGGAGGCCAGAACGGTGATCAATCCAAAGAAGAAGGTGGAGGTGCCTTTGACAGATGCGACGGTAACCTTTGCCGGCATCGACAAGGTTTCCGGGGATGAAGAGGGCTTTTATGAGTCGGAGGGCAGCTATGAAAAGGGTAAGACTTATACGGCAAGAGTGAATCTGGATTCTATGAGCTATATGGTTTCCGTACAGGGTACCGGTTATACGAAAGCATCCATTGATCCGTCCCAGTATATGTTCCCGGATAATTTCTGTGCAACGATCGATGGGGAAAGCACAGGTGTGCGTACCAACGGAAATGCCCTGCTTGATATTGCGGATGGGGAGACAGAGTTTACCTTTGGATTTTCTAATGGATCTGCAGTCAAACCAAATAAGGCAATTGTGACTATTACCAGAAAAGGAAATGAAGTTTATAAAAAGACTGTAAAAAGAGATGACAAGAGCAGCTTGTTTACACTCTCTCTTAACACACTGAAAGCAGGTGTTAAAGGGGGAGATAAAATGACCATACGGGGTGTGTTCTCCGAAAAGGTGCAGGGAAAAGAAGTGGATCATGTATATCCTGCAGTCAATGTGGGGCTTACCTTCCAGAATCAGCTGACAGCTGTCAGGGTGGCTTCCAGCTTTAAGACACCGTTTAATAAGGTGCTCAAGCTGATCGGCAAGGTCAGCACAAAGTTTGATCTGCCGTTAGATTATAATTTAGGAAATTTGGGATATACGACGCCATACACAGATCCGGAGACCGGGGCTGAGATTAATGTGATTCAGGTAGCATTCGGCTATAACAGCACAGTAATGAAGGACCTGAAACAGCAGCAGTTAGAACATCGTGCTGAGAATAAGGGAGAGGCTATAAGCGGACGGGATAATATCCGCCAGTATATGGAAAGCCTTATGGGCGACGATGGAAATGATGATGACAGCGATGATGATAACGATGATAAGGACGAGAAACAGACACCGGCTCCAAAGAAAGATCTGAATGAGAGCAAAAAAGCAGCAGAAAAGGCGCAGGAAAGTGCAGCTCCGCAAAAGAGCAGCATGGGTACCAGTAGTTTCAATTTTGATTTCAGTGTGGCGGTGATCCTGACGGTGGAATCCGGTGTAGATGCCGACGGGGAAGCAGACGGAAATTATTATTTTAATTCCCTGGCACTGATCGCTTCTGCTAATGCAGATTTTCAGTATACGGTATCCTATATGACGCCGATCGGTGTAGAAATTATTGCGGAACTGCAGGTAGGAGGAAAAGCCGTTGCGGCATTTTCGGCAGAGTCCTCTAATGGCAGCAGGTATGATGATGTCTTTAACCTGACAAAGGCGGGGGAAGATAAGACAGGAGATTTCCGTCTGAATAAGGATAATTTCTCTCTTTATACCAAGTTTATGCTGGCTCCGACCATTACAGTAGGTGCCGGTGTCGGTGTTGGAAAAGTGATCAATGTCATTGTGTCAGGTACAGCAGACTTTGATTTTGGCTTTACAATGCCGATCATGGGAGAAAATGAATCCTCTGCAGGCTATGGAAATGTCACATTAAGTGCTGCACTGAAATTAAAGATACTTTTTATTAAGAAAAAATGGACCCTGTATAAGGGCGAGAAAATGAGTCTCTTTAATTACGGCGCATCCAGTGTTGGAGAAATGCTTTCAGATTTCACAGAGAATTATCTCTATGAGGATATTGATGATGATTCCAATACAGAGAAATTTGCAAGAGATTATCTGAAAAATCAGAGTAAATGGCAGCCGTATGATATGAGTGCAAAAGCAGTAGATGCCGGAAAGGAAATTGTTCTGCAGGAAGGAGCATATCCAAATCCCCAGTCCCGGATCATAGAGATCGGGGATGAAAAGCTCCTGGCGGTATTTCTGACGGATAAAGGCGACAGAGCTGATATTAACCGTTCAGAGCTGGTATACAGTATCTCGAAAGATAATGGTGTGAAATGGTCTGTGCCGGTCAGTGTCAGTGATGATGGCACATGGGATGAAGCCCCGGCTCTTTACAAGGTGGGCAAGGATAAGGTGCTTGTTACCTGGTCTGATGCCAGCCGTGAGTATACGAAGGAAGATGACACGAAGACAGTTCTCTCACAGCTTGATATCAGTGGAGCATGGTTTGACATTGAGTCAGAGAAGATGGGAGATGAATTCCAGATCACACAGACCACAGAGGACGAGGTGATGGCGGATACCGATCCTATGATCGCATACGACGAGGAAACAAATCGTCTGGCGGTTTATTACACCAAGACGGATTACGGGGATACCAGAAGCCAGCTTGACGAGAAAGCGAAGGAGGATATTGTAGCAGACGAAAATGCAGACAGCACCGGAGAGGTTACCACATATGGAGACATTATTAACGGTTACAATGTAATTGCCTGCCGTATGGGAACCCTTAAGGGAGATAACATCGCATGGGATGCAGCAGATCCGGAGCTTCCGGAGGCATATGGACAGAGATTTTTAGATCTTGGTGTGGCCGCCGTGGTATCGGAGAGTGCCATTGAGGTAAATACAGGTAATACAGTAACTGTTGAGGATGAAAACGGAGATATGGTGGAACGTCCGGTTACAGAAACAAGAACGGTAACGGATCTTGTGGTTGACGAAAACAGTGATCCCCGTGTAGTGGATTCTGACAGCATTTCTTACAATGGTCTGTCCATATATGCGTACACCATTGACCGGGATGCAAATCTGGAAACCACAAATGATCAGCAGCTTTATCTGCAGATTTATAACTTTGAGGAGGATACCTTCCATCATCCGATCCAGATCACGGCAGATGCAATGCAGACAGCAAAACCGCAGTTTGTACGCTGCAAGGGAATGACTTATTTATACTGGCTCCATGGTGGAGATATCCAGTATCTCAATGTCAGTGATGTTGTTTCTTCGTTGAATACGGAGAACAGCTATCTGGAAAAGAAGCAGGTTACTATGAAGGATCAGACTACGAGGGAAGTATATGTTCTGAACAAATATAAGAATGATCCGGTTGTGACAGCAATCCGGCACAGATCAGAGACGGATGCCGAGGGCAATGTGACAGAAGACAGGATCAGTGACTATGATGTGCAGGCAAATGATACCAGTATGTATGTGCTCTGGAGTGCAGTGGATACCTCTGTAAAGGACAAAGAAAAAACAGGGGCAGCAAATACTGTCAGGGAGACACAGCTTTATGGCGCATATTGTGAGCCGATGCTGGAAAGTGTGGAAGAATCCTTTGCATATGAGGATACGGATGAACTGACATATCAGTTTGCAGAAGGAAAAGACAACACCACATATCCGGTAAGCTTTACAGCACAGAAGGAAATGACTCTGGGAGATGGAACCGTACTATCGCCGGGAGATGTATATCAGATTGATTACAGTAAGGACGAAGATCTCAATGGTCAGACCGGTGTCGTAAAGGCAGGAGATCCGGCGAAGGTGAAGTCCATCCGTTCTTGTGACGGATATAACTGGTCTGAACCAGTACAGATTACAGAGAGTAAGGGAGCCAATTATACAGATGTTTCCTTCCGGGTAAATGAGGACGGATGGATGCAGGCAATGTTTGCAAAGGGACAGCAGAAGCTTAACGACAACAATGTATTTGAGGAGGATGAAGCAGCAAAAGCCCTTTGTGTACAGAATTTTGTGGTAACAAGTGAACTGGTATATGGCGAAATTACCACTGACAAGGAGCTTTATACAAAGAATGAGGCGATTGCATTTACTCTTGATGTAACAAATGACGGTCTGAAGCCGGTTACAGGTGCACAGTATCGTATGTATCTCAAAAACGGGGATCAGATTCTCGGAGAGGATCCGGAATGGTCTGCTCTTGGGGATGTTGAAAAAGCAGACGGACCGGGAGTATTTCTGGGAGGAAATACCGTTACACTCAGTGGAAACGGTGATCTGAATGCAGATCAGATGGATGGCACAACGATTGTTGTGGAAATTAAAAACGGAGATCAGGTGGATACGTTAGAGAAGAAATTGGAAGAAAAAGCAGTATTAAGTATTCAGACAGATAATGTACAGATGCTGGATGCAAAGACCGCCTCTGTTAGTCTGCAGATTGCAAACAGTGGAAATAAAGATTTCAAGGGTGATCTGACGATCAAAGATGGAGATCAGATCCTTGCAGAGGAAAAGGATTATGAAATTCCATATGGAGAGAGCCGGAGTCTGGAGAAAACTATTGATATCAGCACATGTAAATTTGGCGAAATCATGATACAGGAGGATGGCAGCCGGAAGGATGCGATCACGCTGACTGCAGAATATGGTGATATCTGGCAGCAATTTGAGGTGAGCAGATGGGTATCCCAGTGGGAAGGAATTGCTGCGGATGCTGTAAAGAGTATCAGCATTGGTCAATATGAGATTACAAAGGACAGTGCCTCTACAGACCAGAGTGTGCTTGATGCGATCGGTTCTGTACAGCCGTTGCAGAAGGTGGATGGAACATTGGAGATGACAGAGGATCAGGTTATGAAGCTGGATACTATTTATGACGTGGATGATTCCAACGGGGCAGGAAGCGACCTGAAAAAAGCAGGTTTGGATGCCAAGGGAATTCTGAATACAACCTGGTCTGTATCAGATGACAGCATCGCATATGTTGATGAGAACGGTGTTCTCGTTCCGTTAAAGGAAGGAGAGGTCAGCATTACCGCCAAGACATATCCGGGTGGTGAGATCACCGCAGCGGATCCGTTTGTTCCGACAGGGATTGACGGGGAGGAAATTGATGACTTTGGCACATTGATTCAGAGCGAGGGAGAAGGCTGGTTCCGAAAGGACAGAGCAATGTACCAGGTTCCGGAGAGTCTGATCCGGACCACTACGATCAAAGTGAAGGTAACAAAGGCTGCTGCGAAGCCGACGGAAACACCGGCAGCACCGACAGAAACACCAACGGCAGCACCGGGGGGAACACCGACGGCAGTACCGACAGAAACATCGGCAGCACCGGGAGAAACACCGAAAGCAACTCAAAAGCCGACAATGACTTCGGCGAAAAAGACAACGCTGAAGGTGACTGTTCATAAGCAAGGTGACAGGGTTACGGTGCAGTCTCTGCCAAAGGCAAAGATCACAACGGTTGTTTATAAAAATAAAAAGACAGCCTTGAAAGGAAAGAAAGCCGGAAGACTCCAAAAGTATGGAGTTGTTAAGGCTAACAAAAAAGGTAAGATCACGATCAGGCTAAAGAAAAAATTGAAAAAGAAACAGGCTGTCCGGGTAACTGCTGTTAAGAAGCCTTACAAGCAAAAGACAGTGGTCAAAGTGAAAAAATAATGTATCTGATCAGTTTATACTGACCGGATGTATCAGCAGTCCGGCGGGTCACTCTGCCGGGCTGTTTTTCCTGACGGGAAAGGAAAACAGAGATGTATGAAAAAAATAAGATAATGAAAGAAAAAAGGCAGTTTGCCGGAATAATTATGGCATTCCTGCTGTTATACATCATAGGAATGGGAAATTCATTGTGCCTTCCGGAAGCGAAGGCGGAGGAGCAGTCTCAATGGTATGAAGCGGAGGAAGGACTGAATGCAGCAGGTGATGCAGCGGAAGAAATTGTGATCGCTGTGATCGACACCGGTGTGGATACCGCCCATGCTGCGTTACAGGACTGTCTGTGGGTGAATGAAGCGGAACAACATGGACAGGACGGAGTTGATGACGATGGAAATGGCTTCGTTGATGATGTGTATGGTTACAATGTCTGGGCCGGAAATGGAGATATTACGGATTCCGATGGACATGGAACACATGTGGCGGGAATTCTTGGAATGAAAACAGAGCAGGGCCGGAATTTCGGTTACGGGGCACATATTATGATCGTAAAAGCAGGAAACAGCCGGAATGGATTTTCAGCAGAAAATTGTGTGAAGGCGATACAATATGCCGTTCAAAATGGAGCAGACGTCATCACCATGTCCCTGGGGGCAGACTATCTGGATGAAAAACTGGAAAAGGTCATTCACGCGGCTTCCCGTAAAGCAGTGATCGTGGCAGCAGCGGGAAATGAAAGCGCGGCAACTGGTGAGTCCGGTTTTTCGGACTCGACAAACATATTTCCGGCGGGGCTGCCGGATGTACTTGGTGTTATGGCATATGACAGTGACAGAGATCTTGCGTGGTTTTCCAATTGGGATTATGCGCCGGGGACTACGGTGGATTATGAGATTGCGGCACCGGGGACGGATATTTATTCTACATGGCCGGACGACCGGTTTAAAAAGCAGTCCGGAACATCCATGGCAGCACCGATCGCAGCCGGAGCCTGCGGAACACTGGTGCAAAAATGGAGAGAGAACGGAGAATATGAGCCGGCAGCTATGATAGGCCAGCTGGTATTTACGGCGGATCAATATGTCCGGCTGACAGACCAAAAGGGAGAACTTCATTTTTTTCCGAGGATCAATCTGGAAAAAGCATTGGAGGTAACACCGCAGCCGCGGGTCCATATCCGGAATGTGACAGTTGACGATAACACAAGGTGGGGGACTGCCAATGACAAAAATGGAATTCCGCAGAAGGGAGAAACCTTTCAGCTTCCGTTGGAAATATTTAATCTATGGGCAAGGGCACAGGATATAGAGCTTTATGTTACAACAGAGGATAAAAATGTTTCTGTGGAGCTGCCGGATCAGAATGTGGAATCTCTGGCAAGCAGAAACAGTGTTTCTGTGACAGAGAAACAAAATGCGGTAATCACTTTTTCTGACAATATGGAAAAGGGGCAGCGTGTTTTGATGGATATTACATTGCGGTACAAAAACGGGTACACAGAGGATGGAAAAGAATATATTACAAAAGGAAAGCTATTGCTAAGGGAAGGAGAAAAAGAACTTTTATATTACGAGGAGCAGTTTGGAAAGGAGGAGCAATTACCGGAAGCAAGTCCGGCAGCATCAGGGACACCAAAGCCGGAAGCAAGTCCGGATGTATCGGAAACACCAAAGCCGGAAGTAAGCCCGGATGTATCGGGAACTTCTGAACCGGAGGAAGCTGTGTCACAGGGACCGGGGCAGAGCCCGGCGATGTCCACAGTGCCATATTCACAGCAGCCTCAGACGGTAACCGCATCTGTGACAAAGAAAAAAACGAAATTATATCGTATTCGCATTAAGAAAAAAAGACTTTTGGTTGTTACAGAACCAAAAGCAGAAATTGTTGTAAAAATCTATCCTAAAAACGGGACAGTAAAACAGGAAAAAAGAAAAAACAGGTTTTTTGTTTATTATGGAAAGGCGGATAAAACAGGAAGGTATGTGTTGAAAACAGACAGGATAAAAAAGAAATATAAGATACAGATCCGGGTTTGTAAAAAAGGAAAAGCAGCAGTGATTCAGAAATGGAGATTATCATGTTGACAGATATAAGAAGCGTATTGATGGAAAATAAAACAAATGCAGAGGAGACTGTTTATGCAGAGCTTCCGAAGGCGATTACGGAGTATCCCCTTACCATTGGGGATTTCAATACCGTGATTTCAGGACAGGAAACGGTGGAACAGTTTTCGGCATTATTGGACAGCAAAACCCATTTTTTTACAAAGCTTGATTCGATTACCGAATATGCACAATGTGAGGAGCAGGTCAGAAAATTATCAAAAGCTTTGAAAACAAAACAGGGTTCCGCGCAGATTCTTGACTGGGAGGAGAGAACAAAGTTAAAACAGGAGAAAAAACGGCTGGAAAAAAGAAAGAAGGAAATTATTCAAAATCTGGAAAAAGAAATGATTGCGGAATATGGATTTGATTTTCAGACAAGGAAAGCAATTTTATATAAAAATACAGTTTATTTTTCGTGGTTTGATGATCTGCAGAAGATGTTTCCGGCACTGGAACGGATCAGGACAGAGGATATCCGGCAGATTCCTCTTTTTGTTTCCCATCTGGAAAAGCTCAGGGAGGCGGTCCGTCATAAGGAGCCTGTCGGATTTGTCGGGGGGCCATGTCTGTTTGGAATTGATGAAATGCTCATTGAATTTCAGAGACTGGATGGACATAACGAAATATTTGATTGCAGCTGTGGACGCCGATGCGTGGCACAGGCAAAAATATGGGGAGAGGAAAGCATAGAGGATTATCTTGCAGAGCATGGAGATCAGGTTTGTTCCTTTCGTTTTTTAAACCGGAAGAACGGGGTGACAAGACAGGAATATGACAGTATCCGTTATTTGTTTGCTGTAGCGGAGATCTTTCACGGAAAGGTCGTGATCCCTTTGCCGGATATGTCATATTTTAAATATATGGAGAAATCTCTGTGGAAGCTCCCGGAGTTTATGGTAAAAAGGATTATGAAAGAATTTTACCGGGAATGTTACGGCATCACAGATAAATATATCCGGATGATCGAGAAAATTGCACAGGAATATCCGCAGATAGAATATACGGTGGTACATCATCGGAACCGGGAGTTATGCAGGCTGTTTGAGCAGCGCAGAGAAAAATATATCAAAGAATCTGCTTATATGCGCAAGATTACCGGCAGAGATCAGAAGAAAGAGGCGGTTGTGGATTATATCACAATGCTGGCACTTCCGTATTATATTTATGGGACATCGTATGTAGTGCAGGTAGACAGTGTTGATGAAACGGATTCCGGAAGAAAATGTAATAAAATTCACGGAAAGGATATGGAATTGATCCAGATTCTATATCCGGAGTATTTAAGCAGTGATGGGAAGCATACAATATACAATGCGTCTCTGGAGTACAAAGATTATCTGGAAATGGAGGAACGAATTGAAAAAATATAGATGGGTCGGATGGACAGCAGGAGGAGGGCTTATCGCAGCTGCTGTGGCACTATTTCTTCTGCATTATTTTAACCCTGCAAAAGGTGTGTACCAAAAAACGGACACATTTAATCTGGTAATCCTTGACAGTGGCGATTACTATTATTCCGATGATGGTATTGAAAATGGGATCAGGCTTGCATTAAGGGATTTAAAGGAAGAGCATGGCATTACCATAAAAGTAAAACGTGTTGATGACGGGGGCAATTATGTAAATGGCATTTCTCTTGCAAAGGCATTGTCTGAGGATGATCAGGTGGATGCGGTGATCAGTTTTCAAAATTTCGAATCCATCGGAGCCGAGGCGGATTTTTTTGAACAGGCACAGAAGCCATTCATTGTTACTATGGGATGCTATGATGAGGTGGCAGAAAAGGGATATTCGTATCTGATCACCGATTTTTTAAGTGGAAAAATGATCGGTGAACGGATCGGGGAATATCTCAAAAACAAAAAGAGTTGTCGTGTTGCATTGTGTCATTCGGATACAACCTTTGAAAAGGATGAGATGAAGGGAATCCAATCCGTGATCAACGGGACAGATCAAATGGATATATATCATACACAGACCGGACCCTTTGACGACTCCGGGCTGGCACAGCTTTTGACCGATTGTGACACATTGGAAATTGACGCTGTGGTAGCAAATTTTTATACCCAGACAGACAGTGCCTGGCTGCTTTCCAGACTTCGGCAGAAACGACCGGAGATGATGGTGGTGGGGGATTATGCACTGGACAGCTCGGAAATATTGAAGGAATATGGGAAAGATTTAGAGGGAGTCGTGATCGTTCCGGTGTATCCGTATCAGGAAAGTGAAAAAATGGAGAGGTTTATCAGACGTTACGAAGAAGAAAGCAGCGTGGAGTTTTCCACGGCAGCCGTGCAGTATTATGATCTGTTCCGGATGCTTGGAGAAGCAGCAACAAAGCAAAAAGAAACGGGACGGGCGTTGATGAAGAAACTGAAAAATAAAAAGGGCTATGAAGGCGTGGCAGGCACCATCACATTTGACGGGAAAGGACGTCTTTTTGTAGAAAAATGTCCTGTGTTTATCTGTAAAAACAGTAAATTTGTGCGAGGAGATTAGAATGAAACAGGGAATATTTCAGGAAAAAGCAGTGGAAAGCCTGTCAACACCGGAGCAGCTGGGTGTAGGCAACATCTTCGGCTTCCAGGCTGTCCGAGACGTATAGATGAGAA
>ERZ773138.1981-NODE-1981-length-17056-cov-7.957826_pt1 | contig 17056 bp, 14 predicted proteins | sample MGYA00511114_ERZ773138 | MGnify/ENA primary metagenome ERZ773138 (study PRJEB29015, sample SAMEA2737805) | human gut metagenome | biome: human gut; feature: human-associated habitat; material: faeces | place: China | collected 2012 ...
CGAGGAATTTTTGAAAACGTCCAATGTTTTTTCAAAAACGTCCAATGTTTTTTTTTAAAACAACGGTATGTTTTAAAATGCCACCATTAACAAAATCGAAAACGTTTATAATGAGATAGTTATAGGAATGTGTTTAGATGAATAGCATGTGTAAATGCAGGCCAAGAAACAGCATACCATTTTGTTGACGTCAACAAAATGGTAGATTTAATGGACTCTGTAATATTAACAAAGTTGATTTTACTTTATCTTGCAGTAATCCATGTTTAATCCCATGGGGTGTATTTTACCGCAGATGAAACCGATATCCCAAACTTATCCCAAAGAAACGGTCGGTGTCTTTGATGATGTTTTGAAAAGTATTAACCGCAAGATGCCAGTGTTGATAAGCCGCACCCACTTCTGCTGATATTCCCATATCGCAATCAGCCCCCAATTGGCCGTGAGGTCCGACATTGAAATCCCAAACGACTTTCTTGACGGGCAGTTTGTATGTGGCATAAACGGGAATGACACAATAAGTATTCTTGTAAGAATGGTTGTTCAGACCTACGCAACTTATCCCCGGACTGATATAAAAACGGTTGTTTACCTGAAATGAAGTTAATACTCCTACGTTAAATCCGGAACGGCTGTCTGAAGAATAGCGGCTTGATGACTGGAAAGAGAAGCCAGCACGAGGCTCGACTTCAATCGCTTTCTGCTGAGCAAAAGCAGATAATCCCAACCATGATAAAGAAGCAATTAATACTAAATTTTTCATGTCATAAAATTAATTAGCAAGCATTTCCAAACAACGATTCAACCCGATTGTTTGGAAACGCTTTGTTTGTTATCTTTTTTATTTGAACTTCGCTGCAAACATAGATGGATTTTACTCCGTTTGCAATTATAATAGCGAAAAACAATAGGACAAGGCACTACTGATTATCAGCAGTTTACAAATAAAGATTAGGACAAGACCAATAATAACAGTATGATTGATTGAATTTTACGTCAAATCGGCAAAATACTCTTCCAAGGAGGCATAGTTGTTGGGGATTTGTAATTTAGCCTTCGCTCTTTGACGGTTCTTGTACAATGTACTCTTTGGTGTATACAGCAAAAGGGAGATATCGGCAGTGCTAAATCCCAAGATGCTCAAGTAACATAATTTTCCCTCTTCCTCGCTAAGGCGTGAGGATGAAATTATCCTGAAAATTTTCGGATACGCCATGTCGATTAACGCAATGATATTTTGCCAGTCTATGGCATTCAAAGGAGATTGTGTTTGTTGAGGTATATTTTTACCTGCCAACTTTTGCATTTTTTTCAGAATAGGAGCAGACTCTAAAAGTTGCTTTCTCTTTTCGACAAGCAAGGCATTTAATCTTTCTACATTTTTCTCATTCTCTGCGAGCAACTTTATTTTGCTATCCAAATCCACGTTTTTCTGCTTCTCCTCATCAATTTCAGCCAATAGTTTTTTCATCCGGACCTTGTTGGTTGTTAATTCTTCGTCCATATCACTGATATACTTCTGTGTGGTTAGTAGTTCGATTTTCTTCCTGTTCAATAGGAGGAAAAAGACAGCAACAATAATAATAAGGACAAGTATCAAGAACACGATTCCGGCAAAAATTCTTGCTTTTAGCTTTTTCAAATGTATATTTTCCAATGTCGCTTTCGTGTGGTTATACTTTTTCTCTGAGTCTATCAACTTTAGTTCATTTTTTATTAACAAGTCAGTATAAGTCGTATCAACATATTGACTCAAATAATCATACGCTTCTTTATATTTACCCTCTGCATAAGCCAAAGCGGAATACTGATATAAATTATCCATATGAGTGTAAGCATTATTTGTAGGAATCTTTGAAGAATCCAAACACGCTTTGGCTTCCCTCAATTTCCCTATTTCCAAATATAATTGAAAAAGGGCAGAATAACTTGTTGCGGAATATTCTTTAGAATAGGCTATTGATTTCAACAGATATAATTCTGCCTCACTAAACTTCTTCTGTGATAAATAGACATTTCCCAATCCATTATAAACAATCGACAAACCTACACTATCTCCAACAAAAGACATGATAGAGTCTGCGTAAAGAATATAACGATAGGCCGTCTCCAATGAATCAGAAAAAGCATATTGTTTACCCATATTAAAATAGGCATACGCTTCACTTTTTTTATTGTTGGCTTTTTTAAAGCACTTGGCTGCTTCGTCTGATTTATCTTTAGCTAATAAATATGCATCTTGATATGTATAAACATCTGCCATGTAAGTACACACATATCCAGCCAAATTAAAGGCAGAGTCAGATAAAGCAAGTTCGAGGGCATCACAATAGAGCTGCATGGCCTTTTCCGGATTGGAATCATCCATGTAAGCTCTCCCCAAATAAAGCTTCACTTGGGCTTGTTCAGTAGGCGAGCCATGACGCTGAAAATATTTGTCCGCCAGATTGAGTTGGTAGGTATAAGGCAAAGGCGTTGATATGGAATCCGCCAACTTGCCAACTAACAAACACCAACGCGCCCCTTGTTTCATACTCAACTCTTCCGGATACTTGACACTATCCAAAAGGGCATGAGCTTGATGCGGATCCGACTGGAGCAGCGATTCCGCTTGGTTGATAAGAGAAACCTCCTTTTGGATCTCGGAGGACGTACAGCCCGCCGCTAACCAAAAAAATAATAGTACTATAATTGATTTTATATTATCCATGCTCCACCGCTTTTTGACGCTGCAAAGAAAAGAATTATTTCTCAAGAAAACAAACTTTGGTAAAGAGCCTTTGTGATAAATAAAAACTTGCCGCAGACATTTCAATGCATGCAACAAGTTTTCCCCTATAACTAATCGTTGCCTTAAGAAAAAAGGAACGTATTACAATCTAAACAAATAACCTAAAGATAGTTGGATAGCATGTTTCTTCATCCCACTATACTGCTTGTATTCATCTGAAACTCCACGAACATACCGTGCATCAAAATAGCAGTTAGCAGGAATTTCGAAAACCAAACCACAGACAAAGGAGCAATTGACAACTTTGCGTTCATATAAATCAGTTTGTTTGTATGTCTGTTTCCCATCGTTAATTCTCTCTTTCAGGAAAAAACCTGGCTGAATGCCAAATTCCATATTCAGACCTTTTACCTGCTTAAAAGGTCTGAATTTGACCAATATAGGAACATCTATATAATAACTATGAATGGAAGCATTATTGATAGATTTTAATTGACTTCCACTTGATAAATTATCTAAATTGGACAATACATTGTCATATTTAACAGCATATTGAGCTAATAACAGTTCACCTAGAAGTGAAAATCTGTCATTAATGCAATAATCACTTACAGCACCTATATTGAATCCTATTCGCTGTTTCATGTACTTAGCCTTTTCCCCTCCATATAAATTAGAAAAGTTCATGCCCGCCTTTCCCCCTATACTCCATTGGGCAGACAGATTGCTGCAAAACAACACACAGAAGAGTGTTTTTAATATTTTATTTAGCATTTGGTAATAATATCTTATAATCCCACACTAAGTCATTTCCCATAATATTACAGGATCTTTGTGAAAAACAAGCTTTTAAGTTGTTTTTTCCTTCTCTTGCAGAGCAAGATGTATATCCATAAACAGATTTGTTTTCTATTGTCATTCTATTTAAATTTAAAGGATTTTCATATTCAATAAACTCTCCTTTAGAAATCTTCATTATTACAAGCAGCCAACACTGAGAAACACATTACTACTAAAAACACTTTCTTCTTCATCTATATGTTAAAACGTTACTTGGTGAACAACGGGATGAATAGACTTATATTCAAGTCCGAAGCACGCCCTTTGTCAAACGCATCTTTGTCCAAAACATTCAAGAAGCCTTGGCGATATGTCAATGCCAATTCCACTCTCTTGAAACTATAACCGACCCTGCAGAAGGCTGGAATATCGAAATGCTTTCCGTTAGTCACAATGTTCCATGTCGGTTCAACGCCAACTCCGGCAAACAAACGATTCGTTATCCTATAATTTGCAGACGGGGATATTGCAAATTGGAAGTTGATATCATGCGCTTCTACGGAAGGAGAATTGTAACCACCTTTGCCGGTTGGATATTCTTTTGTGGTTTTAAAAGCCTGTAATTTAAGCAACGGGTCAACGTCAAAGAATACTTTAGATGTAGGAGCATTGCCCGCTTCAAACCGGAAACGGTAGCCAAGTTGCACATCATAATTGTAACTGATTTTGTTTTTGATGCCGATCTTAAATTCTTTGCTGTTTGTATTTGTGGAATAGCTCTCAAATCCTATACCACTTCCTACTATTATTCCCGACTTGTTTTGTGAATGGAGATTCACTGAAACCAATAATAAACAGAATAGCAAACTTAATAGATTTCTCATTTTCTAATGCTTTAAATTGTTAATAATTAATTCACCCCACAATGGAACAATCAATCCACCGCTTCAGTTTAAGTTTGAATTTCGCTGCAAACATAGATGGATTTTACTCCGTTTGCAATTATAATAGCGAAAAACAATAGGACAAGGCACTACTGATTATCAATAGTTTACAAATAAAGATTAGGACAATTGAGGAATTTACCTAAAAAACTCGTAGAATTGGGCTTGCTTTGGATTGAATAAACAATAAAAGATGTAGCTGTGTCAAAACGATTGTTTTGATGCTGTCCCTATAAGGTGTGTCAGAATTAGTCAAATACAAAGCGGAGAAGACGAGAACGGAAGAAGTTTACTGATGTAAATGACTGAAGTCGAATTCCAAAAACAACGCAGCAGTTTGCAATTACGACACACAGTCTATCATTCTTTCAAATCCACTAAGAATTGATACAAAGTTATTTCTCTGCTGGGTATGGATAGTTTTTTACGTATGCGCTGCCTACATTTATTAATGGCATCCACACTACATCCCATCAGAACAGCTTCACCACTTGCGCCCAAATCAAACAATGACAAATAGTACAGTTCTCTCTCTGTTTTGGTCAGATTCACTTCAAAGCCTTTCTTTATCACCTTGGGGTAAGAGAAGTTTAATAAGTTCATGACTTCTTCCCAGTCCTGTTCTGTCAATGATTTCCCGGTTTTATTCGGCACAACAGAGCTGGATAATTTTATGAGTTTTTGGGTAATGGCCGCCTCCTTGAAAAAAGTTAAGCGTTGCGATTTTATTTGTTGGATTAAAGTATTGATATCATTGATTTTATTTTGGTAATCTGCCACCATATCCAAAGTTTGCTGTTTATTCCTTAATTCAGCAAGCGAACGATTCAAGGCTATTTTGCTATCTGTTAAACGTTTTTGCAAATCGGACAACGAAACATTTTTACGTTCTAATTCCAATCTTTGGTGATAAATCTTTTTAGAAAAGCGGGAACGGAAATAGGCGAAAACTATTACAATCAATAATAAGCCTAATACGCCTAACAGTTTTAGCTGCGCTTTATCTGCTTTGAGTTGGATATTATCCATTTGATATTTGGATTGTCTGTATCTATTCTCAATTGATGCCACTTTCGATTTGTTTCTGGTCTTAGTCGAGCCTGCTATTAAATCCACATACTTATCCAAATAACTAACAGCTTCTTTATATTTCCCTTGAGCGTTATATATTAAATAATAATGATAGAAAATATCGTTTTGGAGATTCTTATTTAAAGAGGGTTTCTTAGCCTTTTCTAAACAGTCTAGAGCTTTTTCCCATTGGGATAAGTTTGTATAAACTCCTGCAAGAGCCAAATAACTGCTGGAGTTCTCATCATCTCCTATTTCTATTGATTTCAAGAAGTGTTCTTCTGCCAAATCATATTTTTTCAAATACATGTACACATTACCAATATGATTATAAGACAAAGATATACATCGTTTATTATTAATACTTTCAAATATTCTTTTCGAGTTTAATATTTGCTGCAATCCGGCATCTATCGAATCAGAAAAAACATACATTTTACCAACTTCTGCTAAAGCCAATCCTTCACTCCGTTTATTTCCTGCCTGCTTAAAATAATCAGCCGCTTGCAAATATTTATCTTTTGCCAACAAATAGTCATATTGAAACCCATACACATCTGCAGAATAACTGCTTATATATCCAGCGAGGTTGTAATCTTTCCTTTGCAAGGCGATATCCAAAGCTTGCAAATAGACTTTCATAGCTTTCTCCACATCTTTTTCTTCCATATATGACCTGCCAAGATATAATCCGATGGTGGCACATTCAGGCAACTTCTTTTTATGAGAATATTCCCAAGAGCGTTCCAAATAATAACTCCAAGGAAGTTCAGTATGGATGCTGTCTGCCAATTTTCCAAAGAACAAACACCACTTTGTCAAGTCTTTGTCGCTTAAGTCGCCTGGATACTTGACACTATCCAAAAGGGCATGAGCTTGATGCGGATCCGACTGGAGCAGCGATTCCGCTTGGTTGATAAGAGAAACCTCCTTTTGGATCTCGGAGGACGTACAGCCCGCCGCTAACCAAAAAAATAATAGTACTATAATTGATTTTATATTATCCATGCTCCACCGCTTTTTGACGCTGCAAAGAAAAGAATTATTTCTCAAGAAAACAAACTTTCCCCGAAAGTCATAAAAGCATCTTATAACCAGCAACTTGTTTTTTGTTACAGTTTGACGGGGCGGAGTGCCTAATAAATGGCGGTTAAAACAGCGTTAAAACAGCGTTTAAATGGTGTTTTAATGCTGTTTTAATGGCGTTAAAAAAGTACACACGGGAAGAACTGCGCGTACCATGAATTTCTGCTCAGCAAAAGGAGCCTTAGATATATCTGGTTCTATCATTGAATCAAGTTCAATCTCTATCAGGCGCACATAGAAAATTGCTTTTCGCATGGTAACGCAATCGTATAAGCAGTCACGTCTTTATGTCACAGACTTAGCCATCTGTTCGCACCTTCCATAAATTGACATATACGTCATCTATTGAATACAAAAATCACTATCTGACATAATATTTCATCAATATTATTCGTCATTGTAGCAGGAAGTCACTACTTTTGCATATCCAAAGAATTATACACAGATATGAGTAAAGATATAAACAGACTAAAGGTTGTCTTGGCAGAAAAGAAGCGAACCAATAAATGGCTCGCCGAACAATTGGGCAAAGACCCTGCAACAGTCTCAAAGTGGTGTACCAACACCATACAGCCGAATGTCGAAACATTGGTGGAGATTGCCAAATATTTGAATGTCGAGATACAGGACTTGTTTTGGCCAATTGAGAATATTGCTATTAAGGATTTGTCTGAAGAATAAAAAGAAATCTTATGAAAAAAGAAGAAATACAAGTGTTGTTCTCTCAGTTTGAGCAAGTTTCGTGCATTCTTAACGACGTGGAATGTTGGAGCGCAAGAGATTTGTGTACATTGTTAGGATACAAAGAATGGCGTAATTTCACAAAAGCAATAGAGAAAGCTAAAAATGCTTGTTCTAATGTTGGACATATTATAACAGACCATTTTGTTGACGTCAATAAAATGGTTGTGTTAGGTTCTGGTGCTGAACGCTAGAATGTACAAGCCAAGGACCTTCAAGGAGAAAGCCGTATAAGCCAAGAGCATATTGCAAACAATGCAGTTGTTCGAGATATGCTTGTGCAACATGGCATGGTTCCATAGGATCGTCCTGCGGCAGAGGATGTAAAGAAGGTTGAACGCAGATTGGCTATAGAGAACAAGAAAGCTTTGGAAAATAAAGGAAAAAAAATAAATGCAATCGAATTAAAAAAGATTTGTTCTCTGTGCATATAAATAAACTTAATGAGGTTATTTCAACACTCTCGGAAAACTTCTCGCAAGAAGATATTTGTTTATGAAATGAACTTTTTGTCGGTAGTGAGAGATATATTTAAAAGATTGGACTAAAAAATAATGAAGCAATATAAATTCGTCGATTTATTCGCAGGATGTGGTGGTCTAAGTTTAGGATTACAACAGGCTGGTTTTACTCCTTGGTTTGTAAATGAAATCGTGGAGCAGTTCTGTAACACATATAAATTCAACCATAACTTGAATGATGAGCACTATTTCGTGGGCGATATAGCTGAGTTAAACTTGCATCTTGACGTATATACAAAAATTTTATCAGATATAACATTGGTATGTGGTGGTCCACCTTGCCAAGGCTTTTCTATGGCTAATCGTCAACGCATACTGGATGATCCTCGCAATGCGTTATACAAGCAATACTTGATATTCTTGAAAAATACTCGTCCTAAGTTCTTTATTATGGAGAATGTAAAAGGGATGATGAACAAAATAGAAGAAATCAAACAGAATTTTGAGGAATATCTTGGCGGCGAGTACCAATATGATTATGCACTTTTGAAGGCACAAGATTATGGCGTACCACAAAATAGAGAACGTTTCATAATGATAGGCAATAGAGTTGGGGTAGAGCCAAAGTTGATATTCGAAGAAATATACAAGCATAAACGCAAGCCTTTCGTGCTGAAAGACGCCCTTGAAGGACTTCCTCATTTAGTCGCGAAGAAAGAAAAAGGTTCAAAGGGAGTAGAATGTGCAGAGTCTGGCTTTACAGAATGCGATTTCTTGTACATCAAGAATGACTTCTATAAATTTATCAATGGTGACAAGGAGATTACAAAGCTCTACAATCATAAGAATCGTTATAATAATGAGCGAGACATAGAAATCTATCGTAGATTACCACAAGGCGCAAACTCCTTGCATGAGTCTATTGCAGACATCATGCCATATAAAAGGAGAAATAATATCTTCAAGGATAAATACTTCAAGTTGGATGAGACGCAAATCTGCAAGACGATAACTTCTCATATGAAGTTTGATTGCAATATGTACATCCACCCTTGGGATGCAAGAGGATTAAGTCCTCGTGAGGCTGCACGCATTCAGACGTTCCCCGATGATTATGTGATAACGGGCTCTCAAAATATGTGGTATGCACAAGTAGGAAATGCCGTTCCTGTAAAACTTGCCAAAGCCATAGGCGATGGCATCATGAAATTTATAAGATGAGACATTTAGAATTATTTGCTGGCATAGGTGGTTTTAGAAGAGCAATGGATTTGCTTACGCAAGACCACATCATGGATTTTCATTGCATTGGCTACTCCGAGATAGATGCCAAGGCCGTGAAAACTTATTGTGCCAATTACCACCCTGAGGTTGATGGCGAGTTGGCTATGGGGGATATAGTGGAATTTACTAGCAATAAAGACAACATAGACAATTTGCCTCAATTTGATTTGGTGACTGGCGGTTTTCCCTGCCAAACTTTCAGCATGATGGGAAAACAAGCTGGTTTCAATGAGGATCGTGGGCAAATGTTTTTTCATATCATTGATATCCTTGCGGCAAAGATGCCAAGATATGTGCTTCTTGAAAATGTGAAAAACCTTAAGTCACATGATAAGGGAAGAACATTTGCACGTATCAAACAAGAGTTGGAGGCATTGGGGTATCAAGTCTTTACTGACATATTTAATACTGCACAGTTCCATTTGCCACAAACTCGTAACAGACTGTTGATTTTTGCGACGACAGAACCTGTCCCGGCAGATTTTGAAGTGCAATTTACTTGCGACAATATTGCAGTCTTGTTTGATCAAGTATATCAAGACGTGGGCACATACCATTATCAAAGCGTCAATGACATATTAAGTTTGGATGTTAATCAGAAGTATTTCCTTTCGGAAAGAATCAAACCAACCCTGTTAGCTGATGGTTCTGCCAACTTTAAGTCGAAGTCAGACATCAATATGAGTATAGCTCGGCCTTTGACCGCAACGATGCACAAGATGCACCGTGCTTGTCAAGACAACTATTATAGTCAAGACTTCATAGAGTCACATGGTGCTATCAATCCTGTAAAAACGATGACCAAGGAACAATTGGCACAGTTGCCTATCCGTAAGTTGACACCAGAAGAGGCTTTCATGTTGCAGGGCTTCCCTGCAAACTTTGCCATCAACGGCCGAAATGCAGGAGTTGCAGATGGTTCACTATACAAGCAAGCTGGTAATGCTGTCAGTGTAAATACAATTTATGCTGTTTTGTATTATCTTATAACAAACAAGATTATTCACGAGTAAAGTTAATATTCATAAGTATGGAAGAAATAATAAAACATATTAATGATACTAATGCAAGCTATCGTCCTTTGGGAGCTGGTGATGCCAAAAATACAGACTTATTCTTAGACAATGAGCATTACCAACTCTTTGAGGGTGCTGGCGAGCATATAACTGTAAGATACCACAAGGAGAATCTTGCAAAAGCGATATTGTTTATTGCCTCTATCTTGCCAAGAAAATTTGACCAATCATCTGTACATTGTGTGGTTCCATATACCAAGGAGTTTGTCGTCAATCAACTGGCTTTACTTGATGCTTTGTTTGTTGAAGACGGAAAATCAGTAGAGACAATTACCCAAGAGTGGAATGCTCGTAAGGATGTGCCTCAAAAAAACGGGAAGATAGATACTCGTTTCTACTTTAACGGCTTGTTGAAGGATGTAATTTATATAGATAGCAAAGGTAACGAGTGTAAAGGAAAATTTACAATACGTAATTACTTTGCAGGTGGTTATTCAGAATTACATATCAAAAAGGCTAATGATGGTATTTTTGACATCGAGATTACGAATGTAAATACACCATATAATGATGGAAAGGAAGATGGATTGGAAGAAAAAGAAGTGATGGCTAAACCTTCTTTGTCTTTACAGCAAATCTTTTATGGTGCACCTGGTACAGGAAAGTCTCATACAATTAATGAGGAAACAAAGGAGTCGGATGTGATTCGTACAACTTTCCATCCAGACACTGACTACTCAACTTTTGTTGGGGCATACAAACCAACAACGGCATTACTACCTATTTGTGATGAACTCGGACAACCAATGAAAATTGGTGCGACAACATTACATAAGGAGCAAATTGTCTATGAGTTTGTGGCTCAATCATTCCTGCAAGCATATGTCAATGCTTGGAAGAAATATGATGAGGGAGATAAGCAGTACCTTGTCATAGAAGAAATCAACAGAGGCAACTGTGCTCAAATCTTTGGTGACTTATTCCAACTTCTCGACCGTAATGATTATGGCTTTTCTGATTATCCAATAAAAGCGGATGCCGACATGAAGCGACAACTTCAAAAAGCATTTGCAGGATTGCTTATTGCGCAAAAAGACAAAATTAATGCCATGTATGAAGGCAAGGATATTGTATCACAAGTGTTGAATGGTGATATTCTACTATTGCCTAACAATCTTTATATATGGGCTACCATGAACACAAGCGACCAGAGTTTGTTCCCAATAGACTCTGCTTTCAAGCGTCGTTGGGATTGGACTTATATGCCTATATCCAATGCAGAAAAGGACTGGATTATAGAAGTTGATGGAAGCAAATATAATTGGTGGCAGTTCCTTGAAAAGATAAACGAGAAAATTGGTTCCACAACCAATTCTGAGGATAAGAAACTCGGCTATTTCTTCTGCAAAGCACAAGATGGTGTTATATCGGCAAAAACATTTGTCGGTAAGGTTATCTTTTACCTTTGGAATGACGTATTCAAGGATTATGAGTTTGGGGATGCAATTTTTAATGATGAGGATGGAAGTAAATTATCTTTCGATAAGTTCTATACGTCAGAAGGGACAAAGTATGAAATCGTAGAAGAAAAGGTTGCCATATTTTTGAAAAACTTAGGTATTGAACCTGTGTTGACATCCGTTTCTCTTATAGATGAAAACGAAGAAGACATCGAGACATATGAAAATGATGAGGAAGATGAAGATTCTAACGCACAATCATCTACTAATAGGGATAGTTATTCCGTCAATGGGAAAGGTTCGTATGGTAAATGTCGTGCTCCATTCGAAGCGGTAAGAATTTATGTTTCCCAAAATCCTCAAATGACGGCTTCCGAAATAGCCCAAAAGTGGACAAGTTTGAATGTTACTCATTTGCCTCATTTGGTAGAAACAGAGCAAGAGTTTGAGCAACGTGCTACAGAAACCAATGATGCAAAATTCAGGACAAAGGCTAAAAGATTGGATTTATCTAATGGCGAGACAATATATGTATCAAACCAATTTAACCCTTCTCGTATAAATGAATTGATAAGCAAACTTGAAAATACTAATTGGGGCGTACACATAGCGTTAATAAATAATTAATTATGCGCATACTGATAGAAGAATATCAATACAACGTAGCCGATATAAAGGGCATTCTTTATGGTATTGATGCTTTAGAGAATGTTGAAGGTAAGGTGTCCGTTCATTATGTAGGGTATTTTTATAATACTCTACTAAAGGATTGTGTCTTTATTCTTCCCAAGGTGTTGCTCAAAGATGTAGAAGGGCAAGAACTCGTATTTGGGAAATATAAGCCAGAAAGCATAGCCAACTTGGACAAAACGAATCCTCTTGATGCTGTTGAGAAAAATTTTCTCTACAAGTTTGCAGTTTGGATTTATCGTGCCATTGTGGTTTACAAGAACGACAAACGCAACGATACCGATATTGTATATCATTCGCAAATAGCCCAAGTTGGTAATGGGCAGCGCAGATTGAGCAATACCTATCTTGATATTCTTCTGTCGTTGTTACAATTCAACCGTGACAACCAAAGTTTCTTCTTTTTCGTCGTAAAGAACTTGCATAGTGGCTTAAACAAAATCAATTGGACTCGAACCATTGGTACGCAAACAGCCATTGTGCAAGATGGACGACCTATATATTTGAATCCAGTCAATAAAAAGCGACAAATCAACTTTGATGAAGAACTGCTTGTCATATTCTTCTCTATTTTGAATTATATAGGTGAGACTTATGGCTTTCCGAAAGAAATATGTTGCCAGTTTCAGTTGATAACCGGGAAAAAGTTTGAAACGTACTTGAATGGCTTTGGCAAAACTCGTTTACGCCAAATCAAATACAAATATTTCTCTGATAAAGCACTGCAATTGTGGCAGTTGTGCTACGCTTTCTTTGATGAAGCAAGGCAAGTGTTCATTACGACAGAGCAAAAAGAATACCTGTTGGTCAAGAACTTCTATATTGTATTTGAGGCTATCATTGACGAGTTAATTGGTGACAATCCATTGCCAGATGGAATGGAGAAAAAGCAAGAGGATGGAAAAATCGTTGACCATTTATTTACAGCCAAAAGTTTGATTGAAAGCGAGAACAAGCAAACCTATTATATAGGTGACAGCAAGTATTACAAGATGGGGCATGAACTCGGCTCAGAATCCATCTACAAGCAATACACCTACGCAAGAAATGTCATTCAATGGAATCTTGACATTTTCAATAATGGTAATACAACGGAGTCGGGCATTCGACTCCGTGATGATGTGACGGAAGGATATAACATCATTCCGAACTTCTTTGTGTCTGCCAAAATGGATGAAAGTTTTGACTATACGAATGATGGTATCGAAAAAACAGACCGCAAAAAGAACCGCCACAAACAAACACAATTCAACAATCGTTTGTTTGACCGTGATACATTGCTCCTGTTCCACTACGATGTAAACTTTCTTTTTGTCCTATCGTTATATGCAAGAAATAACACGGAGCAAAAGACACTATGGAAACAGAACATTCGTGAGCGCTTTCGCACCGAAATACAGGAATGGCTACAAAAGGACTACGACTTCTATGCGATGAAGGCACATCCCGATGTAAATGGTGAAGAGTATATCAAAAAACATTTCAAAGAGTTGCTTGGCAAGGTCTATACTCCATTTGCTGAAGATAATGTATATTCTTTAGCATTAGATACGACAACAGATGCAAACAAGGCGGAAAATGAACAGCTGTTAAGCGAATTGAAGAAATATTTCTTTGTGGCAGATTGCAAACTGGGTGAGCAACCAAATCAAGTTCTTCAAAAACCTATATCCGAAGGATATTCACCTGTTACTGACGCCAATAAAAACGGCGTGTTGATGGTGATGATGGAGAACTACGAAGGGAAAAAACAAAAGTTCCTATCAACGGGAAAACTTGCAGTCGGCATCAAGTACACAAGAGACGGTATAGAAATTGCCGAGAACTTGCAATCCATTGGATATGTGCTATTCCATACTCGTAAAGATGTCGGTCAGCATCTTTTCCATGTGAAGAGCGTTCAGCTCATAAAATCTGTAGAGAAAATGCCTGTTGGCATATACAAGAATGTCAACACAACGGAAATGTATATAGTGGTTGATATTGATACGTCTAATGAAATAGATTCTACAGAGATACATTCTTCTAAGAAAGAATATTCTCCTAACACAAGATATGATGCTCAGTATATCAAATTATCACAACTAAAGAGTACGAAATAGAGATATCCTAAATATGGTAGATAATAAAAGGAAACATAAATATACTAATTCAAGAAATAATGCATATTCATTCTCGAAGAAAAAAGAGAGTGAAGCCAAAGAGATTTTCTATTGGTGTATTGAACACTATAAGTTTTGGATAGCTTTATTTTCTATATTCGGTGGAATATGTGTAGCTTGTTATAAGTTTGGTATGTTTATTTCTGATGTTGAGTCTAAAATTGAATACAATAATCTCATTCAAGAGAATAATGAAAAATTAGCAAAACAAAAGAGTGAATTTGACCAAGCTATACAGGCACTTAACAAAGAAATTCGAGACTTGGAAAAAGAAAATACATCTTTGAAAACAGAATGCTTGCAATTAAAAATGTCAAAAGAAAAAAGCAATTAACAATGAAGAAGACTTCTATTATAAAAGGTATTTACGCACTCCCAATTATTGTTCTATTGGGTTGTCTATTCCATGTCATTTCTTTGACAGATAAGTTACAGGAACAAATAGAACAAAGAGATAAAACGATACAAGATTTAGCTTTTAGTGATAGTCTTGTACATAAATATTTCTTAATCAAAAAGGATTCAATAAAAAAAGAAGATTCAATAATTACGACTACAACATATATATTAAAAGAAGAGTATCAACCCAAAGAAATAACAAAATATACGGATATTCATCATTATCATTCAGTGCAATATGAAAAAACAGAATATGCATTGAGAGGTAATGATACACTATCTCTTAGCAGCAGTATTCAAGAAACAAAACAGCTTGTAGCTAAATACAATGCACTTGTTAAAGATTATAACGCATTAGGAAACAAATACAATTTATTGGTTAAGGAGAATGGAGCGTTAGATAAATCATACCAAGCATCCAAAATGGCATTAGGCTTAATAAAGAGATCTTATGACATTGATTATCATGTAGAAGATGAAGGAGAAAATCAAATAAAAGTATCAATCTCTGCTGAAAAGGCAGACTCTGCATTTATGTTATTGCCCTATTATCGCAAAAAATTAAAATTTAACAATATAAAGAATGTTTGGATTATAAAATGACAAATAGAAACATATATGAACTTCTATCTGAAGGTGAGCGTGTAACGCTCGAATGCAAGAAAGCGACGAAAGGTGTGCCAAATTCTCTTTGGGACACTTATTCCGCTTTTGCCAACACATACGGCGGAACCATTCTGTTGGGTGTGGTAGAGCATATGGACGAGCAAGACAATACCAAGCGGTTTGAAATCGTTGGTGTTGAGGATGCAGACAAAATCCGTAAGGACTTGTGGAATACTGTAAATAGTCGTGAGAAAGTGAATATCAATCTTCTGTACGACGATGACATTCAGACGATAGATATTGACGGCAAGAAGATTATTGCCATCAACGTACCTCGTGCCGATTATACAGTCCGTCCTGTCTATATCAACAACAATTTGTCAAGAGGAACTTTCAAACGCAACCATGAAGGCGACTATCATTGTACGGAGCAAGAGTTGAAGATGATGCTCCGTGATGCCAATGAAGCTGGCAATGATGGATTGTTGCTGGAATACTACACAATGGACGACATTGACATCGCAACATTGGAACGCTTCCGTCAGATGTTTCAGAACTTGCATCCAGAGCATCAATGGAACTCGGCAGAACATAAGGAGTTTCTAACGAACTTTGGAGGTTATACACGAGACCGAAGGACAGGAAAAGAAGGACTGACTATGGCTGGACTTTTAATGTTTGGCAAAGGATTGCCCGTCCGTGAGCGTTTCGACAATCTGCGAATGGACTACATTGATAAATCCAATTTGATAGGCGACCAACGCTATAGCGACCGATTGACATACGATGGGACTTGGGAAAACAACCTGTTCAACTTTATCCGCATGGTCATTCCGAAACTGACACGTGATTTGCCTCACCCTTTCAGTATGGACGGTGTAGTGCGCAAAGACGATACGCTTCAAGCCAAGGCTGTGCGTGAAGCCGTTACAAATATGGTTATTCATTCCGATTTTATGGTGAATGGAGTGCTGAAAGTTGAAAAGTATGACGATTGTTTTGTTCTGACCAATCCTGGACTTCTGAAACTGCCTATTGAGCAGATTTACAAAGGTGGCGAGTCAAAGGCACGTAATCAGCGTATGCAGAATATGTTCCGTATGATAGGCTATGGCGAGAACCTTGGCTCGGGTTTCCCACTCATCCTAAACGCATGGAATGAAAAGCATTGGATAAAGCCTGAGTTATTGGAACAGCCAGAACTTATGCAAGTTAAATTGACTCTGCATATTCAGAACAATGTTGCATCTGGTTCATTGAATGACCCAATAAATGACCCAATAAATGACCCAATAAACTTGACCGAGAGGCAGAAGATGATTTTGCGGATGTTCTCAGAGGAAAAGAATCTAAGCAGAGAAAGGCTTTGTGAGAAAACTGGATTGTCGGATGCCACCGCCAAGCGTGAAATAGCATTTCTCAAAAAGACAGGCTATTTAGAACGTGTCGGCAGTTTCAAGAGTGGATATTGGAAAGTGTTATCAAAATAATTGTATTTTGAGCCAAATGTTCAATGAATGGGAAATACCATTGAACATTTGGCCTCATTATTTAGGGATAGTCGCAAAACACTTTGAAAGTTCACAACTTATTGATTGCTAATGTGGTATATTTGTTGTAATTTA
>ERZ773138.1986-NODE-1986-length-17024-cov-26.663386_pt1 | contig 17024 bp, 19 predicted proteins | sample MGYA00511114_ERZ773138 | MGnify/ENA primary metagenome ERZ773138 (study PRJEB29015, sample SAMEA2737805) | human gut metagenome | biome: human gut; feature: human-associated habitat; material: faeces | place: China | collected 2012 ...
AAAATGATTTCTGTTTTTTCAAAAATTTCAAATAATTGCCTTTATTATGTTCTTATAGCTTTATTATAATAAAGAGCCTTGTGCTTTTCCTTATCAAGAGGGCTGGCACCGTCCGGCCCTCTCTCTTTTTGCCAAAGTTTTCATTGCTTTTTCTTGCACACTGCCGAAAGTGACGTGTTTTCAAAAGTTCGCGTTTGCGAAGCGTAGCGCAGCAATGAAAGCCCCAGTGGGGCTTTTAAGCGACAGAACGGTCTTGCGTAGCAAGATGGAGGGGCCTTGCCCCGACAAGTTCACGTTGACACGGCTCGATTTTTGTGGTAACCTATCCCAACAATTGAATATAACATATTTTTACATATTCGTTCTGGCCCTGCGGGGCTGAACATTTTGGCTTTCAGCCGTTACATAACCGACTAGCATGACCTTCCAGAAAAAGCGAAGGCAGGGCTGGTCTGTTTTGTGACGGCTTTTTTGTTTCCGTTTTGCCTGTTGCACCTTGAAAACCGCATGACCGTCTGCATGGGATACCCGGCGATGACCCCGCAAGGGAGAGCTGGAAAACGCCGCCGGAAGGGGGCAGGAAATCCATGCAGGGAGAACGGTAAACCATTGTTACCATGACTCGACATTTTGTCAAGTCGAGGTGAATACAAGTCATGCCACCGCATCTGTCCTGATGGACACCTACGCTCACACGCAGGACAAGCCCCGGCTGGAACTGGCAGAGAAGATCGAAGCGAACTTCTACACCCAAGACCTGACCCCGGCAGCACCCCCAGCCCCGGCAAAACGAAAAGCCGGCGGCAACAAAAATCTCCGGTAAGGAGATCCTTGAAGCCATCCGGCTGATGGATGCAGAGGAACGCAGAGAGTTGACGAGAGCCTTGTTCGCCTAACTTTTCTTCTTTTTATGCAAAGGAAAGCAGGCTGTGCGCATCTTGCGCAGAAAGACCCACTATTCGGGAAATGTGCAAATGGTGTGCAGAAAGTGTGCAGCCACTTTCCTACATAAAGAAAGAACGCCAAATCTTACGATTTGACGTTCAAAATTTGGTGCACCATCGGGGACTCGAACCCAGGACCCACTGATTAAGAGTCAGTTGCTCTCCTTAGTTGCGCGTACTCATAGTTTACCACTTTTCCCTCTAATGGGTCGTTCCTTATGCGTAAATGCCTTGCAGTCCGTACGTTTAAGAGCTTTTGCACCACTTTTTTTATATTGTTTCACAATTTCGTTTCGATTGAATACTTCAATCGCGCCCATTGCTCTTTGGTTTACAATGTTTTTTAACGCCTTGGAATCCCCATCATCTGAAAGAAAAATTGCACATTCTGACACTAAACACATGGACACTGAATGTATCTCTCCTAGACTGTTCTGTCTTATCCAAAATGTAAAAACATCCTTGTCCTCAGGGAACCTTCTCCCCATCAGTGCATTATACAGTTCAGGCACCAAAAACATGTAATACGCTTTTTTCCCCTCATCCCCTTGAAATATGTCATCGAAACTTACATATTCCACTACATTCTTATCAAAGATTGCCTTTATCCCTGGTCTATCTTTAAGCAATTCTTTCTCATAAACAAGCGGATGCATTATTCCATGAATTTGTAGCGCCGCAAATATTTCTCCAAGTATGTTCTCAGGTGACATCGTTCCTGTTTTTATTTGTGCCACTTTATTAATAAAGTCATTATCGACAGCAGCCGAGTTTTTATCAATACTCATTATCTTTCATTTCCTTATAGAAAGCTCTCAATCAATAAGATCATCCATCTTCCTCTGAGTTTCTTTTTTTTCCATCTCAAAGGTCTTTCTTATGTTATCTATCTTATCTTGTGCTATCGTCCCCAACTTGCCTGCCCGTTCGAGCAATACTGGGTAATCCGTTATATACTTTTTATTCGTTGGATTCTGAAATTTTATATATCCATTATCCCGAATGATTTCTTTTATTCTTTGGTCTATTGCTCTTTTTGCTTCTTCAGTTTCTCCCAATATAATATCTTTCGATTTTGCACTAATTTTATGGAGTTCAAAGCAGCGCATAACAATTGCTTTTTCAGGAACACAAAATTGATTCATCAAGCTAACAATAACCTTAAGCATATTGGCCAAGGTTATTTTTCCCGTTTTTTCTTTTAATGTGTCGTACTCTCCATTATATAATTCTAGAAAGACTTCTTCCGGAATAAGCAACTCCGCCGCAAACCGGTTCATGATTTTTTCGCTTAATTCTTCATCAACTTTCTCATTGCACTTTTCCGCCACATAATCATCTACACGCCATATATGCCCTAGTTCATGTGCAGCAGTAAAAATCTGTTTTTCCAGTGTTTGCGCTGTATTGATAAAAACAAATGTCAACGGATTCCCATCTTTGTCCGGAATGTCTGCCACGTGAAAGCCATTATTTGCTTCTTTTTCCAGCGGATAATATACTACTTTGCAATAATCTTCCAGCAAATCCAATACATCTTCTCTTAATAATTTGTTTGGAAATTTTGCTTTTATCTCAGCTCTATATTCTTTAACACATTCTTTGATTGCCGTCACTTCGTTGCTCGTCAGTTCTCTTTGCCTGTTAGCATTAAGCATACATCTCTTCTCCTCTTTTAATGAAAAAGAGCATAGCTATGCCAGCCATGCTCCAAGTAGTTATTGAACGGCATTTAATACGTCCATATAATCATCAATGATATCTAAAATTTTTTCGCGATTGCTATCATCATCAAAGCTATTCATGCAATGAACAACTGTTCTTTTGTAAACATCTTCATTGCCTTTCAAAAGGGTAGCAACCGACACGCCCAATTTTTTGGCGAGTATCTGAATTTGGGGATAGGACGCAAAAGTTCTTCCTTTGAAAAATGCTCTCATTTGATTTTCGCTACAATTCAATAACGAACTCAACTCTTCAATTGATACATTTTTCTTGTCTGCTAGCCATTGAACATTATTTCCAAGCATTCTTGCCTTCTGCATAACTACGCCCCCTTTCGACCGGGTATAAAAACAATAAAATGCGAGTTATATATTATACCACACATTCCATTTTTGTCAAGGTTTTTTGTAACTTAATTATACAAGCTATTGCTGTAGCTGTCAAGTTGTATCTTGTGTCAAGTTTCTTTTTTCTCACTACATCTTGATTTTCCAAAAATTATTTTTCACTTTTCTGTTTCGTGGCATTCACTCATCAAGTCCCTTCCGTACTACAAAACGCATCTGCCAAGTTTTTTGAACCTGGTCATCGTGGTATATCTTTTATATTGAATATTATATTATATGCAACACCTTTAAATATGAATTCCACTCCCCCCGTCGCTGATTTAAATCCTATTTTGACAGTCCTCTCCCCTTCTGATATAATTTACTCTTGATTGTCGCCTCCAAATTATGAGGGAGGTGAACGCTTGAGTTTTCAGGAAATAATTTTGCTGCTTACTTTTATTGGCAGCTGCATATATGCCACCGTTTCTCTTACACTAAAAGTTCTTGAATTTCTCTTAAAAAATAAAAAGAGCCGCTGACTTAGACAGAAGTCAGCGGCAAATGAAAGCACTCCACAAAGCGGCAACCATTATGAAAATAGCCTTACGTTTCCGTAAGGCTTTTTCTGGTGCACCAAGGCGACCCAAAAACGAACTTATGGGTATATGCGCACCGTGTTATTATAACTGCTACACTATAACAACGGTTCTGTTGTTCCTGCATAAATTATAAAATCAATCCAAAGTCCCAGTAAAGAGGCTTTTGCGGCATATCCTCGCTTTGCTTGCGGTATTCCACAGTCCTCTTGACTGGGGCTTTTCCTTGCTTTTTTCCGCTGATCGCGGAACAACCCGCAACCCCTTATCCCGATGGGATACAAGATTTCACTCTGAAAATGCGAAAGCGAGGATAACGCCATGAAAGAAACCATCAAAACCAGCCGAACCGCGGGATACCTTGAAAAGATTTTCCGGGCAGTCAATGCCAGATATTTTAATGGCGAGCTGGAAGAGCCGATTATCACGATTCAAAGCACGCCCAAAGCCTATGGTCATGTAACGGTTGCCAAGTCATGGCAGCGCGGCGAAACTACCCGGCACGAGTTGAACATTGGCGCGGGCACTCTGGACAGGCCAATTGAAAATGTAGTTGCCACTTTGGTGCATGAATGTGTACACCTTTACCATCTGCAAAACGGCATACAAGATTGCAGCCGGGGCGGGCAGTATCACAACAAGAAATTCAAGGTTATGGCAGAAAAATGTGATCTGCAAATCAGCTATGACCCGCGCATAGGGTGGAGCATTACAGAGCCTACCGACGCGCTGTGTGCATTTATTTTAGATCAAGGCTGGGAAGATATACGAATGAACCGCATAGAATGGAGCTACACACCCAGAGGTGCAGGCGCGGGAGATTCTACGGGCAAGCCCAGTGGGAGCAACCCGAACAGCCACAGCATAAAATATATGTGCCCCTGCTGCAAAAACAGCGTGCGTGCAACAAAGGCGGTCAATATCAAATGCGCGGATTGTGATGTACTGATGGTTGCACAGCAATAAAGAAAACCGGGAGCGAAATGCCCCCGGTTTTTTGTGCCAAAATTCGGGCCGCAAGCGGCCTGTGGTTTGTTTTGATTTGTTTACATCAAAATTCCGACCATGCTTTTGTGTACAAGCTCTGCTTGCGCATCCGTCCATTTGTCGTAGATGGTCTGCCCGTTATTCAGCTTCAGTCCTGCGTCCTTGTACTGCCAGCAAGATACCGGAGCGCCATTCTCAAACTTGATGACAGCCGGAACATAAATTGTTTTTACTCCTGTATCCAAGCTGTTACCGCCCGCATCTTTGATTGTTTTGGGAACCGTGTACTCCGACAAAACATGCAGCAGACTGTCATAGGCTGCTGTTCCGTGCTGCGTTTCAACGATGTCGGATTCTGCCGAATACCCGAATTGATAGTTGTATTTTTTGAGATTGCAATAAAGGACTTTCTCGATTCCGTTTTCTTTGAGAACATCTATCAACACAGGCACTGTATTCCGGCAATATGGACAGGTTGGATAGCCAAAATAAACATAGCCTGTATAACCGTTTTCAATATCTGACAGAATTTCTTCATCCGTCTGAACGATAAACGGGTTGTCTGTTTTGATATCCAATGATAGATATATGTTTCCGTCTTTGTCGGTGGTTCCGTTTTGGGAATCATATTCGTAAGCAAAGCAATATCCGCTTGACGAACGCCATAGCAATGCCATCGTCATCAAGAGAATACATGCTGCATAGCCGATATGCAGCATCGTTTTCTTTTTTATAGCGATCATTCCTTTCTCTGCTTGCTTTGCCTTTTTGATGTCAACTGTTCAAAACAGAACCGTCCCCATTATCCTTTATCACCTCCTTCAACGGTGATGGCAGCAAGAATACTGCCGCTGTTATGGAAAGGGATAGGAGAAGCGTTTTATAAACGCCTAATCACCACTCTCCGGCAACATCATCTGTACCGCAAGAATTATCCTGCGTCCAGTCAATACCGGAGGAATAACCGAATTCCGGATTCTGGTCCAGATAATCGCCCCCGTAGCTTCCTGCGATTCCGCCACCGGAGCTACCACCGCTCGGCTGCTGCTGCTGTGCCTGCTGCTGAGCCTGCTGCTGTGCCTGCTGCTGTGCCTGCTGCTGAGCCTGCTGCTGTGCCTGCTGCTGAGCCTGCTGGGCAGCGGCCTGTGCGGCTGCCTGAGCAGCAGCCTGCTTCTGCGCAGCGGCCTTCTGGTCAGCTGCCTTTACCGGGCAGTTGCTGCTGGTGTGACCGGTCTGGCCACAGTAGCTGCAGGTGACTGCCTTTACCATAAGCTCGTAAGTGGAGCTTACATCCCCATCAGAATTGACTGCCATAATGGTCACATTCCCAGTGTCCTTGGCGGTCACATTGCCTTCCGCATCTACAGTAGCAATGGACTCATCGCTGCTCTTCCAAGTAACGGCCTTGTCCGTAGCATCCTCCGGGAACACGGTTGCTTTGATGGTGTGCGTGTTGCCAACGGTCAGAACGCCTTCATTGGAATCCAGCGTAATGGACTCGATTGCCTTACCGACGGTGACCTTGGTCTCGGCCTTAGCGTTTTCGGGAACGACCAGCATCTCGCTGTCCACACCGGCGTCCTCTGCCGTAGCAGTGGTGTCTGCCACGATGGTAGTGGTGATGGTGCATTCGCCAACGCCTACTGCGGTGACATTACCGGACTCATCCACGGTCGCTACCGACTCATCGCTGCTCAAGTAAGCAAGCTTGACATCGGTGGCGTCCTCGGGAGTCATCTTAGCACCCAGCGCCTTGGTAGCCTCACCGTTGAGTTCCAGACTCAGAGTTTCGGTGGCTTCTACTCCGGTGGGGAGAATCACAACCTTTACATGGGTCGTGGAAGAAATATTGGCATCTGCAACGGATACCGTGACATCAGCCTCACCGGCACCGACTGCAGTGACCAGACCAGTTTCATCAACCGTGGCAACCTCTTCGTCGGAGGAGGACCAGGTGAGATTCAGTTTGGATGCTGCCTCGGCAATCTTTTCCTGCTCGGCCTTGTCGTCGGTGCCGTACTCAATATTCAGCTGCTGGGTTTCACCCTTTTCCAGCACAATATCGGTAGGCAGACCAACTGAGGTGATATCTACGCCGCAGCCAACCAGACTGACGGCCATCGCGACTGCGAATGTAACGCATACGGCTCGCGAAAAACGCCTAAGCCCAAAAAGTTTCTTCATACATTTTTACTCCTTTCGACGCCGATCTATTGATGATCGGCGTCTTTGATTTTTTTCGCATTATGTGGACGGGGCAAGCCAACGGTTCCCCCGTCCCCGATAATGCTTTTGCCTACATTGTATATCATAATTATATCATGAGTTTTGCGTGTACGCAAAACTTTTCTTCTCGAAATCCCTTAAAATGTTCTTATAAGAATACGGGAGGGATTTTATATGCTACTGCAAGATGCTATCTCTCTCCGTATCCTTGAATTAGCCAAAGAAAATCATTTGACACTCAATCAATTAGCTGAGCGTTCCGGCCTTTCCGCCAGCAGCATCACCCGAACGGTACACCACAACAACCGCGTAGGTAATACAAGTACCGCGACAATTCACAAAATCTGTGTCGGCCTCAATATTCGTCTTGTGGATTTCTGGGCCAGTCCCCTTTTCGACGATTTAGAGCCAGAAGAAGAAAAATAAAACGGTATGGTTGATTTTGAGCCATACCGTTTTTTGATGTCAACTTATGGATTCAAGTAATCCTCCTCGGCCATATCCATTTTAATCGCACCATAGATTCCGGCCTCAACCTCGGCGGGAAGCCCTATGGTCTTGGCGCTGCCGTACTCCCCGGCCTCGGTCTTGCTCAACAGCAGCCGTCTATCCTCGGTCAAACAGAAATACAAGTCATCTCCGCAAACGGAGACTACTCCGATGCGATAATGGTCGTAATTTCTTGCCGTTGTAACCGTTACATTGTCCATGCTGTGCGTACTCCTTTACCTTATAATATAAGCCTCTTGATTCTGCCCTTTTCTATTCCTGTCAGGCGGGCAAGCTGAGCAAAACCTATATTTTCGTCATCAATCAGCCGTTGAAACACTTTTGCTTGCTTTTCTTCCGGCAACCGCTGCAGTTGCGCAGCGGGCATCCCGGTAAGCATCGTGATGATATGGTTAATCTCCGCGTCACTGACTTTGCTTTTTGAATTGTCAACATCAAGTATGCCGCGGGTGTTGATTTCTGTTTTTATATGCCACTGTCTTAATTCATCAGGCGTTTTAATCTGCATGGCATATTCTGTGTGCACTCTGCAAATGCAAGTGCCGCGTGCTGCAAAGTAGTCGCGGTAGCTGCTCCAAGGGTAGTCGGCCATTGTATCGGTAATGCCAGCGGCCACCGGGTTATTATGGATATAACGCAGCACGCGTAAAAAATATCCTACCGTTGTGACCGGTTGGCTCTTGTAGCGATCCTGAAACAGTGTACCTATCCGCTCATACTTGCGGTTATAATATGCCGCATAACGGATGCACAGGCTTTTCATCCCAGTTTCCAGCGGCTCAATGCTGGTTTTGGATGTGCGTATCAGCAAATGTGCGTGGTTGCCCATCAGGCAATACGCCAAGATTTGAAATTCATCGGTTTGCGTGAATTCAAGGAAATGAAGAAATTGTATATTGTCCGCATCATCATTGAATATCTGCATTTTATTGATGCCGCGAATCATCACATGGTAGATGCCGCTTGCTGACATCCTGCGTGCTCTACGAGGCATTGCTATCACCTGCCTGCCGGATATACAACAGATTTTGAATGATAGCGGAAGCATCCCCGCGTGTTGTCTTTTTGGTGTTGATTTTGTAGTCAGGTGCAAGTTTTTTGATAAGCGTTACCTGCTCGCGCGTGATTGGCTGGTTGTCCCAGCGCTTGCGCTCTGACTTGCACCAGATATATTTTGCGTTGGTGTGTTTCTGCCGGAGATCCTGATACACCCAGTCAAAAATGAACTGCAGAGGCATCGGGCTTTTGGCAGATTTCTTGTTTTTGTACAGAAAAACCATTCCATCCGTCAATGGCTTGCTGATTTTGTAGGTCACACCCGGAATCGGCAGCAAATAGCCGCCAGTTGTAAGAGGAATCCATGCAACATCGTGCATATCAGCCCCCATGCCAACATCCATTACATTCACCTCACGTTCTTTTTTTATCCATGTATCAGGGATTTTTTCAGCGGGCAATACCTCAATCTGTTCTTCACTGTCCGCCATTTGTTCTTGTTTTGCTTTTTGCGGTTGGGGTTCTTTGGGTTCATCCCCGATCAATGTTGCTGCCGTGCAGATTGGATAGTCGCTGATTCCCACGCAGTCTATCACATTGCAGTACGCTTTGCCCGGATAAGGCCGAAGCCCGCGCCCTACAATCTGTGCATATAAGCCTACATTGGTCGGCGCAATTGGCCGTGCTATGATAATTGTTTCCGTTGCGGGCAAATCTGTGCCCTCGGTAAAAATGGAGTAGTTAACAAGCACCTTGATAAGACCAAGCGTATATGCCTCAAGCAGTCTGTCCCGGTCTGGTGTGGCAGCCGTTACCGCAGCTGCAATCTTGCTGTTGCTTTGTTTGTTAATAAGATGCGTTATGTCGCGCAAAGGCGGCACGGGCGAGCCTTTGTTATTCGTTATCATTTTATCACCCCCATATAAACGGATCATCTGTACGCAGTCCCAAAACTGTTGTCTTGTAAAAAAGGCTCTCTTGCACAGTCATGAGCAAACAGCCAGAGCCCGACTGGTAGCCATCCGCTGTAGCAATATGCCACACTGTGTGCTCTCCGCCGCTGCCGATCATAAGAATGCATTTGCCCCCATCACTATTGCGGTACTGATAGACCTTTTCCTCTCGCCATACACCGGCACCATCAATGTCCTCACGAGAGATAGTGTAAATAAGCTCCAAGCCATCCGTATTCTCACTCAGTTCCTGCGCCTCTGCAACCATTTTGGGGGTCATATTCTCGCGGATGACCTGCAGAAATATATCTGCAGATGCATACCCCACCGCCGAAAGAGTTTTGGATTTACTGCTCATTTTTGTCTTCTCCTTTTGTTTTGTTCTTTTCTTCAAGTTCCTGCATAGTCATTTGATGATATAAAGGTTCACCATTCATCAGAAATTCCCACGCAGGAGACTTTTTGTCAGGTAGATTGCGCAGCATCGTATCCTCGAAATAGTATCCCTGCAGAATCTGTCCATCGCTCGTCAAAAAGCGTCCCGGTGTGTCTCTGGGAATCAACTTTGCGGCGTCCGCACTATCCAGCGCCAACATAGACAGATTTGCGTCAGATTTGCCAACCAGCCGAATCGTCAGATTGTTGCGCAGTTCGCCGGAAAGCACCTCTGCAGACGGGCGCTGCAAACTGATAAGAAAAGAGAATCCGACAAAACGCCCCGTGCAAGCCAGTTCATTGACTGCCTCTACGATTTCCTGCCTTGCCGCCTTTTTGGCTTTGTTCTGCGTTCTGGTATCAAGTGCAATCGCAGCCTCATCAATCAGCAGCATCACCCGGCGCAACTTGTTATCCGGGTAACGCTCGTTGTAGTCATCAATGTTGCGGCAGTCGTGTTCTGCCAGCCAATCGCGGCGATCATGTAAGCGTTCAATCAGGCGCTGCATAACCCATAGCAGATTTTCGTCATCGTGCACGATGTATGTCCCCTTGCTGCCCCAGATGCCGCCGTACTCCACATACTTATAGTCGGCCACAATCAGGATGTAGTCACGGCATAATGCCTGTGCTGCAATGCCTTTAGTTTCCATCGTCTTTCCGCCGCCTGTTGCACTTGCCGTCAGGATGCCGGGGTCATTTTGGACATCCGCATACACTGTGCCGGTCACGGCCTCGCCCAGCGCAAATTTGGTCGGCCTATCCGAGATAATGCTGGGCGACCAGTCAATCCGCGTAGGTAATGCATCGTTGGCAACGGTATGCACCGTGTAGGTGTATGGCTCTGCGCCCTCTTTGATTTCTACAACATAGACACCAAGCGATGCTGCAATCGTTGGCGATAGGTCTTTCCATCGTTCCAGCGGCAATCCCTTGATTCTGAATGTTAACAGACAATTTTCCCGCTTTCCGTCAAGATGTTTTCTTTTAATGAGCAGTGGTGCTTCCCCTGCCGAATTGACAATGCCGCCGCGTAAAAGATCTTGGTACATCTGTTTTGCCCCGGTCACACTGCCTATGCGGTAGCATACAACGGCCAATGCGATTGCTGCCACAGCAAGCACCTCAACGCTTTGTAGCACAGTCATCAGATGGCCGATGCTGCCCATTGACTCGGTTGCACGCATATCCTGCATACTGTATGCCAGCCAAGCCATAACAAGCATTGCAACAATCCACAGCGGATTGGCCTTGACCGTATGCGCAATGCCTTTTGCCCCATTGACGGTCGTACCGATGTAATAATGCAGCATCGTGTTGTGCTGCAGTTCGTTTTTAGTTGCGTTCATATTCTTTTTCTCCCGTATTTATACAAGTAAGCATCCGCTTCTGCTCCCGTCAGCGGCACAACATAGTCATCATCCGATGTTTGCAGCCGGAGGAAATATCTGCCATCGCAGTTTTTGTATACAGATTGCACATACTGACGTGCGCCATCTGCAAACAAGTCAAGTGTGTGTGTGACATCTGCCAGCCGCTCTGCGGTATCGGTGTCGTATTCAATATTGTTCAAAATTGCTTTCATTGCATCGTCTCCCTATTAAAACAAAGATTGCTGCTCATCTTGGATTACATAATCCGAGGGTAGTCCCTCCGGCTTGTACTCTATGCCCAATGAGCGGCAAAAATCCTTCAACTCGTCCTCGCTGTCATCGGCCACATCCGCATACATTGTCGCCACCGGATTAGGCCCGGAACCAATCTGCGCGTATTCTTGCGTTGCTGCACGGTATGCATAGACATCCATCGTATGGCGGGTCAGATGTATCAACTTTTTGCAGCGGCGTTTCAACTGTGCAATGGGTTCTTTGTTATCAGCAACAGCCGCATAAAAATCGTCAATGGTAAGCACGCTTGTTATGATAATGAGCGACACCTCCAACCAACGGTCATGATACCGCGCCGATACAGAGGATGCCGAGTTGTTGTCCAGCATTTTGAGTACATCGGACAGTGGCATAATTCCGGGACGAAAATCGTCCAGTATCAATGCATCCTGCCCGTTATAGTCCTGCACCGGGTCGCGGCTGCTTCCTGACAAACAGTAGCTTAGCTCCTTGTCCTCGCATAGCTTTTTTGCAAGTGTTGTTTTTCCCGAACCAGCATCACCCTCAATGTAGATGACGCTTATCTTACGATTGGCCTTGCTTTTCAGCGAATTTTCGCGATACTCAAAAGCTCTTTCGTACTCAGTTTTGTTGTCGATGTAGTTATCCATCGATACATAATCCGTCAAATTGTATCTGCGGATTTTTCCAGCCTTGATGCCCTCAATCGCCTTTTGGAACGATCTGTTAGCTTCTTGCGCCTTTTCGCTTTTTGCACGCTCTGCTTTCCAGTCGTAGCCAGCTTTTGCGACAACTTGATCGTCGCCGTACTGGTGCTTATCTGGTGCATTGCGATGCGTCAGATATAGCAGAGCGCCGCCTATATCTGCACGATAGGAGCGCCCTGCTTTGATTTTTTGCTTGATTTGCGACACATATTGCTGTGGCACACCAATAATATTGCCGATGGTACTGGTGTTCAACGACTCATTGAGTCCGATCACCAGATGGATATGTGGTGCTACTGGCTTGCCATCCTCATCCACATCACTGTCATGAGGGATGTACGCCCACTTTTCCACATTGGGGTGGCTATCCAGCTTTTGCTCTATCTCTTGTCGCCAGTTGTCTGGATAGCCCGGCAGATACTGTATCTGCTGCACGATTTCACATTTTCGGAGATTTATATTACACATCCCCCTCTCTCGATAGCCTTGCCTTACCACAAACCTACCACAATATGGCCTGTTGACACCCCATCAGGACAAGCCCTCCTGATGGGGTAAAATCCCATTGGTTAGGGCTTTTTCTGGCTTTTGCGATTGATTTATGGCAGCTACCACAATCGGTGCATTGTCGCCTCAATCATCCATAGAACGGATGCTGGCAATCTTACCATAGCGATTGTAGTAAACCTTGACATCCTTGCCGCACAGCTCCTGCAGAGAGATACCCTCACGGTCAATCTTGCTCTGCGTCAGATACTGGCGCTCAGCTTCCATACCGCTGCCACGGCGGGGATCAATCTCATTTCCGAGATAAATCATGTAGCCCTTGACTTCCTCACCCTTGCCATTGTCCGGGCGGAAATTAGCCTCGCGATAACCAATCAGTTTCATAGTCGTTCTCCTTTTCGTTATGCGGTTTTTACCGCTGTTTCGTTTTCGGCGGCGCTCTCTGTGGACTCTGCCCGCAGTGCTTCCATCACGCTGGCGTAGATGCACGCTGCAAGCAATTTGTTTTGCTCATGCGTGTACACTACTGCATCGTCCATTCGCTCGCCGCCTCTCTCGTGGACTTGTTTTTAGCATTTATTTTTTGTCCACACTTATATTATACCAATAAAGCAGCGATATTGCAGCGCCCACATTTTCATACTATTTTTGTATTTTATTTTGTGTCCACCTATTGATTATAAAAAGCCTCTATTATATAATGTAAATAGAAGCTATAAACCAATCAAGTGAGTGTGATGTAATATGATTCTCCAGTCTGACGGTCTGCATATTACCTTAATTGCAGACGATATGCCCCCACTGGATACCACTATTGATGCGATTTTCGCAGAAATCTATACGGCATATCAAGATCAGATGCCTATACTGGCAGCTACAATCAAGCAGGAACTCAAGAAAAATCCTGTAACCAATGCGGTACCTGCATCCATCCCAGATATTGCCGCTGACAGTATACTTATCGCGGATAATAGTAATCCACTTGACACCTTATCTGATTTGAGCGATAAAATCATGTATCTTGCAGAGTGTTACCGTTCAGACCTGACAATGTCAGTTATGCAATCCGGGAATTTTGTGAAAATTCTTCAAAGTCTTTCTTTTGCAAATCACTTTCCTGATATCGCGGAAATTACGGAGCAGGATTTTATTTCTTACCCTTTGCCGCTTGTGGTTAATATTCTGTATACCTATTGGGTGGTGCAGCTTCACAGCGCATTTGACATTCCTCTTAAGTATGACAAGTTGCCTTATCTATATGGAAACACTAAAAACGCGCAAGTCAGCGTACAATTCAAAAATATGCTCATTACAAATCTTTCCGATTTCCGGATGAGGCAATTCAAATTCAGCTTTTCACCACTTGATCTATCATTCCAGTTCGAGGCCGATAATTTAGGTGATTTTATATATCTGTTGCTTGTTCTTTTTCTAAAAAATGCAGATAAAAGCAACCTTTTGATTTGCCCGATATGCGGCAAATGCACTATCAGAAACAGAAAAGATGCCATTTGCTGTTGTAGCGAGCACGCAACGCAGTTCAAAAAAATGCGTGATATCATCTTATTAGGGGAAAAAGATACGCTACCAAAAGTATGGACACGTGCCCGGAAGCGAACCAACAAAATGGCGAATGAATACGATTGGCAAACTGCTTATGATAGCTGGTATAACAACGCAAAAGCAATTTATGCAACTGCAAAAACGGCCGGTTGGAAACCAACTGCTCTTGACCAAAAGTTAAAGGAACTATGGGAAAATCAAGTGAAAGGATTGCCCAAAAAATGAATGTCGTTATATATGCACGCTACTCTTATCAAGGTCAACGGGAAACATCCATTGAGGGACAGCTCGAGGTTTGTCGTCGATACGCCGAGCAAAACAATCTGCAAATTATAGACGAATACATTGACCGTGCTATCAGTGGTCGCACCGACCAGCGACCGTCATTCCAAAAAATGATTGCCGACAGTGCCAAACGCACATTTACTGGTGTGCTTGTTTACCAACTTGACCGCTTTGCGCGCGATCGGTACGACAGCGCAATATATAAGGAGCGCTTAAAGCGTAACGGTGTGAAAGTCATCTCCGCTATGGAGCCAATATCGGACGATGCCAGCGGCGTATTGATGGAAGCCGTACTGGAAGGTATGGCAGAATATTACAGCCGAGAATTGGCACAAAAAATCCGTCGCGGTCAAAAAATCTGTATCGAAAACGGAACCACTCTCGGCGGTCAGACTCCACTCGGCTATAGGATTGTCGAAAAAAAATATACCATCAATGAGGATACTGCCCCCATTGTGCGCAGAATCTACGAGATGTACGCTGCAAATGCTACAATGGCCGATATCATCCGTTATCTTAACCAACAAGGTATTAAGACACAAAAGGGAAACGAGTACAACAAAAACAGCATCCGGCGCATCCTAACTAACCGCAAATATATCGGCATTGCCAGCTATCACGGTCAAGATTATCGCGGCATCGTTCCAGCAATTGTAGACAACGACCTTTTTGAACAGGTACAAATCATGATGGAGAAAAATAAAAAAGCCCCGGCTCGCGCCAAGGCTACAGATGAACAGTATATCCTAACGACCAAGTTATATTGCGGTGAGTGCCGTGCACCCATGACAGGTATTAGCGGGTACTCTCACACGGGCACCGCCTATCAGTATTATGCCTGTGTTAATGCCCGCAAAAAAGGATCCGGCTGCCACAAAAGTAATGTACGAAAAGATTTAATTGAAAATGCAGTTGTCAGAGTAATACGCAGCACAATGAGCGATGCAACAATCGCCGATATTGCTAAAGAAATCGTTGCGCAGGACAAAAAAGCAAATTCATCTTCCAACATTGCTGCACTGCAAAAGAGATTAAAAGAAGCGAAAGTCGCGCAAGAAAATCTACTCCACGCCATAGAGCAAGGACAAGCTATCGATGTGCTCACCGCGCAGCTTGCCAAGCGCCAAGCAGAGGAACAGCAGATTGAAGCCAGTATTGCACGCGAAAAGCTGCAAAGTGGCAAAATCGTCACCATAGAAGATGTAATTAACTACCTGACTCGCATCCGCAATGGCAGCGAAGATAATATCCTATACCGCCAAAGCCTTGTTAATATCTATGTTGACTCAATATATTTATATGATACGCCAGACGGCAAAAACAAAAAAATCTCCGTCCTGCTTAAAACGCAAAACGGAGTAAAAGAAATTCCCATAGACGATCTCGAAAGTTCGTCTATGGGACATTTGGTGCACCATCGGGGACTCGAACCCAGGACCCACTGATTAAGAGTCAGTTGCTCTACCAACTGAGCTAATGGTGCTTAATAAAGCAAACCCACGAACCGGGCTTTCCGCTCGGCCCGTGGGCTGCTTGCTTTTAAGAGAAGCCGGCATCTACCTATTTTCACAGGCCGTTTCCAGCCAACTATCTTCGGCACAAGTGAGCTTAACTTCTGTGTTCGGAATGGGAACAGGTGGTTCCTCACCGTCATCGACACCGGCCATTCCTGACCTTCGTCAGCTTCTCTTTTTCTGAAGGCATATACCTTCAAAACTGAATATCGAACTGCTTTCAGCAAATGAAGTATCAATCGAAAATGGGGTCAAGCCCTCGACCTATTAGTACACGCTTGCTCAATGACTCACGCCACTTACACATTGTGCCTATCAACCTTGTAGTCTTCAAGGGGTCTTACCTGATTATCTCAGTGGGATATCTTATCTTAAGGCCGGCTTCACGCTTAGATGCTTTCAGCGTTTATCCGATCCGAACATAGCTGCCCAGCTGTGCCACTGGCGTGACAACTGGTGCACCAGAGGTTCGTCCATCCCGGTCCTCTCGTACTAGGGACAGCGCCTTTCAAATATCCTGCGCCCACGACAGATAGGGACCGAACTGTCTCACGACGTTCTGAACCCAGCTCGCGTACCGCTTTAATTGGCGAACAGCCAAACCCTTGGGACCGAATTCAGCCCCAGGATGCGATGAGCCGACATCGAGGTGCCAAACCTCCCCGTCGATGTGGACTCTTGGGGGAGATCAGCCTGTTATCCCCAGGGTAGCTTTTATCCGTTGAGCGATGGCATTTCCACTCACATACCACCGGATCACTAACTCCGACTTTCGTCTCTGCTCGACCCGTCAGTCTCGCAGTCAGGCTCGTTTATGCGTTTGCACTCATTCATCTGGTTTCCGTCCAGATCGAACGAACCTTTGAACGCCTCCGCTACTTTTTAGGAGGCGACCGCCCCAGTCAAACTGCCCACCTGACAATGTCCCCCGCCTCGATTCAGAGGCGCAGGTTAGAATTCCAATGTCGCAAGGATGGTATCCCAACGTCCACTCCACGAACGCCAAAGCGCTCGCTTCCCAGTGTCCCATCTATCCTGTGCATGCAACACCGAAACCCAATATCAGGCTACAGTAAAGCTCCATGGGGTCTTTCCGTCTTGTCGCGGGTAACCGGCATC
>ERZ773138.1991-NODE-1991-length-16996-cov-5.186707_pt1 | contig 16996 bp, 17 predicted proteins | sample MGYA00511114_ERZ773138 | MGnify/ENA primary metagenome ERZ773138 (study PRJEB29015, sample SAMEA2737805) | human gut metagenome | biome: human gut; feature: human-associated habitat; material: faeces | place: China | collected 2012 ...
GGAACTATGGGGATAGCTCGGAGATACTGTATTCGTTAGAATACTTGACCGAGAATCCCGCGACTTTAGTCGTGGGAGGTTCAGAGAGAATGCAATGAAGTTATCAGTGAAGTATATGAAAAAGAATTGATGAATTACATTCAAATGGTCATGCCACAGATGCAAGGTGTAGTAATGAGCGATTATGGCAGTGGAACAATTACACCTAAAATTCGTGATTTAATTTTATCTTTAAGTAAAGAATATGATATACCATCAATAATAGATTCTCGATATGCTATTTTCAATTTTGTAGGTACTGATTATGTAAAACAAAATGATGCAGAATTAGCTAGTGCTGTAGGCTATAAAATAGATAATGAGGAAATTTTATATAAAGCGGCACAGGAATTTTTAGTAAAAATGCAAGCAAAGGGTATCTTAGTTACACGTGGCGAAAAAGGTATGACTTTATTTGAAGCAAATGGAGATGTGCATAATATCCCAGTATCTGATAAATCAGAAGTATTTGATGTATCGGGAGCAGGTGATACATGTGTTGCTACCTTTATCACAGCATTAGCTACAGGTGCGATGCCAAGTCAAGCAGCTGAACTTTCTAATTTTGCTTCTGGTATTGCTGTACGTAAAATGGGAACAGCTACAGTTTCTGATGAGGAATTAATTGCCGTATTGAAAAAATAATAATTACAGATAGGATTTTAGTGATGATTATAGATATACAAGATATTGAAAAGCTTTGTGAAATATTACGTAAGGGTAATAAAACTATAGCACTTACTAATGGCACTTTTGATTTAATACATGCAGGTCATGTTCGTTATTTAAATGAAGCTAGTAAATTAGCAGATTATTTAATTTTAGGGTTAAATAGTGATCAGTCTGTAAAGCAGTATAAATCAGACAAAAGACCAATTGTTCCGCAAAAAGAGCGAGCAGAGGTTATAGATAGTTTAAAAGCTGTAGATTATGTAGTTATTTTTGATGAAACAACAGCTGATAAATTAATCAGTAAAGTAAAACCAGATATCTATGTAAAAGGTGGAGATTATACAGAAGAATCTCTTCCAGAAACAGCAACAGTAAAAAAATATGGTGGTAAGATAAAATTTATAAAAGTAGTAGAGGGCTGTTCTACTACAAATATTATACAGAGAATTTTAGAGATATATTGATAAATAAAAAACTACATCTTTAAGGTATGTATTTTAGAGATGTAGTTTTTATTTAGATAAAATAGTAAATAAGTATTTACTATTTTGTAAAATATTGGTAAAATCAAAGAATGGAAAATATATAATATTTGATAAGAATTTGATGAGGTTTTTATGAATATTTTAATTGTAAAATTAAGTGCAATAGGAGATGTAATTCATGCATTACCTGTAGCATATGTTTTGAAAAAACGATATCCTAATGCGCATATTACATGGGTTGTGGAACCTACAGCATATGAATTGGTGAAACACAATCCATATGTAGATGAAATAATTATTTTTCATAAAAAAGCATTTAAATCATGGAATGGTTTTAAAGAAAATTATCGACCATTTGCTAAGTTATTGCAAAAAAGAAAATATGATATATCTATAGATTTGCAAGGATTATTTAAGTCAGCAGCTGTAGTATTTACTGCTAAGGCAAAGAGAAAAATAGGCTATGTAGATATGCGTGAAGGTAGCAATTTAATCAGTAAACGCATAGTAGGTAATAATAAGAATGGTCATATTGTAGATAGATATTTAGATACTGTTAAATATTTAGATTGTGATACAGAAAATATAGTATTTCCTTTAGTTAATACACAAGAGGAAATTGATTTTGTAGATAATTTATTGATTAAAGAGAATATATTAAATCAAAAATTTATAATTTTTGCAGTGGGCACTAATTGGATAAATAAATGTTGGTCTGTGGAAAATTTTGCGAAATTAAGTGATTTATTAGCAAAATATAAGCTAAAAGTAGTCTTAATTGGTTTTGGAAAAGATGATGAACAAAAATCACAAGCTATTATTAAATTAGCTAGAGACAATAATATTATAAATTTTGTGGGAAAAACGAGTTTGATGCAAACGGCTAGACTTATTAAATTATCAAAGGCTGTTGTAGGCGGAGATACAGGAAACCTTCATTTAGCAGCAGCTTTAAATATTCCTGCAATTATGCTTATGGGGCCAACAGATCCTAATAGAAATGGTCCATATAGACAAAGTGAAAATGTGATTTTAGCAGGTCATGAATGTGATGGTTGTTGGAAGCGTACTTGTGCTAAGAATATAGATTGCTTAGCAAGTATAAAACCAAATCAAGTCATAGAAAAGTTAAAACGAATCGAGTTGTTAATAAATGAGTAAAAATTATCCTATTGATTTTGTGGTCACTTGGGTTGATGGCAACGACCCAGTATGGCAAGCTGAAAAAGCAAAGTATAGTCCCAATAAAAATGCAGATAATCGCAATGTGCGTTTTCGTGATTGGGACAATATGCAATATTGGTTTAGAGCTGTAGAAAAATTTGCACCATGGGTTAATAAAATACATTTTGTAACTTATGGTCATTTGCCCAAATGGTTAAATATAAATAATCCCAAATTAAATATTGCTAAACATAGTGATTTTATACCACAAAAATATTTACCTACATTTAGTTCTCAACCTATTGAATTAAATTTACATCGAATAAAAGGTTTAGCAGAAAGATTTGTTTATTTTAATGATGATATGTTTTTGTTAAGACCTGTAAAAAGAGAATTATTTTTTGCAGGTAAAGATTGTTTGCCAACAGATTTTGCGATAACTAGTACAATTAGTACAACTACTAAAGAAGATATGATGCCATTTATAAAATTAAATTGTGTAACAATTTTAAATGGACATTTTGATAAAAAGGAACAGATGAAAAAGCATTTTAGTAAATGGATGAATTTAGCTTATGGTTGGAATGCTTTACGTAATTTAATTTTTTATGGGCAACATAGATTTAAAGGATTTGCAAATAATCATTTAGCTTTTTCTTTTTTGAAAAGTGAATATGAAGATATTTGGGAAAAAGAATATGAATCATTAGATGATACTTCGTCACATAAGTTTAGAAGTAAATTAGATTTAGATAATTGGCTTATTCGTTATTGGCAATTGACTAGAGGAAATTTTTATCCAATAGGAAGACATGTAAAAGGTAAGGTTTATGAAATCTATAATGGAGTAGAACAAAATCAAGAACTATTTAAGATTATAGAAAATCAAGCAATGCCTATGATATGTATAAATGATAATGATAATGTGGATTTTGAACCTATGAAAGAAAGAATAAAACAGGCATTTGATAGAATTTTGCCAGAAAAATCTAGTTTTGAAAAATAATAAAAAATAAAGAAGTAAATTATTTAAAATTTACTTCTTTATTTTTGTTTATAGATAAAAAAATATTCTATTATCTCAATTATAGTATATTTTATAAAAATGAATTTTAGATGAAAATAAATTTAAATTTTTGTAAAGGATGGTATTGATGGTTTGTGTAGATAAATATATGCATAAGACGTATTATATGTTAATTGGTTTGATGGTTTTATTATTGCCTCAAGCATTTATTTTACCAATAGAATGTAGTTATGAAAATCATTTGTTAGAAAATCTAGAAGTATTTATATTAGGTATTGGTTTTATAAATATGTTATATAAAACTGCAAATTTAAATAAAGATAAAATTAATAAGTTTTATTTAGCATGTGGTATTTTTTATATTGTTATGATTGCTAGAGAATTAAGTTATGGTAGAGTATTTTATCCTATTGGTATCGATAAAAATGGTGAACAAATTTTTATGAATATCCATCAAATATGGTATGGCCCAATAGTATATCCTATAATTGCAGTACTAGTTTTAATAGCATTATTTTTAATGATACAAACTTATAAATACATAAAAAAAGAACAGATTATTTGTAGTATACCTAGATATAGCATTCGTTTATTTATAATTATGATGATCTTGAGTCAGATAGTATTTGAGAAAAATTTAATTAAGTTTTTAGCAGATTATGGTCAATTATTAGAAGAATGCACAGAGATATTAGCATATTGTTCTTTAGTATGCTTTACTTATGATATATCATTTAAAAAGAAATAAAGAAGGAATATAGATGTTAAATTTTGAAATTAGATATACAAAAGCTTTAGTTATTTTGTGTATTTTAGCTGTTATTTTTATTGGGTTATCATTTGTTTTACCTATAGAATATAGTTATGAAAATCATTTTTTAGAGAATTTAGAAGTTGTAATTTTATTTTTAGGTATTGTAATCTGTATAGAGAAAATACGAGATTTTATTTTATATGATAGTATAAAATTTTATGTAGCTTCGATAATAATTTATATATTAATGATTGGTAGAGAATTGAGTTGGGGTCGTGCATTTTATCCTATTGGTATGGATAAAAATGGTGAACAGATTTTTGTAAAAGTGCATGAATTATGGTATGGTTTAGTAGTTTATCCAATAGTAGGGATTTTAATATTAATAGCCTTGATTTTATTGGTAGTATATTTTTATCAAAGCAGAAGACAAGGAATTTGCTGGTATATTCCATTAGGTGAATTTTTGTTTTTTATAGTAACAAGTATATTGAGTCAATGTGTATTTGATAGAGGTTTAGTGCAATTTGGTAATTATAATCAATTATTAGAAGAAAGCTGTGAAATCATAGCATATATATCTCTTGTTTGCTGTACATATGATATTTCCTTTAAAAGAAGATATATTCATATAAGATATTTTAGTATAAGATAATAAAAAGAGCCTCAGGAATTTATATTCTTGAGGCCTTTTATTTATTTAAATTTATTTTTTAGTTGTTTAAATTGTCGTTCCCATTTTCGCATTGCAACGAAAATAATATGAATAGAGCTTATTTTTAATTTGAATTCCCACATTTTTTGGTGTGAAGGTATGGGAATGCGTGGAAGAGCAAAAAGGTCAATATGCCAAAGTGGAACATTTTCAAAGATAGCAAATGCCATTTTATAATTTGCTTTTTTTACTATATTTATTACTTGTTGATTGAAAAAACCATATGGGTAACAAAGATAATCCATAGATTTATCTAATAATTTTTCAAATTTTGTTTTGGTATCAATAATTTCTAAATTTAATTTTTTCTCATTACATTGAGTTAGGAAAGGATGGTCGGCAGTATGCGGTTGGATATCTAGACCGTGATTAAGCCAAGATTTTAATTCTGCTAAATTCATGGTAGTAGTTTCTTGTTTACCGAAATTTTCCCATTTATTAGGTTTACCAATCCAATTGTAAATAGGAAAAACAACAGCAGTCATATTGTATTTTTTTAATAGCGGTAAGGCTTCAAGATAATTATCTTGATATCCATCATCAAAAGTTAGTAGAACAGGATTTTTAGGTAATTTAGCCTTATTTACGAAGTGGTTATATAATTGTTCTGGTGTAATAGTATGATAATTATGCGTGGATAAATATTCTAGTTGCTCGGCAAATTTTTCTTTAGGTAGAGCATTTCTATCACCAGGAATATTGGCTATACGATGATACATTAAAATTGGTACATAATTTTTAAATTTTAAATATAAGATAAAAAATATACATAAAATAATCAATAATAGTATAAACATAATAATTTTTCCTAACCTTAGATATAGTGTATAATAATATATTATACGAATATGAAGAAGATATTCAATAAATTTTTAAGGAAAGATTTTATGAAAAAATTTTTAGTTATTAATACATCTTTTTTTGGAGATACTTTACTTACTAATCCTTTATGTAGAAATATAAAAATATTATATCCAGATTCACATATAACTTTTATTGTTAATAAGCCATTTGTAGAAGTAGCAACCTACTGTGATGGAGTAGATGAAGTAGTAGCTTATGATAAAAAGGGTAAACATCATGGTGTAAAGGGAGCATGGAATTTTTATCAAGAATATAAAGAAAAATTTAAATTAGGTTTTGAAGCAGCTTTTGTTATCTATGGTAATGAAAGAGGTATTGTTTTAGCAAAATTATTTGGGGCTAAAAAAGTATATGCTGAAAATAAAGGTATAATAAATTTTTTATTAGATAATCCTAGAGAAATAGATTATCATGGTAAGACAAAAGTACAGACTAAAAATAGTATTTTATTAGAACAATATAGTAAAAAAGCTATAAGAGAATTACCGATGAAATTTATACCACCAGAATCATCATATGATGATATTGAAGTGTTATTAGAAGGTTTAAATATACAAGATAATAAATTAGTAGCAATATGTACTACATCTAAAAAGAAAGAAAAAGATATGCCTTTAAAAGATTGTAAAGAATTAATACAAACATTAAAAAGTAAAGGTTATACTTTATTACTATTAGGGGCAGGGAATGTAGCAAAAGAATATGGAGAAGAATTGTCTAAAATAGCTAAAGATGATTTTATAAATTTAGTAGATAAGACAACTATTGCTCAACTTGGAGCGCTACTAGCTAATTGTAAAGCTTTAATTAGTGTGGATACAGGGACTATGCATTTAGGTTTGGCAGTAGATGTACCTACAGTTTGTTTATTTTATATTCATACAAAAGCACATCTAGACGCATGGGCTCCTGAAAAATCATTATATCGTTGTGAGGTTTTAACAGAAAATATAAAGGCAGAAAATATTGTTAATTCTTTAAGAAAAATTATGGAGTAATTTTTTATGAAAAATATTTTATTATTAGTACCTCGTATGAATATAGGTGGTGCTGAATCATATGTAGCTTTGGTAGCTCGTAGCTTAAAATCATTAGGCTACAATGTATTTATTGCTTCTGCTGGTGGAGCGTTGGCGGTTGAATTACAAAAAGAAGGAATAAAACATTTTTTTTTACCGATTAGATTGAGTAAGTTTATATCAGGATTATTATTAAAACGTATTGTAGAAAAATATAATATAGACTTAATACATGCCAATTCGGAAGCAGCAGGTATTGTAGCCGTAAAGACACGAAATAAGTATAAATTAGATATTCCTATAGTATATACAGCTCATGGTGTATTACCAGCAAAAGTGAAAGACATTATAAATCAAGTGGATAAGATTATTGCTGTAAGTGAGTTTTCTAGGAAATCTGCAATAAAAGAAGGCTTTTTAGCTGAAAAAATTCAAGTAATATATAATGGTGTAGATACTGATAAATTTAAACCCAATCGACAAAATAAAAATTTATTACGAAAAAAATATAATATACCACAAGAGGCTTTTACTATGATTATAGTTTCGCGTATTAAAAATTTGCGAAATAAGGGACATCAGCATTTACTTGATGTATTGAAAAATTATGAAGTTAGTAAAAAATGGCATCTTGTAGTAATTGGTAAAGGAAAAGGTTTCAGTGATTTAAAGAAAAAAATAAAAGAATATCATTTACAAGATAAAGTACATTTATTAGGTCATAAGACAGATGTAGAAAATTATATAGATATAGCAGATGTTATGGTTTTACCATCATATTTTGAAACATTTGGATTGGTTTTAGCTGAAGGGATGGCAATGCAAAAGCCAGCTATAGCTTTTAATGTTGGTGGCATTAGTGAAGTTATAAGTGATAAAGAAACAGGATTTCTTGTAAAATATAATGATGATGATGATTTAGTAAATAAGATAAATATATTAGCTCAAGATAAAGATTTATGTAACAAAATGGGAATAAATGCAAGGAAAAAAGTAGAAAAAGATTTTGCTAATCAAATAATGATAAAAAAGATTATAGAAATATATAATGAGATAATAGATAATAAAACTAATTAATGTTTTATAGGAGATATTAATGTTAAATGAAGACAGAAGAAAATATAGTTACTTTTATAAATAATTTAGAAGCAGAAAATCAAGATATAGAATGTAAACAGTGCAAGAGAATTTTACCGAAAGATCTTTGGTCAACATATAGTGCGTTTGCAAATACACATGGTGGTAAAATTATTTTAGGTATTACTGAGATAAAAAATATAGAGAAAAATAAATTTGAAATTACAGGTGTTGAAAACCCAACTAAAGTATGTGATGATTTTTGGACATGTATATCAAATACTAATAAAGTAAATTATAATCTTTTATCTAATAACGATGTGCAAATAAAAAAAATAGAAGATAAATCAATAATAATTATTAATGTACCAGAAGCAACTCATCAGCAAAAACCTATTTACTTAAATAATGTATTAACAAATACATATATTAGGTTAAATTCAGCAGATGTAAAAGTTAATATAGAACAGTTACAAATATTATTGAGAAATAGAAATTTAGCTCAAGATGTGGGTTTATTAAAAAATTATACAATAGAAAGAGATTTAGATTTATTATCTATACAAAAATATAGGCAACATATTTTTGAGCATACACATGATACAAAATACTTAGATATGGATGTATCAAAGTTCCTAATACAAATGGGAGCTTTAAAATTAGATTATAATGATAATAAATATTATATAACAGAAGGTGGTTTATTATTTTTTGGAAAAATAGATGCTATAATAAATAGATTTCCACATTTTCATTTAGATTATTTTGATAGAAGAGGAAATAATGCAAGATGGAGTGATAGAGTAGCTTCTGATGATATGTCTTTTTTAAATTTAAATTTAATGAATTATTTTTTTCTTATAATGGAAAAATTACAAAGTACAATAACAGATGATTTTGAACTGGAGAAAAATTTGATAAGAAAATCTCCAGAAAAGTTATTAGTGATTCTAAGAGAGGCATTAATAAATATGATTGTCCATGCTGATTATTATGTAAGTACATCATCTATAATTGTTAATGTATATAGTAATTATTATGAATTTAATAATCCAGGAATGATGTTAGTTTCTACGGAAGAATTTATAAAAGGTGGAAATTCATGTCCGAGAAATACAGTAATAATGACATTGTTTAGAAGATTAGGTTTATCAGAGAGAGCAGGTTCTGGTGGACCAGAAATATTTGATTTTGCAATTACTAATAGTTTTAAACAACCACAGGTAGAAACTAATTTCAAAGAAACAAACATAAAAATATGGAAAGTAGATTTAGTTTCTACATATCCGAATTTATCAAAGGAAGCTAAGTTAATTTTTACTTATATTGATAAAAATGGTAAAAATAAATATACAGCAAAAGAATTAAAAGAAGAATTAAAACTTAGTAAATATGTTTTTCAAAGAGCAATAAAAGAATTAAGTAATACTGATCTAATAGTAATCACAGGTAATGGACGAGGTAGAGCATATTCAAAATCATTAACAAAATTAGAGCTTTATGTAGGTGTACAAAAATTAGCAGATAGATTAAGAATGGGAAATTAATTGGATGGTAATTGGATGGTAATTGGATGGTAAAAGTTGAAAAAGCTTGAATTTAAAGGATGTAATTGGATGGTAATTGGATGGTAAAATTAAAAGGAAGTGAAGTAATTGAAAAAAATTTTAAGTATTGTATCTGGTAATCCGTCAGGTTCACTTAATATTGCAATAGATATAAGTAATTATTTAAAAGCTAAAGGATATGAAGTAATAGATATTTTTCGTAAATACAATAATACTGATTTAAAAGGTATTATTGTTATAAAAGACAAATTTACTATAGATTATATATTGTCTTTAGGTGAGTTTATTAGACATAGTAAACCAGATTTAATTATTGTTCATGGATATAGTACACATATTTGGACTAAATTAGCCTTAGCATATGCTAAAATACCAGTAAAATTAATACATGTAGAACATAATACGGAGAAGTATACACCATTTAGACGTTATTTAACACGAAAATTAGATAAGTATACAAATAAATATATCTGTGTATCAAAGGGCGTAGCTAATCACTTGATTAAGCAAGGTATAGATAAATCAAAAGTAGAAGTAATTTATAATGGTATTGATATACAAAGTTTTGATTTAGCAAAGGAAAAGCATGACATTTTCACAGTAGGAATGGTTGCTCGTTTCAGTAAACAAAAAGATCAAATGACTTTGATTAAAGCGATAGAGTATTTGATTAAAGAAAAAAATGAAAAAATTAATTTGTTATTAATGGGCATAGGAAAGACTAGAAAAAAATGTGAAAAGTATATTTCTGAACATAATTTAGATAATAATATAAAAATAATAGAAGGTAATTTTAAAGATTTAATAGTAAAAACAGATTTATTTGTACTAGCTACTCATTATGAAGGTTTACCATTAGTATTATGTGAAGCAATGGCTTCAAAAACACCAATAATAGCAACTGATGTTCCAGGTGTAAATGAAATTGTATTAAATGAAAAAACGGGATTATTAGTAAAAGAAAATGAAGTATCAGATTTGGCTAATAATATATTAAGAATGAAAAATGATGAAAATATAAGAGAATTTTTTAGTGAAAAAGCATATAGATTTATTAATGAAGAGTTTAATCTAGAACTTATGTATAAAAACTATGAAAAAAGGATAGAACTTATAATATGAAATATTTAACTATTTTTACACCTACATATAATAGGTCTAACTTATTGTTACATTTATATAAATCTTTATGTGAACAAATAAATAAAGATTTTTTATGGTTGATAATAGATGATGGTTCAAAAGATAATACTAAAGAATTAGTAGATATATGGAAAAAAGAAAATAAAATAAAAATACAATATATATATCAAAAAAATTCAGGAAAACATGTGGCACATAATAAAGCAGTGGAATTATGTAATACTGAATTATTTGTATGTGTAGACTCTGATGATATATTAACAAATAATGCAGTGGAAATAATTATTAATTATTGGAAAAATGATAGAAATAAGAACGTTGATTTTGTAGCATATTGTTCAAGAAGGGGAGATTTATTAGGAAATCCAACAGGAAAACGATGGATTGATGATGAAAGAAAAATATCATTTTTTGATTTATATGAAAAACATAAATATAGAGGAGAGTTAGTTTTAATATGGATAACAAAAATATTAAAACAATATAGTTTTCCTATATTTGAATATGAAAAATTTGTTACAGAAAATGTGCTATATTATCAAATTTCGTATGATAAGCCTGTTAAATTAATAAATGATGTATTTTATTTGTTTGAATATAAACCAGATGGATATACAAAACAAGGTGAAAGATTATATTATAAAAATCCTTATGGATATGCGATATATCGTTATCAAGTAGGTTATTTGTCTTTAAATTTATTAAAAAAAATTAGATGGATAGCTAGATATAAAGGATGGATAAAAACTTTTAATTTAAATAAAAATTTAATAGAAAATGAATTAAAAAAAATGAATTTAAATGAAACAAATTTAATTATTAATTTATTAAGTGATTTATATGCATTGTCATATAAAAATAAATACAATAAAAAGAGGATTGAATATAAAAAATGATATCAGTTATTATGCCTTTATATAATAATGAAATATATATAGTAGAAGCAATTCAATCAGTTATTAATCAAACTTATAAAGATTGGGAGCTTATTATAATAAATGATGCCTCAACAGATAATAGTAAATTTATAGTGCAGAAATTTTTAGAAGAAGAAAAAGATAATAGGATAGTATTTATAGATTTAAAAGAAAATAAAGGGGTATCTTTTGCACGAAATTTAGGAATGAAAAAAGCAAAAGGAGAATATATTTCTTTTTTAGATAGTGATGATCTTTGGGATAAGAATTTTTTGAATGAATTATATAGAAAAATAAAAGAAACAAATGGGAAATTAGTTTATAGTAAATTTGCTTATTTTTATAATGGAGATAATATAAAAATAAATAAGGCAGTAATGCGAGAAGGAAAAATAGACAAATTTATAGTAAAAAAGAAGTGTAGATATGAAACAGAATATCCTTTTCATATTTGTGCAATTTTAGTAAAAAAATCTTTAATTGAGACATATAAAATAAAATTTCCAGAAGAGCAGAATTTATTTGAAGATGGCTTATTTTTATCTAAATTGATATGCATTACTGATATTGTAAGTGTAAATAAAGTTTTGATGTATTATAGACAACATCAAACCTCAATTACACATAAAAAATATACTAAAAAAGAATATTTACAAGAATTGTTATTTTTAGAGAGATTATTAGATTTTACAAAAATATATAATATTTATTTTTATAATATTGTATATAAGTATTATATTTATCGTGTATATAGAGTAATATTAATAATATTAAAAAAAGATAAAATAGAGAGTTCTATAAAATTAATAAATAAATATAATAATATCTTGAATTTTTTTATAAGAGATGATTATTATAAATGGAATGATAGATTAAAGTGTAGGATGATTTTATTAAATAGTAAGATTTTATTAAAAGTATTAAAGTATTTTTAATTTAGAGGAAAATAAAATGAATAAAAAAATAACATATCTAGAAAATAGTATTTTTTATATAATGATAGGATACATTTTTACTATAATTTTTGAAGTAAAAGAAATAACAGATACGTTATTAGTTTTAATGATTATTTTATCATGTACAAATATTTATTATAAAAAAATATCTATAAAAGATTTATTAAAAGATTTACCAAGTTGGATAAAATGGGCATTAGGAAGCATGGTGGTTAGTTCTATAATATTAATTTTTTTTAGTCCAGAAATGAGAGAATCATTTAAAGATGTAAAGGTAATGATAAAACAGATAATACCATTTTTAGTAATTTTTTATTTTGTTAAAGATAAGAATAAAATAAAGATATTATTTTGTACTTTTTTAGTTACAATTTTTTTTGAAATAGGTTATGCATTATTGAATAATTTAGATAAAATTTATAATGCCTTATATAATAATATGCCATTCAGATTAGAAGGATATCGTTTAGATGGTTATAGAGCCAATTTTATGGAATTTTCAATGAAAATACAATTATTTTTAGTTTGTATATATATAATGCTTTTAAGTTTAAAAAATAATAAGTGGAAGTATATATTAAGTGGTGTACTAAGCTTGGGATTAATAGCATTGTTTTTTAATAATACTAGAATGGCATGGCTAATTATAATTTTTATGTTTATTGTGTTGACTAGTTGTAAAATACAAAATATGCAAAAATTGATCATGGTATTTGGTTTAATTATGATTTTATTTAGTGGATTAATTTATAGTCAACAATGGGTACAAGAACGAATAGAAAATACTATTCATATGAGAGATGGTTCTAGTCAATTACATTATATGTTTGTGCAGGATTCATTAGTTATGATAAAAGAAAAGCCAATAGTAGGTTGGGGAATAGGACAATTCTATAAAGAATATAATGAAAGTTTTAGATCAGAAAAAACAAATTATTTAATAAAAAAATATAATGATCCAACGCCAGTTCCTCATCCGCATAATAATATTATAATGATTGGTGTAGAGAGAGGTTTTATTGGAATATTTGTTTATATTTTTTCTTTTGGTTGTTTTCTGTGGTATAGTATTAAAGATTGGATTAAATATAAGAGTATATCAGGCTTGATGTTTTTTTCAGTAACATTATGTGTAATATTACATGGCTTTAGTGAATATAGTATAGGATTTAGAGGAATTATGCAGTTTTATTATTGTTTATTAGGTATGTATTTAGTTTATCGAAAATATGAAATTGAAGATAGGAATATGTAATGAATATAGTAAGAGAGAAAATTATATACGGAAATAAAAATGCAAATAGAAATGATTTTCATATTGTTTTTGGTATAGATGATGATTTTGTTAGACCATTAGGTGTGTTAATGACATCAATTATAGAAAATAATAAAAATGAAAGTATAGTGTTTCATATAATTAGTAAATATATAAGTAAAGAGAATAGAAGAATAATAAAACAGTTTGCGGTAGAAAATAATATTAGTATAAATATATATATTATAGATGAAACAATATTTAATGATTTACCGACAACAGCTTATATTACTAAAGCTATGTATAATAGATTTTTAATACCTTTAATATTAAAAGATATAGCAGATAAAGTATTATATTTAGATGCAGATATAGTGTGTTTAAATTCAATAAAGGATTTAAAAAGAATAAATATTGATGATAAGGTAGTTGCAGTAATAGAAGAGTCAAATAATTATGTAGTAAAAAAGAGAGTAAAAGATTTAAATTTAGTATCTAAAAAATATTTTAATTCTGGTGTATTATATATAAATATAAATAATTGGATAGATAAAGATATAAATAGTAAACTAATAAATTATGCTAAATCAGCAACAGATTTAATGTTTCCAGATCAAGATATTTTAAATGTTATATTGGAAAAAGATTGTTTATATATAGATAAAAAATATAATTATACTTTTGATGTGAGATATAAATCAAATAGATATATATACGATTTACCTGAAGGCCTTGTTTTTTTACATTATGTAGGTAAATTTAAACCATGGCAAAAATGGTGTATGCATCCAGTAAAAAATTTTTTTGAGAAATATTCAAGTATTTCTTTATGGAAAGATGTACCATTAGATGAACCTAAGACATATAAACAAATGAAACATATGGGTAAATCTTATAGTATATATAATAAAAAAATAAAAGCTATATATTGGTATTTAAAATATGCTGTTTATAAAATAAAAAGTAAATTATAGGGGAAATAAATTATGAAAAATTTATTTGTAGTAAATACACCATATCATTTATTAACTTGTTTTATATTAACCCATAGTATTTATAAAAAAGATGAAAATTATTTAGTATTAATGCATCCTCATGGATATGAAAAATGGAAAACAAATAAATTAATGACATATATGTCAACTATAAAATGTGGATATAAACAAGTTTTTGTATTATTAGATTGGTTATCTAGTAAAAATAAAAAAGAGTCTTATCGAAAACAAGCAAATTATGTAAAGGAAAATATCAAGCCTTTAAACATTGATAGAATTTTTATTGGGGTAGATATATCTCCTGTAAATCAATTATTAGTAATGGCTGTTGGCAAAAATGAATTTTATCGTTTTGAAGATGGTGTATATTCATATATTAATGAAAATAGAAGACGTAAAAAAAGTCATGCATTATTTCATAAAATAAAAACATATTTATTAAAATGGATAGCAGGAATACATGGAAATATGTACATTAATACAGAAGCAGAAGGTGAAAGCCCTGCTGGAAAATTGGATATCATGTATCAACCATGGCTTTTACAAAGAAAATCACCTGCGACAAAAGAAATAACTGTTGAAATGATAAATCAAGCAATGCAAGATTTAAAATCTCAGCAGTTATTAAATGAGGTATTTAAAGAGAATAGTGTATTATATTTAAGTCAACCAATGGTAGAAAAAGGATTGTTTACTGTTGAAGAGGAAGCAAATTGTTTAAGAAAAATATTATCTGCTATAGGAGATAATACAGTTTTGTATTATAAACCTCATCCAAATGATAGTGAAGATAAATTAGAATATTATAGAAATAATTTTAAACAATTGAAGATATATGAGGGAATAGAACCTGCAGAATTGTTAATAATTGCTAATTTAAAATTAAAAGCAGTAGTGAGTTATCAAACATCTACTTTGTTAAATATAAATAAATTTTTGGTTAAAAATATTAAGGTTATTAGTATTAATGATATATTTAACAATAGTGTATTTATGCCAAATAAACAAATTTTTATACAATCGAAAGTGCTTTTTCCAAAAAATGAACAAGAAATAAAAAAAATTATAAAATAAAAGTATAGGAGAATTATAATGTTAATAACTATAATAGGATTTTTAATATTTTTTATTTGCATTGGAGATTTATTTGTTAAAAATATTAAATATAAATTGATATATATATTAGTAAGGTATATTAATGATAAAAAAATAAATAATATAGTTATGCTTATTAGTAAAAATAAAACAGATGTAAATAAAGAAGATATAAGAAATATTGTTATTGCAAATTATTTAGAAAAAGGATATATGTATGATCCTATAGCTATAACAATATTTTTTACAATTTTAGGATATATTTTAGAAAATAGATTAAATATTATGATAGATGTTGAGTATATTATGTTAATATTAGCTTTTATTTTAATAGTAATTAGAGAACAAATAAATTATATTGTTGAACAGAAGACATTACTAGATTTGAAAAAGAAAAAAGATAAATCTTAAAATTTATTTATTTTATGGTGATATTTTATTAAATTTAAAATGATAGAAATTTTCCTTCGTAAAGATAAATTAGTAAATAATAAAGATTTAAGATGGTTATAGAAATAGATAAGGTTATAATTTTTATTAGGATTATTAATAATAAATTTTAAAGCATATTTGTATGCTCTATATAGCAATGTGTTAGCTGATTTAGTATTAGGTGATAAACTAGCAAAATCTATAGCACGAATCAAACGAGATTCAATAAAATCTAATTTGAATTTATAACTAACAGTATCTTTTGATAAACTATTGGGGGTGTTTCGGTAGTAATATAAGAAATTAGGAATACAAATTATATTATTAGCTTTGTTTAGTAAAGATATTAAAATAAAGCCGTCTTCACATTTTCTATTATATGGAAATAAAATAGAATCAAAAATAGATTTTTTATAAAGTTTATTCCAACAATATCCGATTAAATGATATTTATTTAATAAATCATACTGAAATTTATAGTTATCTTTAGGTAGCAGATATTGTTTTTCTTGAACAAAAATAGAACTTTTAGAAATTTCATTTGATGATTGATAATTATAGTGATTATACCAGATGATATCAGCATTAGTTGTATTAATTTTTTGAAAAAGAATGGTATACATATTTTTATCTATAAAATCATCAGAATCAACAAAAGAAATATAATCTCCTGTAGCTATTTTTATACCAGTGTTTCTAGCATCACTTAGTCCACCATTAGATTTATGAATAACAATAATACGATTATCCAATAGTTTATATTTATCACATATTTTTCCAGAGTTATCAGTAGACCCATCATCAATTAAAATGATTTCT
>ERZ773138.2000-NODE-2000-length-16898-cov-6.241465_pt1 | contig 16898 bp, 10 predicted proteins | sample MGYA00511114_ERZ773138 | MGnify/ENA primary metagenome ERZ773138 (study PRJEB29015, sample SAMEA2737805) | human gut metagenome | biome: human gut; feature: human-associated habitat; material: faeces | place: China | collected 2012 ...
ACGGATAGAATAGAAGTTTCCTAAACTTTAGATAGGGGTTCGATTCCCCTCGAGGCTACTACGAAGAATCTGTGAGAAGTTGTTTTGTTTTGCTTTCATATCGTATCTGGTTTTAAGTTTAACAATGGCTTCTTTTAAGATGAACGTCTTATAGCTTCTATTTGTTTTAATAATCAATAGAAAAAGCCTCTACCGAATGTTCGGAAGAGGCTTTTTCTATTTCTGGAATTTATTATTCTTCCGTAGTTACTGGTACGACTTTTTTGTTCTTCATCATGTTGTATGCAATCGGAGATGCAATGAACAGTGATGACAATGTACCGATAACAACACCCAAGATCATTGCGAATGCAAAGCTGCGGATTGAATCACCGCCAAGGATGAAGATACACAGCAATACGATCAATGTACTTAATGATGTATTGATAGTACGTGCAAGTGTAGTATTCAATGAATCATTGAACAACTGACGTTTGTCACGTTTTGGATACAGGCCGAAGAATTCACGTACACGGTCGAAGATTACCACCTTGTCATTGATAGAGTAACCGATAGCTGTCAGGATAGCACCGATAAACGTTTGGTCAATTTCCAGTGAGAATGGAACGATACCCCATAACAATGAGTAAGCACCGATAATCATGATGGTATCGCATGATAGAGCTACGATAGAGCCAATACTATATGCGATGTTACGGAAACGGATTAAGATATACAGACCGATAGCGATCAAAGCCAGTACTACGGAATAGATGGCACCTGTTTTGATATCGTCTGCGATACTCGGACCCACTTTTTGAGAACTTACAATACTACCACCAGTGTGATTGTCACGGTCGATAAAGGTAGCTAGAGTGATGTTTTGAGTCAGCACAGGTTTCAAAGTCTCATATAAATATGCTTCGATTTGAGAGTCAACATCGTTTCCTGCATCTTCAATACGGTAGTTGGTGCTGATACGTACAGTTTTCTTATCTGTACCGATAGCGATAACACTAACGTTAGCATCACCGAACTTGCTGGAGATCAATTCACGAATCTGTTCGGGTTCTACCGGATTCTCGAACTGTACCTTGAAGTTACGTCCACCGGTAAAGTCGATACTCTGGCTTAAACCGCGCATGGCAAATGAACCGATACAAACGAGGATGATGGCTACAGTGATGATAAGGGATTTTTTGTTTGTTCCCATAAAATCAAAACGTGTGTTGGTCATCAAGTTTCTTGAAACAGGGGTTGTGAATGTAAGGTTCAATAGTTTGTCCTTGTTCATGAAGTGTTCGTAAACTATACGGGTCATGAACACAGCGGTGAAGAAGGATACTAGAATACCGATAATCAATGTCGTAGCAAAACCACGGATCGGACCGGTACCGAAGTTAAACAGAATGACACCTGTGATGATGGATGTCAGGTTCGAGTCGAAGATAGCGGAGAATGCGTTGGAATAACCGTCAGCAAGTGCTTTCTTCACACCTTTACCGGCACGAAGTTCTTCTTTAGTACGTTCGTAGATAAGTACGTTCGCATCCACTGCCATACCTAGTGACAACACCATACCGGCAATACCGGACATTGTCAATGCTGCCTGGAAGGAGGAGAGGACACCTAATACGAAGAAGAAGTTCAGGAACAATGCACCATTGGCAATCATACCCGGTATGAAGCCGTACATCATACACATATAGATCATCAACAGAATCAGAGCCACTACGAATGAGAATACACCTGCATTGATAGATTCCTGACCCAATGACGGACCAACGATATCTTCCTGTACGATGTGAGCCGGAGCCGGCATCTTACCTGATTTCAATACGTTTGCTAAGTCCTTTGCCTGTTCAGGAGTGAAATGACCTGTAATCTGTGAACGTCCACCTGTGATTTCAGAGTTTACGTTTGGTGCAGAATATACATAGTTATCAAGAACGATAGCGATAGAACGACCGATGTTCTGTTTGGTCAGCTGTGCCCAACGACGTGCACCGTCAGAGTTCATAGTCATGCTGACAGCCGGTTTGCTGTATTGGTCGAATTCATCTTTCGCGTCTGTTACTACATCACCTTCCAACGGAGCTTTACCGTTGCGTTCGGTAGACTTGATAGCATATAATTCGAACGTCTGTCCTTTCTTGTCAAATTCAGAAGGAGAAACACCCCATTTCAAACGAAGGTCTTTCGGGAGTTCTGCTTTAACTTCCGGCATAGCCAGATATTTGTTGATATCAGCAGTGTCTTTGTAGTTAGCGTAACCGATCACAGGACCTTGTCCGCTAGAGTTCAACTGCAGGATAGCCAACAGAGGGTATTGCTTTTTAATTTCTGCCAGGTTAGCTGTTGAATTATCTTCAGTAGTTGTAGCATCTCCTTTCAGGGCAGCAGCAAGACTGTCGGCAGCACTTACGCTTTTCTTGGCCGGAGTAGCTTCTGCAAGCGGAGCTTCTTTGGTGGAATCTACAGCGGTAGAGTCTGCATCTGTCTCCTGCGCTAATACAGCACGCAATTTAGCATCAGCAGATTGCATGGCAGGAAGAACTTCTTTAGCTGTATAAGTTTCCCAGAATTCTAGGTTAGCAGAACCTTGGAGAAGTTTTCTCACACGTTCCGGCTCTTTGATACCCGGCAATTCCACCATGATACGACCCATTTTGTCTTCCAGGCTCTGGATATTCGGCTGAACAACACCGAAACGGTCGATACGTGTACGAAGTACGTTATATGAGTTTTCAACAGCAGCTTTTACTTCTGCTCTCAATACTTTTTCAACTTCTGCATCCGATGATTTCTGGTTAACTTTGTCTTTCAACTGTTGTGTTGCGAAGAGTTCGGAAAGTTTTGCGTTAGGAGCAGCTTTGTGGTATTCTCTGACAAATAGCGTGATGATATCATCCTGGCTGTTTACAGCCTGTTTTGCAGCTTCTGCCAATGCATTGTTGAAAGCTTCATCCGGCTTGTTGTCAGCCAGTGCTTTGATAACATCAGGTACAGAAACTTCAAGGATAACGTTCATACCACCTTTTAGGTCCAAACCTAAACTAATCTCCATCTCACGACATTGTTTCAGCGTCCAGTTACCCAACCACACTTTCTCATTGGAGAGAGAGTCGAGGTAGTCTTGTTCCACTTTCGGGTCGCCGTTCGCAATTTCTTTCGCCTTGTTGGTATAATGGCGTGTTACGAAGGAGAAGGAGAGATAGAACACACATACCAGTGTGAGTAATACCGCAAAAACCTTTACAAATCCTTTGTTTTGCATTTTACTTTTAATTTATGATGATTACTTTTTTAATTTAATTTTCAGTTAAATTCTGTCGTACACAAGTTCTTTTTGCCGCATACAAGGCTGCAAATATAGTTTTTTTTTCACATTCATGTGTAATAAGCCCTCAAATATTTGATGTTTAAGGGCTTTTTTGCTGAATTATTTCATTCCTCTGTTTTTCAGTAGTGGTTCCAGGCTTGGTTCCGCTCCACGGAAATTCTTATAAAGCACCATCGGGTCTTCGCTGTCTCCCTTCTCCAATACGTTATGGCGGAACAGGTCGGCGGTGTTTTTATCAAAAATACCATGTTCTTTGAAAGCTTCGAAAGCATCATTGTCCAATACGTTGGCCCATAGGTAACTATAGTATCCGGCTGCGTATCCGCCAATGATATGATTAAAGTAAGTCACGCGATAACGCGGTGCTATTTCGGGAATCAAATTAAGCTTGTCCATCGCTTCTTTTTCGAATGCAAGCATATCCAGATTCTTTACATCTGTTATCGTGTGCAGGTTCATGTCGAGGATGGCGGCGGCCAGTAATTCGGTGGTCATGAAGCCCTGGTTGAAAGTTTTCTGTTGCAGTATCTTCTCGATGATTTCGTCGGGTATCACTTCTCCTGTCTGATAATGTTTGGCATACATTTTCAGCACTTCGGGTTCAGTCGCCCAGTGTTCGTTGATTTGAGAAGGAAGCTCTACAAAGTCGCGTACCACGTTGGTTCCCGATGTTCCTTTGTATTCGCATTTTGTCAGCAGTCCGTGCAGGGCGTGACCAAATTCGTGAAACAGGGTTTCCACTTCATCCATGGTCAATAAAGAGGGGGTGTCGCCTACCGGCTTGGTAAAGCTGCAAACGTTGCATACTAACGGACGGGTTGTTCCGTGTTGCTCACGATAGTTGCTCATCCATGCACCACCGCTTTTCCCGGGACGTGGGAAATAGTCTACATAGAAGATACCGAGCTGGGAACCGTCTGCGTCTTTCACTTCAAAGACTTCTACATCAGGGTGATAAGTTGGTATGCCTTCCAGTTTGCTTAGGGTGATGCCATATAATTTGTTGGCTACGGCGAAAGCGCCATCGCGTACATTCTCCAGTTTGAAGTAAGGTTTTGTATCCTCTTCAGACAGGTTGTATTTTTCTTTCCGTAGTTTTTCGGTATAATACCACCAGTCCCATGCTTCCAGTTTTTCTCCTTTTCCTTCCTTGTCCATTAACTTCTGGAGTTCGCCAGCTTCTGCTTTTGCTTTTGGCAGTGCATAGCTCCAGAGGTTATTTAAAAGGCTCATTACGTTGTTGGCGTTCTTTGCCATGGTTTCATCCAGGACGAAGTTTGCATAACAGTCGAAACCTAATAAGTTCGCTTTTTCCAGGCGGAGAGAAACGATCTTGCGGATGTTTTCCTTGTTGTCGTTTCCGTCGTTGTTGTTGCCGCGGTTGATATAAGCTTTGTATATTTGCTCCCGGAGCGGGCGATTTTCAGAATATTGCAGGAAAGGCAGACGGCTGGCATTGTGCAGGGTGAACAACCATTTTCCCGGTTGTCCGGCTGCTTTCGCTTCTTCGGCCGCACTTTGGCGGAACCATTCAGGCAATCCTGCCAGATCTTCTTCCTTGTCAACGAAAAGTTGGAAGGCATTATTCTCATTCAGCACATTGTTGCTGAAAGTGATGCCAAGTGTAGAAAGCTCCTTGTTGATTTCGCGGAGGCGAGCTTGGTCCTTTTCGCCAAGGTTCGCTCCGGAGCGGATAAATCTTTTATAAGTCTTGTCCAGCAGACGTTCTTGTTCCGACGTCAGGTTCAATGAATCTTTCTTTTGGTAGACATCGTTCACCCGTTTGAATAGTTTCCCATTCAGGGAGATATTGTCATTATGTTCCGAAAGAACCGGTGCCAGTTTGATGGAAAGTGCGGTCAGCGAATCAGTAGTTTCCGCATCTGTCATATTGAAGAAAATGATGCTTACCCGGTCTAAGATGGGTGCGCTGTTATCCAAAGCCACAATCGTATTTTCGAATGTCGGAATTGCCGGGCTTTCGATGATGGCTTCGATATTTTGATTCTGTTCTTCTATACCTTTTAGAAAGGCAGGTTCATAGTGCTCTAATTTAATCTTGTCGAAAGAAGGAACACCATACTCGGTTTGAAACTCTGTAAAGAAAGGATTGCTTTCTGTTTTCGTAGCACAGGAGTACATCATACAACTTACTGCTAAAATGGTTAGTGTCTTTTTAATCATCATAAGTGTTTTTTATTAGAGTTTTCAGTTCTTATCGTTTACTGATATAGCACCAGATCGGGTAATGGTCTGATGCCTTGATAGACCGGTCTACCGTGCAATTGTAGGCTTTCAGGTTGGGGCTGATCAAGATATTGTCTATGCGGAAATAGAACTTGTTCTGATTGTAGGAAATACCCAATCCTTTACCGGACTGTGTGAATGCATCGTCTAGTTTTTGAGTCAGGATGCGATGGGTATATGAGATAGAACCGTCGTTGAAATCGCCGCATACTATGGTTGTCGGATATTTACTTTCTGCAATGGTTTTAGCCACAGAATCTGCTTGTGTAGCCCGGATAGCCGATGCTTCCGCCAGTTTTCTTATTAATTGCCTAAGTCCGGTTTTTACTTTCTTGGCATTCGGGTCTTTAATCATATCCTCATACATCCCTCTGTCTTCTTTGGTGAGTTTGTTGGATTCCAGGTGGTTGTTGATTAATGTAAGAGTGTCGTTATTCACATTCAGTACATATTTCATGGAGCCGTTATAATTACTTTCATATTCGATGGGATGTATCGAGAGTATGGGGAACTTAGAGAAACAGGCAAGTTGCACATCTCCTTTCCCTTGTTGGTGGACGGATTGGTAAGGATAGGCTTTCAATGCTTTTTTAATGTCCTGTTCCGTCAGGTATTTCTTGTTGGTAGCGGTGTTATATTCTTGCAGACAGATAATATCGGCGTTACTATCTACAAGATAAGACAATACCGGGTTTTTTCCATCTTTCTTCTCCAAATTGTTGAAACTCATTACGTTGTAGGATAGGATTTTGATGCTTCCTTCCGGTATGGTTTTAGTGGTGGAGTTAAAAGGAATATAAGTCCGTATCTGCGGAATACAAATTAGAAAACCGATGGCAGGCAAGAGCGCATAGCGGTAATTGACAAATGCCCAGAAGCCGATAAAAATCAGATTAATCGTCAGGAATATCGGAAATGCAAGTCCCAAGCTGGAAGCAAGTGGGTTTATTTTCGGGTTAAGGTAAGGGCTATAAGCGCTTAATATCAACGTTCCCACGAAGAGAGCGTTGACAGCAAGTATCAGATATGCGACAAATTTGCCAATATGTTCCATTCTTTTATCTTTTGCTTGCGTCGAACAAGCTTTTCTTTTCTTCAGTTGTCAGACTGTCGTAACCGGATTTTTTTAGTTTTTCCAAAATACGGTCCACTTCATCTGACTGTGCTTTTTTGTGGGCATTGTAATCATAATCCTTCTTGCGACCGGTGGCACTGTTTCCATAGTGTACCTTCATTTTCGGTTTCCGTTTCCATGTTTTCTTTTGAAACAAGGAGGCGAAACCATCCAGAATCCAGTTGATCCAGGAAGTCAAATCAGTTCCTTTACTTAGGCTGGCGGCAAACCAAAGTCCTGCAAGAGCACCGCCCAGGTGGGCGATATGTCCTCCGGCATTACTTGAGGTGATGGATAATACATCGATTCCGATAACAACCAGTGCCAGATATTTGAGACGGATAGCACCGAAAAGAAAAAGTTGCACCCTGTAATTAGGCTCACGATAAGCTGTGGCAGCTACGATGGCTAACACGGAGGCTGATGCTCCTACTAATGTTGCCCCCGCTACTTGTGAGCTGAATAAAGGAAATACATTGTAGGCAACCATATACAGTAAACCTCCACAGATACCTCCTAATACATATAGTCCTCTTAAATGCTTGGCCGAGAAAAAGTAGAGAAACAAACTTCCGAACCAATACAGCCAAAGCATATTGAATAGAATATGCAGGATACCGGCATGCATAAACATATAAGTAAATAGCGACCACGGTTGATGCATAAACCCGATAAAGGATGCCGGCAGGGCAAATATACCGAATATATCGGGGGTACTTACTTCAAACAGTCGCAGGAAAACGTTAATCAACGTGCCGATCAGAAAGATGCCTACGTTGATATAAATCAGTTGGATGAAAATATTTCCTCTTCTGAATGTCTCCTTTAAATCAGCTATAATATGTCCCATTGTTATTGCTTTTTTTTCTCCAATACAAAATCAGGATTAATCCGAATAACATTCCTCCCAGGTGAGCAAAGTGAGCAACATTATCTCCGGTGCTGTTGGCAAGCCCTGCCCATAATTCGATTGCGGCATATCCTATCACGAAAAACTTCGCTTTGATAGGGAAAGGCAGCGGAAAGATGAACAGTCGGTTATTGGGAAATAGCATACCAAATGCCAGCAATATGGCGTAAACGGCTCCCGAAGCACCTACGGTGGTCAACATGTTCAAGTATTGCTCCATAGAAATAACGCCATAGCCTATCAAATTTACTTGTGTATGTTGGCTATATTCTATCACATATTGAATATACTGCACTCCTTCCTGGATAAGTCCCGCACCGATACCGCAGAGAATATAGTAAAAGAGGAAACGTTTGGGTCCCCAGGTTTGTTCGAGAATCGGTCCGAACATAAAAACGGCAAACATATTAAAGAAAATGTGGCTGAATCCGCCGTGCATGAACATATAAGTGATAAGCTGTGCCGGATTAAAGTCACTTGCGAGGAAAAAATGTAATCCCAGATAATTCGTTAAATCCAGGCCGTAACGTTGGGCTACGATTGTCCCGAAAAATACTAGTACATTGATAATTATCAGGTTTTTAGTTACAGTTGGCATCATTTTAATTTCTGAATATTTAGATAATAGACGCAAAAGTACGAATAAATTCTGTTTTAAAGCATGAAAAACGCTTCCTATTAGCTCTTTTTCAATAATTTGCTGCGTTTTTTTTATGTTTTTATTTGATATGTTGTTTTGTTCGGCTATATTTGTGGAATTAATCCATTGTGGGATAATCTTTTGTGTAACATATATATTAATTAATCATTTTACGTATTATGAATAAGTCTGATCTTATTAGCGCAATGGCTGCTGAAGCTCAAATGAGCAAAGCCGATGCAAAAAAAGCACTTGATGCTTTCATCACTTCAGTTACTAATGCTATGAAAGCTGGTGACAAAGTATCTCTCGTAGGTTTTGGTACTTTCTCAGTAAGCGAAAGAGCTGAAAGAACTGGTATTAACCCTTCTACAAAGGCAACTATTACTATTCCTGCTAAGAAAGTAGCTAAATTTAAAGCTGGTGCTGAATTATCTGCAGCTGTTGAATAAGATAGATAGTTGAAAGAAATTAGGAGAGGAGACGCGATGCGTCTCCTTTTTTTGTATCTTTGCGCGCAAGAAATAACTTGATTATGAAGATAGAAGATAAACTTGTAGCGTCCGTTATTAGTGGACTGAAAGCACTCTACGGTCAGGAAGTCCCTGAAAAGATGGTGCAAATGCAAAAAACAAAGAAAGAATTTGAAGGACATTTGACACTGGTCGTGTTCCCTTTTCTGAAGATGTCAAAAAAAGGACCGGAGCAAACAGCACAGGAAATCGGTGGATATCTGAAGGCAAACGATCCGGCTGTAGCAGCGTTTAATGTGATAAAAGGGTTCTTGAACCTGACTATTGCATCGGCTACATGGATTGAATTGCTGAACGAGATTCAGGCGGATGAACAGTACGGCTTAATGCAGGTCACTGACGCTTCTCCATTGGTGATGATTGAGTATTCTTCTCCGAATACAAACAAACCGCTTCACTTGGGACACGTGCGTAATAACCTTTTAGGCAACGCATTGGCTAACATTGTAGCGGCAAACGGCAATAAGGTAGTCAAAACAAATATTGTAAACGACCGTGGTATCCACATCTGTAAGTCCATGCTGGCATGGAAGAAATACGGAAACGGTGAAACTCCTGAAACTTCGGGTAAGAAGGGTGACCACCTGGTAGGTGATTATTATGTATCTTTCGATAAGCATTATAAAGCGGAAGTAAAGGAGCTGATGGCTAAATTTACAGCGCAGGGAATGAGTGACGATGAAGCGAAAGCAAAGGCTGAAGCTGAATCTCCATTGATGCAGGAGGCCCGCGAAATGTTGGTGAAGTGGGAAGCCGGTGATCCGGAAGTACGCGGATTGTGGGAAATGATGAACAACTGGGTATATGCAGGATTCGACGAAACCTACAAGAAGATGGGTGTCAGCTTCGACAAGATCTATTACGAATCCAATACTTACCTCGAAGGAAAAGAAAAAGTAATGGAAGGTCTGGAAAAAGGTTTCTTCTACAAGAAAGAAGACGGTTCCGTATGGGCCGACCTGACTGCCGAAGGACTGGATCATAAGCTCCTTCTCCGTGGTGACGGTACTTCTGTCTACATGACTCAGGATATCGGTACGGCTAAACTTCGTTTTGCCGATTACCCGATTAATAAGATGATTTATGTAGTAGGTAACGAACAGAACTATCACTTCCAGGTGCTTTCTATCTTGCTCGATAAACTTGGTTTCGAATGGGGTAAGAGTCTGGTACACTTCTCTTACGGAATGGTGGAACTGCCGGAAGGTAAGATGAAATCCCGTGAGGGTACGGTGGTTGATGCTGACGACTTGATGGAGGAAATGATTGCCACTGCTAAAGAAACTTCACAAGAACTAGGCAAACTGGATGGTTTGACACAGGAAGAAGCTGATGATATTGCCCGTATTGTGGGTCTGGGAGCATTGAAATATTTCATTCTGAAAGTCGATGCCCGTAAGAATATGACATTCAATCCGAAAGAATCTATCGACTTCAACGGTAATACAGGTCCGTTTATTCAATATACTTATGCACGTATCCAGTCTGTACTTCGGAAAGCTGCCGAATCAGGTATCGTAATTCCTGAACAGATTCCGGCTGGTATTGAATTGAGTGAAAAGGAAGAAGGGCTGATTCAGATGGTTGCCGACTTTGCTGCTGTTGTAAAACAAGCCGGTGAAGATTACAGCCCGTCTATTATTGCCAATTATACTTATGACTTAGTGAAAGAATACAATCAGTTCTATCATGACTATAGTATTCTGCGCGAAGAGAATGAGGCGGTGAAAGTATTCCGTATCGCTCTGTCTGCTAATGTAGCTAAAGTTGTTCGCTTGGGAATGAATTTGCTGGGTATCGAAGTTCCTTCCAGAATGTAAGACTTTCTCTGAACAAAATATACTTCTGCGGGGTTTCTTTTATATATATAAAAGGAACCTCGTATGTTTTACTCCCCCCATCCATTGCTTCGGAAGAGAGAAACGGAAACTGCTACTGTCTCTTATTCCGAACTGCTGTTTGACCTGATTTATGTTTTCTCGGTCACGCAACTTTCACATTATTTGCTTCATAATCTCACTTGGGAAGGATTATTGAAAGAAACAATCCTGTGGTTTGCAGTCTGGATGTTGTGGCAACATACTATCTGGGTGACTAACTGGTTCAACCCGGATACCCGGCCGATACGTATTCTTCTTTTTATCAGTATGCTGGTGGAGCTGGTGATGGCGGCTGCTATTCCTTATGCCTTTACTTACCGGGGATTGATATTTGCTGTCTGCTATGTTCTGATACAGGCAGGGAGAACACTTTATATTATCGGGGTGTTAGGAGATCATCATCTGGCTGCTAATTTTAAGCGAATTATGGGCTGGTTCTGTATATCTGCCGTCTTTTGGATTACGGGTGCCATATTGCAGGGAGAATGGCAAATTCTACTGTGGATTATAGCCGCCATCTGTGATTATACAGCCCCGATGCACGGATTTGCTTTACCTCGTCTGGGACGTTCGGACAGTAGCAAGGAATGGACTATTGAAGGGCATCATTTGGTGGAACGTTGCCAGTTGTTTGTGATTATTGCTTTTGGAGAAACTCTATTGATGACAGGAGCTTCTTTGAGTGAAGTAGAAGAATGGACGCCTCTCGTGATTATTTCTGCTGTCACATCTTTTATTGGTAGTTTGGCTATGTGGTGGGTTTACTTTGATGTGAGCAGTGAAGCCGGTAGTCGGAAAATACAGGAAGTGAAAGATCCCGGAAAGCTGGGGTTGATTTATAATGCAATTCATATTGTATTGGTGGGAGCATTGATTATTTGTGCGGTAGGAGACGAACTGATTGTTGCCCATCCCGAACAAGAAATGAGAGCGGAAGTTGTTTTTGTTCTGATTATCGGACCAATCGTTTATATTCTGGCAAATAGTATCTATAAATATGTCACGTGCCGTATGCTTCCTTTATCACATATTATTGCTGTAATAGCTTTGGCTTTACTGCTTCCCTGGCCTTATCACATTTCTTTATTGACGATGAATATCTTGGTAACATCTGTTTTTATATTCGTGATTGTGTTTGATATGCTATTCCCTAATAAAGGTTTTAAGATAAAATGGGAGCCGAAGATTTAATGATGAAAGCCCATTCATAACGGATAATACTTATATCCTATAATATTGTGGCTTAAAATAAAAACACAGTTCACACGAATTCTTGGTGAGTATTTAAGAAGTTGTGTGAACTGCGTAATTCGCGCCTTTCTAAACGGATGTCTATTATGTCTTTTTCATCGATGGTTCGCAATGCGAAGTCCCGATAGCGATTCCGTACAATATCCGGGCTGCTCTTATTTAAATCGTATCAATCTTTATTTGTACCAATCTTTATTTTGTTTCCCATTCGATGATACCCATCCAGAGAACTTGGGATATGATTGATCGATTCGTTTCCCTTCCTCTGGAACCGGGAGATTACTTACTGGCATATTGATAGCAAACGGCATCAAGTCTGCAGAAACATAATACATCCCTTCTTCTGGTCTGTAGATGTCTTTTCCGGTTCCCAGTAACGATAAGTCGGCTTTGTTAGTCGGGGGATAATTTATCAGATGTAATTCTTTGCCTCTACCCTCGTTGGAACTGATGAAGATAAACGGGTTGTAAGGAGGTACCACCTCTTTCTCACTAGCTCCATCAGGCGTGATGGTTACAGTATATTCTTTCTTTGATTCATCAGTGATATTTTTGAATTTTGTCATGTCGTCATACAACAATATGGTTGGGTGAGACTGTCCAGGCTCTGTTTCTTTTCCTTCCATGTATATAGAACTTGATAAACCACTGGCATCAGGCCCCGTTATTTTTACACTCTTGACATTGCTGTTTGAGAGCTTGTGTAATTGATATCCAAATCCGTTTTGCAGATAACCGCCACAGTGCTGTAAGATAAACTTGTCTTCTATTTCGTAAATGCGATTGTCAAGAGCATTTCGGGTCATCGTACTGGTGTACTTTACCATTACGTCATTCATATCGTAATCACCTAACTTAGGCCATAAGTCTTCAAAAGCCAGTGTACCGGAATAAGAAATTTTATATTGCTCGGGGATTGCTTCGGGGTCCTCAGGCAGTGGAGGCAATGTCGGGTCAATAGCATTCTTTTCTGACGTATGAATATAGAAGATGGCATCTGCATAATCGAAGTCAATATTATCTTCGAATCCTACTGCTACAATCTGCCCGGACTTGGAATCACGGAGAGATACAGTTCTTTGTGTATTATTCGTGTTTAGATTCCTGGTGGAGTAGCGTGCCCCCATACCTTTTATGATATCGCCCACTTTGTCTTTATCTGTTTCTGAGGTGAGTTTACTCTTGAATCCCATACCTTGAAGGCACCAGCCAATTGTGACTCCTGCAGGAAATTTGTCTTCGTATTCCTGTGTCTCTTCATTCCAATATTTGAGTTTTATTTCTTCGCCACACACTAATGCTCCTACCCCTAAAGTCTTGTAAACAGGAGAGGTGTTTGGGAATGCAATTATTTGTTTTATATCACTCGTGCTCTGGGGCGGATTGTTGGTCGGATAGGTGTAATATCCAACTGTATTGTACCATGCAGCAGAGCTGTTTATAAATACGAGGCTCACTTCGGTCGGGTTAACAATTGGAATATCTGAAGTCATTTTAATGGAACCATCAAAAAACTCCGGATAATTCTGACTGATGTTCATAACCTTGCTTTTACCGCTCTCATCTTTGACTGTAACCTTTCTGAAAACATACTTGATGTTGTATAGTACGTCTGCCGGAGGTATGTTTATTTTAGGCTCCAGATTGGTTGGTCTTCCGTTGTTATCCCAGTCTGCATCGGGAAGAACATGCCATTCTTTTAGATAGGTATGTTGGTTCACGGTCACTCCTCTGGTTTTTGATGCCGTTTGTGAACGTAAGGCAGTGATATATGCATCTTGATTAAATGAAAGCTGACGACTGTCGTCAATCGTTAGTTTAAGAGGAGATACGGTGGCTAAATAATCCGATGATAACCATACTTCCGAGAGGTCCGCCGGAATATTCATTTCTCCACTGAATTTGCCTTTTTCGTCTGTAACTGCACGGTAGATAGGCTCTATGTCCTTTTGGAGCACGCTGCCGTCAGCCGAGTATTCAATGGGATCTTGATCGTAAATGTCAAAAAGGACACGATAATTTTCGCTTTTAAAACAATAATTGATATCCAAAGCAACAGCTTGGGTCATGTTGAAGTCGAAGTATGCTTCTTTTGGCATATGCCTTCTCTCCCAAGATAAGTCACGCTCTTTGTCCATACAACTGATGGAAGCTATGGTAAGCACTCCTATCATTAAATACTTTAAATTTGTTTGCTTCATAAGTTTGTGTATTAAAAGATAAAGAGCAAATATATACATTTAATTATATAATTTGCTCTTTTTCTAGTTTTTTTATTTCTTTTTTGCGAATCGTCCTTTTTTTGTGGTCGCTGGTCCTTTTTCATCTTGTAATTTGATGAGTTCCAAACAGCTAGCCAAACTCAAATCCTGCGGGACGATATCTTTAGGAATTTTATAATTGGAACCCTTATAGGTAATATAAGGTCCGTAACGTCCGTTCAGAATCTCAAGTTCCGGCTCCTCTTCAAACTTCTTGATGTGGCGTTCCGTTTCTTTCTGGCGTTTCTCCAGAATCAGCTGTTCTGCCTCTTCCAAAGTAATTTCCATCGGATCAAGTGTTTTCGGGAGCGATACATATACCTTATTGTGCAGGACATACGGACCGAAACGGCCTACGCCTACACTGACTGATTTTCCTTCATATTCGCCCAGTGTACGAGGTAATTTGAATAATTCCAGTGCTTCTTCCAAAGTGATGGTTTCCATGGATTGACCTTTCTTCATTTGTGCGAAGCGTGGTTTTTCTTCATCTTCTACAGTACCAATCTGTACAACAGGACCGAAGCGACCAATCTTAACAGAAACAGTCTTGCCTGTTCCCGGTTCTTCTCCCAGAATACGTTCGCCTACTTTATGTTCCGTCTTGATAGCCAATGTGTTTTCTACAGACGGATGGAACTTATCATAGAAATTCTTCATGATAGAAGTCCATTTCACTTCTCCTTCTGCAATCTCGTCAAATTCCTTTTCTACACTGGCGGTAAAGTTGAAATCCAGAATGTCTGGGAAATATTCGGTAAGGAAATCATTTACCACAGTGCCGGTATCCGTTGGGAACAACTTCGCCTTTTCTGCACCGGTAATTTCAGTATGGTTTTCATCCTTAATCTGACGATCTTTCAATGTCATGACATTAAACTGTCGTTCTTCCCCGTCTTTATTACCTTTCTCCACGTATTCGCGTTGTTGGATGGTAGAGATAGTAGGTGCATACGTAGACGGACGTCCGATACCCAGTTCTTCCAACTTGCGTACAAGACTTGCTTCCGTATAGCGTGGAGGACGTTGGGTGAAACGTTCGGTTGCGATGATAGGGCCGTGTTCCAGCTTCTGACCTTTTTTCAGAGGAGGAAGCAGGTGGCTCTCATCTTCCTGTTCGTTGTCATCGTCATAAGATTCACGGTATACACGGAGGAACCCGTCAAACTTAATCACTTCGCCGATGGCTGTAAACACGTCGCTGCTGCCACTTATTGTTATGGTAGCAGTTGTCTTTTCCAGTTCCGCATCTGCCATTTGTGAGGCAATGGTGCGTTTCCATATCAAGTCGTACAGTTTCTTTTCCTGTGCTGTTCCTTCAACGGACTGGTTTTCCATATAGGTAGGACGGATAGCCTCATGCGCTTCTTGTGCACCCTTAGTCTTTGTTTCGAAATGACGGGGGTGTACGTAGCGGTCACCCATCATTTTGATGATAGCGTCTTTACTGCCTGTTGTCGCAAATTCCGAGAGGTTGACAGAGTCCGTACGCATATAAGTGATGAATCCCGATTCGTATAAGCGTTGCGCGAGCATCATGGTCTGCGCTACGGTATATCCCAGTTTGCGTGCGGCTTCCTGCTGCAACGTAGATGTTGTGAATGGAGCAGGAGGCGTTTTCTTGACCGGACGGGTAGTAATATCGTCAATAGCAAAGCTTGCTCCCTGACATGCGTTGAGGAAAGCTTTTGCTTCTTCTTTTGTTTTAATACGGCGAGCCAGTTCAGCTTTCATCTCCACCAGTTTTCCGTCCGTGTCCGGAACGAGGAATACGGCAGTGATGCGATAAGCAGCTTCCGTTTGGAAAGCATGTATTTCACGTTCGCGTTCAACGATCAGGCGGACAGCAACCGACTGAACACGTCCGGCAGAAAGTGCCGGTTTCACTTTTCTCCAAAGCACGGGAGAGAGTTCGAAACCTACGATACGATCCAGAATCCGTCGTGCTTGCTGTGCATTTACGAGGTTGAGGTCAATGTCGCGTGGTTGCTCAATCGCTTTTAAAATAGCGCTTTTCGTAATTTCATGAAATACGATTCGTTTTGTGTTTTCCGGTTTTAGTTTTAAGACCTCATACAGATGCCAGGCAATTGCCTCTCCCTCGCGGTCCTCATCGGATGCGAGCCATACGGTTTCTGCCTCTTTAGCTTCTGTCTTCAGTGTGCTAACCAGCGCCTTTTTGTCTGCCGGGATTTCGTAGCTGGGTTTAAAATCATTATTTACGTCGATACTGAAATCTTTTTTCTTCAGATCGCGTATGTGTCCGTAACTAGAAAGGACTTTGAAATCTTTCCCCAGAAACTTTTCAATCGTTTTTGCTTTTGCCGGAGACTCGACAATGACAAGGTTTTTCTGCATAATTCTTTCTTTTATAATGGCTTGTACCACAATATTCGGGGACAAAAGTAAAAAAAAAGATTCTCCCCACCTTATATTATAAGGAGAATTTAATAAAATCTTGAAATTTACATCTGTGAAGGTAAAGGCTAATATGGTAAATCTTAAAATTTGATTCAGGACGTTCGGTGGTATATATTAAAATGAAATAAGATGATATTTAATGCAATATGCCCATCTCGAATAGTACGGGATGGGCATATTGTGTTTTTATTATATTCTGTCTATTTTCCTTAGAACCGGAAACTCAATCCTCCCAAGAAATTGAATCCTTCCGTAGGATAACCCAAATAATATTGATATTTCTTGTTCAGCAGGTTATGTACTTGCGCATAAACGGATA
>ERZ773138.2024-NODE-2024-length-16769-cov-3.258645_pt1 | contig 16769 bp, 17 predicted proteins | sample MGYA00511114_ERZ773138 | MGnify/ENA primary metagenome ERZ773138 (study PRJEB29015, sample SAMEA2737805) | human gut metagenome | biome: human gut; feature: human-associated habitat; material: faeces | place: China | collected 2012 ...
AAGGGCGTTCTCTTTTTTGTGGAGACTATGAATTATTCAGGTTAAAATCGATAATCAATATTGCAAATGATGAAAAAAGCAGTAACTTTGCGATCGAAGAAATCTCTTACTAACGTAGAGTTGCACGTATTTACGACTTTACGACCTGCAAGGGCAGGTATAGTTTTCGGTAGACCAATATTGTTATCTTGTAAATGGTTGATTTATAAAGATATATTTATTTTTGGTCTAAGTGGGGATTTTGCCTAAATTGAACGCTCATCTGAAAATCGTGGCGGAGAGAGATGGAAATATACAGTGGTTTGTCCTTAATTATATCCCTTCGATAGTTGCAAGACATGAAACTGCCGAGGCCGTGGTCGGACGATTCAATAAGGTCAACGATGAGGAATTGGAACTTTTCGCTCCGACTTTTGTGAAGATGGTCGAAACCGGAGGCAAATTGAAACGTATCGAAACACCTTTGATGTTTCATTATGTTTTCGTGCGGGGAAGTTTGGGATGTGTCAAAGATCTTTGTTCTCAGACAAATGGCTTCTCGTTCGTGCTGAGCCATTTGGACTCGCCCCGTTATCTTTCGGTTACCGATCAGTTGATGGAGGCTTTCAAGACAGTTGCCCGTTATTACGCAAATCAGATTCCGTGTTTTTCGACGGAGGAGATCGATCTTGAAGAGGGTGATTATGTCGAAGTGGTACAAGGCGCTTTTTCGGGGTTGAAAGGAAGATATATCTCCAAAAAACGCGGACGCAGCGGCAATTTGCTTATCGCAGTGACGCAAGATCTGGCCGCAACGGTGTATGCCGTTAAAGCAGATTATCTGAGAGTTCTCGAATTCGCCAAAAACAGCAAACGGGCCTATGATCAGGTCGAGGCTTTTATACCTCGTCTTTTTGCGGCGATGAGAGTTTACCGCAGCGGAGGGAAACTCGACGCCGGCCTGATCGCTCCGCTGGTCGTCTTTTGCCGAAGATTCGATTCCGTAAAATTCGATAACGCCAAGTTTGAGACGAAACTTCAGCTGCTTTTGATGACGGCATGCAAGATTCTGGGCGATGCGGATGGTTTCCGGAAAGCGCAGGCGAGTTTTGAAAAACTCGCAGTGAATCTAACCAATCGATGGACGAAAGCATTGGCGGCCCTTTGCCTCTCGGTCATGTCGTGCGACGCCGAGGGCATTGCACACGGGCGGGAATTTCTTCCAGAGAGTAGCGAAGGCGCAGGCAGAACTTCGTGCCGAATACGAATACTACCTTGCCGACAGGTCTTGACGACTTATATATTCTTTGCCTTAAAAGACGGTATTATTACCGTTTCTGATAGCGGGTGTCGACTTACGATGTTAGTCGGTATAATTAATTATATCATAAAAATAATATAAGAGAATATGTCCATGTTTAAAGACAAAGTCCTGCTGATTACAGGAGGTACGGGTTCGTTCGGCAATGCCGTGCTGAAACGTTTTCTTGATTCGGATGTCAAAGAGATCCGGATTTTTTCGCGTGACGAGAAGAAGCAGGACGAGATGCGCCACCGTCTCAATAATTCCAAGTTGAATTTTATCATCGGCGATGTCCGGGATTTCGAAAGCATAGACTCTGCGATGGCAGGTGTCGATTATGTATTCTCGGCCGCGGCGCTCAAACAGGTGCCTTCTTGCGAGTTTTATCCGATCCAGGCCGTACGAACGAATATTTTGGGTTCTGAAAATGTGTTGGAAGCGGCAGTTCGCAATAGCGTAAAACGTGTAGTTGTCCTATCTACCGATAAGGCGGCTTATCCGATCAATACGATGGGTATGACCAAAGCGTTGATGGAGAAACTGGCGATTTCCAAGGCGCGTGATCCTCGGGCGAAAGAGGCTGGAACAGTTATCTGTGCGACGCGCTACGGTAACGTGATGTGTTCGCGAGGATCGATTATTCCTCTGTTTATCGACCAGATCAACGCCGGTCTGCCGATGACTGTCACCGTGCCTGAAATGACGCGTTTCATGATGTCGCTGGACGAGGCTGTCGATTTGGTGCTGTTTGCATTCGAACACGCCGAGCCCGGAGACTTGTTCGTTCAGAAAGCACCCGCAGCGACTATCGAAGTTTTGGCACAGGCTATTAAGGAGATATTCGGAGTCGACAACCCGATCAAAATAATCGGAGCGCGCCACGGAGAAAAGATGTATGAAACGCTTTGTACGTCTGAGGAGATGGGTAAAGCCGAAGATCTCGGCAATTTCTACAGAATTCCGGCCGATCTCCGCGATTTGAACTATTCGCAGTATGTCGACGAATTCGGACATCGGGTCGACTGTAAGCAGTATAATTCAGACAATACGCGTCGCCTTGATGTCGAGCAGATGAAAGAAATGCTCCTGAAACTCGATTATGTACGCGAAGAACTCGCTAAATTCAAGGCAAAGGCATGATACCATTGGTCAAACCGTATATGCCTCCGCGCGAGGTGTTGATGCCGGCGTTGGAGCAGATTCTGTATAGCGGATATATCGCTACGGGACAGGCTGTCGATGATTTCGAGACGGAGTTCCGTCGATTTATCGGCAATCCGAATATGCTTTCGCTGCATTCCGGAACGGATGCGCTTCATCTGACCTTTATTCTTGCCGGCGTAAAACCCGGCGACGAGGTTATCTCGACGCCCATGACGGCCGAGCCTACCAATACGTCCATTGCGATGGTCGGGGCCAAAGTCGTGTGGGGAGACGTCGATCCTGCCAACGGTCTTCTCGATCCTGCCAGCGTCCACAGTCTGATTACTGAAAGAACCAAGGCGATCGTGCTTGTCGATTATGCGGGCATGGTATGCGACATCGATGCTTTTCGGCATATCTCTGCGGAGACGGGTGTTCCGTTGATCGAAGATGCCGCCCACGCCCTCGGTTCCAAATACAAGGGCCGGATGACAGGTTGCAATGTACCGTACACCATATTTTCTCTTCAAGCGATCAAACATATGACAACGGTCGACGGCGGCTTCCTCGCAGTGCGATCGGAGGCCGAACTCGACCGTGCACGTCGTCTTCGTTGGTTCGGTCTCGACAAAAAGCGCTCCCGACTCGAAAACGACATCACCGAAGTCGGGTATAAGTACGCCATGAACAATGTCAATGCCACCATAGGTCTTGTACAAATGCGGTATATCGAAGACGTCATCGGTAAATACATAGCGAACGGTAAATTCTACGACGAAGCGTTGGCCGGAGCCGACGGAGTTACGTTGCCGTTCTATTATCCCGGTGCAGAGGCATCCTATTGGCTCTATACTATGAAAGTGGAACGGCGCGACGATTTCATCCGCATGATGGAAGCCAACGGCGTGCTTGCGTCTCCCCTCCACCACCGCAGCGACACGCATTCGATATTCAAGGATTCGCGCCGCGATCTTCCCGGCATGGAGCAGTGGTATGAATCGTTCGTTCATATTCCCTGCGGCTGGTGGGTGACACCCGAAGACCGTATCCGCATTGTGGAACTTGTCAAAAAAGGATGGTAATATTTACCGAAACGAAAAATGAACTGCCAGAGCGTTAAAAATTCCAGGATATTGATAGCAGGTTCAGGCAACACTACCGGTATAAATGTCATAAAAGCTCTTTCGGGTGAATATGAAATAATAGGTACGGATTGCAAAGAACTTAATGCCGCGAATAAATTCTGTACGAATTTTACCGTGCCTTTTGCCGCAAGTCAGGCCTACGAAGCATCCATGCTTGATATTATCGGTAGATATAATGTGACACATGTAATCAGTACGAATGATCACGACACAAGGGCCTTGCTCATGATGCACGATATTCTTGCAGCGAAGAATGTGATTCACAACGGTTATTGTGACAACGCTCTCTTGCTTCTTGATAAAGAGGAAACTTCCTCTCTTTTTATGAAGCAGGGAATTGATACTCCGGCTACATTGAACAAGCCCGAAATCCCTTTTGTTTTGAGAAAGAAAGAGATGGGAAATAAGGCCAAATTTCTTTATATAATCCGTAATGAAGCGGATATGGAAACTGTGTCTCATGAGGCTTTCTTGTCTGGTGTAATGACCGAGTATGTGGCAGGACCGGAATTTACTGTAGATGTGCTTTGCGATGCCGACAGCAATGCTTTGTGTGTTGTTCCAAGGCAACGTCTTGATGTGCGTGGTGGTATGGTATGGCATGGCAAAACGGTAAAGGATGATGTTCTGATAGAGGAAGTCAAGGCTATATGTAAGAAGTTGCGTCTTCGCGGTATCATGTGTCTCCAATGTATAAAACGTGTTGACGGTAGATTCTCGTTCATAGAGATAAATCCAAGACCCGGCAGTGGTATAGATTTGAGCGTTAATTCGGGGTGTAACCTTCCGAGTCTGTGGGTAAAGCTTACGAATGAAGATGTCGCATCCGTTCCGGAGCCACATTGGGGCATGGAGATGGTAAGATACAATTCAGCGTACTTTTTTCATGCATAAGCCAGCGATAGCATTTGATTTCGACGGTACAATCATTGATATTTCCCGACGTGATTATGCCGTATATCACGATCTTATGCAGGATTTGTCGGGTTCGGCACTTCCTTTCGGGATATATTGGCCTATGAGACGTAAAAGAACCAACATCCATCTGATTCTTGCTCGGAGTGGTATTGCAGATAAGGAACGCATAAATATTTTTCTTCAACAGAGGGCTTCATTGATTGAAGATGTGAAATACCTTGTTTTCGATACTGTCATTCCAGGGGTTGTCAATACTATAAAACTTAATTCGTCGTGGGTTACTCCCTGTCTGGTCACGACACGCCACGATGTAAAAAGATTGCATTGGCAGATTGGTGAATTAGGATTAAACAATGTTTTTAGGGACATTATCATAGCAGGAAAAGACAAAACGAAATATTATTCAAAAGTAAGCAATCTAAAGCTTATTGTTGGAGATACGGAGAACGATATAGATGCGGCGAATACACTTGGAATCACTTCGGTGGCAGTTCTTTCCGGTATACGTGATGCTGATATAATCCGGCTTTCCTGCCCCGGATTCATAGAAGAATCTGTCGCAAGTATAGACTTTCCCAGAATAATGAAGCAATAATACTTGTATGATGATCAAGAGATTATTAAGACCTCCTTACAGATTTCTGCGCACGGTTTTGAAACTCAATATAATCGCAACGTTGAGAGTCAATTTCTCACTTCTTTCATTGAGAGAGGCGATTAAATTTCCGGTTTATGTTTACGGAAAGACTTTTATTCATTCTCTAAAAGGTAAAATTGTATTTAATAGTCCAATACATAGTGGAATGCTGAGATTGGGATTCAAATATGTCGATTTGCATCCCTTGTCGTTTACTTCGAATGTATTATGGATAGATGGTACGGTAAAATGTTGTGGAGTAGTGCTTTTTGCGGGAGGGGTGAATCTGCTCGTCCCTCGTGAGGAAGCTGTGATTGAAATGGGAGAAAATGTCCAGATTGGAAGCGGCACGAGATTATGTGCCCGCAAGGCTATCAGGATTGGAGCCTATACGCAGATAACGATGAACTGTACGGTTATGGATACTAATCTCCATTACGTGAAGAATATTGATACAGGGGTAGTACATCGTTCCGACGGAGAGATACACATCGGTGAATACTGCTGGATTAACGCTGGTACGGTAGTAACGAAGGGTACGGTACTTCCCGCCCATACTATAGTGGCAAGGAATAGTTTCGTCAATAAAGATTATTCTTCCGAAGGCGAATATCGAATGTTGGCCGGTATTCCGGCGAAGGTACACGGCGGACATGTCCAACGTATATTCAATTGGGATATGGAACATTCATACGACAAGATGTTCAGTGATTATAAAACCGAATTTGTTCTTGAGTCTCCGGGACCGGTTTCGGAACCGCATTGGTCGTGGAATAATATGATCTAACACTTGATATGACATTACTTTTTAAGCCTTATGTACCGCCAGGCTTGCCGGGTTTGGATGAACTTTTACGTTCAGGGCAATTGGCTTACGGGAAGTATGCGCGGGAATTTGAAGCTCGGTTAGCCGAATATATCGGAATCGATGAGGTACTTTGTACCAGTTCTTTCAATTCGGCTTATCTCGTGCTTATTCGCACACTCGGTCTTGGTCACGGAGATGAAGTTGTGGCTTCGCCGATGTGCTGTCTGGCTTCGAGTCAACCGTTCGCAGTCAATGGCATCAAACTTATCTGGGCCGATATCGATCCTTCGACAGGAACGCTCGATCCGGAGGCTGTAAAATCTAAAATCACGCCGCGTACCCGTGCGATCGTGCATAACCACTTTTGCGGTTACGCCGGCCATGTCGGTGAAATGCAAAAGTGGTTAAAAATCGCGGACGAACATGGATTGATGCTGATCGACGATGTCTCGGAAGCGTTCGGTACGGAATATCACGGACGCAAGGCCGGTAATTGGGATGCGGACGCTACGGTGTACTCTTTCCAAACGGTACGCCTGCCCAATGCGATCGACGGAGGGGCTGTATCTTTCAAGGACCCAACGTATTCTCAAAAAGCCGCATTGTTGCGCGACTATGGGATCGACAGGGCGAGATTCCGCGACCCTCTTTGCGATATTTCCGAGGCCGCCTATGGTTGTTTATCGTCCGATGTGAATGCGTATATCGGCATGTTGTCGCTCGCCGATACACCGGAACTGCTTCGCCGACAGCGCGAGAATGCCGTCAGGATTGCGGAAAATCTTCCTGACGGAGTTGAACCTCTCGTCCCTCTTTCGGGTACGAATCCTAATTATTGGGTATTCGGAGCGTTGGCTTGCGACAAACGCGGACTGATAGCCGATTTCCGAGCGGCGGGAACCTGCGGTATCTCGGGAGTACATCTTCCGAACACTTATTATTCTCTTTTCGGAGACCAAGGGGTGTTTTCGGGCGTGGAGGAATTCAATCGCCATTTCGTAGCTCTTCCCTGTGGCTGGTGGATAAATGACAATGCTTTATGAGTGACCTTTCTGGTTACAAAAACATATTCAAAACCACGTTCCTCTTCGGCTTCGTACAGGTATTCAATATATTTGTGAAAGTCGGAATCAATAAAGTAGTAGCTATCCTGCTCGGTACGGCGGTAATGGGTGTAATAAGCTTGTTTCAGTACGCTGTAAGTTTTCTAAGCGTCTCATGCGGGTTGGGTATAAATCAAAGTTCCATACGCGACATATCGGAGGCTCGAGAACGAGGTGAAAACAGCCAGATTGATCTGACGGTCTCTTTTATCAAATCTATCATTCGGTATACAAGTCTGTTAGGGGTAGTTGTAACGATATGTCTTTCGCCAGTTCTCAGCAGATGGACCTTTGGAAACGGGAATTATACGTGGTCGTATATCGCATTATCGCTTGTAACAGGAGGTTTAATTCTGATACAGGGCTATCGTGCCATCAATACAGGAATGCGTCAACTGCGCAACATGGCGCTTTCCAATTTGTGGGGAAGCGCAATCGGATTGTTGGCCGCATTGCCTTTCTATTATTATTTGGGGGATAAGGGTATCGTCCCGTCGCTTATCGTGTCTACGTTCGCCACCCTCGCCATTTCGAAATTTTATGCCGACAAAGTAAAATATAATAGGGTTTCATTAACGTTCAAAGAGACCCTGTTGAAATCGTCGGGTACGATTAAAATGGGTATCTCGCTCATGCTGATGAACATGATGCTCACTCTTTCGAGTCTTGTGTTATCGGGTTACATAAGTATGCACGGAGGCGTGGAAACAGTTGGTATTTACCAAGCCGGCGCTACGATTGTCGTAAGTTATTTCGCTGTCATTATTTCGGCGATGTCCACCGAGTATTATCCCCGTATTTGCGGTATCAACGATGATGATGCGAGACTTGCCCAGGCCGTCAATGCGCAGTCGGAAACGGGACTGATCATTGGATTGCCCTTAATCGTCTCCTTTGTATTTCTCGTTCCGTATTTTCTCCGGATTCTGTATTCCGACGCATTTCTCAGCGCTTCGCAATATACCGATTTCGCAATAATAGGCTCGATAGCGATTATTTGTTCGAATTGTATGGGTATGGTATTGCTGGCTAAGCAGAACTCCCGTCTGTTCCTCGTTTCGTCGTTTGTTTGTTGTGTTGCTATCTTAGGGTTAAATATTTTATTGTATAATATTTGGGGGTTAATCGGGTTGGGTATTGGATATGCCGTTAATGGCCTTTTGCAAGTTTTAGTATATCAATATATTATGTCTAAATATTATGGCATTTCCTTTAATCGTTCGGTTATATTTAACCTTATCTTAGCCATTGCAGCATGTTTCTTGGCAAAATATTTCCGCAGTATCGAGACGGGATGGTTACAGTGGACTTTGGGAGGACTCTTGTTCGTATCGTGTTCCGGCTACACCCTTTGGTATATGGGGGCGAAAATGGACATAAACATTTTATCATACATCAACCGGCGACTTAAAATAAACAATAATAAGAAAGGCTGAATAATAGTCATGAGACTGGATTGATAGCTTGAATCTCAATAAAACAGTTCCTTAACGATGAAAATAGCAGCGATCACACTCACGCGCAACGACGATTTTCGCCTCGTCCCTTGGAAAATGTATTTTAAGGACTATAAAGACGAACTTTACGAACATATCGTAGTGGATAACGGTAGTACGCCGGAATATCAGAGAAAGTTGCGGGAGGCTTTCCCCGATTCGACGCATATCGAACTCGGATACAATGGCGGGTGTACTGGAGCATACAATGCAGGTATCCGTCATGCTCTTCAAAATCCTGAAATCGATACCGTCATGCTCATCGGCAATGATATAAAAATCGAGCGAGGCGGTGTTACCCGTCTTTATCAGTTTCTCAATTCCGATCCTCGCTTCGGTATGGTGGCTCCCGTACTACTCAAAAAAGACTCTGACACAGTCGAACTTTTTGGTACGATGATCAATATGAAGACAGGTAAATCCCGTCAACTCTATCACAACTCGCCTTTGAGTGATGTCAAGGAGACATCGCAGGTGGTATCATGTGTGCCAGGTGGTTTAAATATGTCAAAATCAATGTTTTATATGCAGGGGGGGGGTAGGACTGCAAGATGAAAATCTGTTTATGTACTGCGATGAGCGTGATATGGCGGTCCGCAGTGCTCAAAAAGGTTATCTTGAAGCCGTAACCAAAGAGGTACTCGCTTGGCATCAGCATATCAATGCCACAGGCGCACACCGCGATCCGAGAACGCAATATCTTATAGCACGTAACTATATTTATTTATCACGCAAGCATTTCTCCCGAACTGTTCAGATCAGGAATCTCATTATACATCTGATTATCCAAGTCATTCTCTTTTTCAGGGATATACGTCAACGCGAACGTAGAACGCATTTCAAATATTATCTGAAAGGCGTCGCAGCGGGCTTGAAAGGCGATATGGATAATTCATTTATGAACAGTTGACGTTTGGACAGCCGGTTGCAATGCTTGGTAAAAACATCGAAAATGTCTCAACCGTTACTAAGCATTGTAATACCGACGAAAAACCGGTACGATTGCCTGAAAAAATTTGTGGAGTTATTTCACTCAGTTTATACTTCTTCGGAGATACAGCTCGCCATTTCCGATAATTCCGACGACAATTCGGATTTTTTAGCATTCCTATCGACAGTCGATGATAAACGTATCCTTTATACCTATACGGCCGAACATATATCGGTCGGGGAAAATTCAGATCGTGCGATCCTGCTTTCGACGGGTGAATATGTCAATTTTATCGGCGATGACGATGCTGATCAACGAGAAATCATCGATGTGGCGCGTTTCATGAAGCGGTACGGCATAGAGTCGCTTAATTGTTATCGATGTAAATACGTTTGGCCCAATCTTAAAAATAAGGTTTTCAATTACGGAGGGTCGTTGACGATACGGCGGTCGGGTAAGAAACTCATAAATGTCAATATTGAATCGGAGCTTGTACATGTCCTTAGAAGCGGAGCGAGTTCGTATGGTAAATTACCTTGTGTATATAATGGTATCGTAAAACGGACGGTTCTTGATGAAATTTATTCTCGAACGGGAACTTTTTTCCCGGGACCGAGTCCGGATATGGCGAATGCCATAGCATTGTCGCTGGTGGTGAAAAAACATTGTTTTCTCGATTATCCCGTTTCATGGGCAGGGGCGTGTGTCAAAAGTGGAGGAGGAATGGGAGCGATGCACAAACATGCACTGCCGATCGAAGACGCTTCATGGCTGCCTGCCGGATGTGCTGAAAACTGGGAGACCGTGCTACCGCATTTTTGGACAGCCGCAACCGTATGGGCGGAATCGGCCATGAAAGCACTGCGGCGGATGGATCGGGAAGATTTGTTGAGATCTAAGTTTTGTGTTGAAAGCGTATATGGCCGATTCCTCGTATATTCTTTTTCAGATCGTCAACGGATACGCTCTCTTCTCAAGAACGCATCTTTGCCGAAAGTTGCAAAGGCTTATATTTCTGCGTGGTTTTCCCGATTTATGGCATTCTGGAAAAATTTGACGCTTACTACGATAGGCCGGGCCGGTTCTTTCCGGATGATAAAAGATATTAACGATGTGGTGGAATGTGAAAAATACATTCACAATAATTATCCCATAAAGATCGAAAAATGGACATAGTACCCTATGTATTGCTACTCTTGATGCTGGGTGTCAATCTCTGTATAAACACCCGACGGTCGAATAATTTCATGTTTTTCGTCCTCTTTGTATTCAGTGCTATTCGCTACGATGTAGGATTTGACTACCCAGGTTATATCGAGACCATTGTTTCTGGTTCCGATTGGGCGATTAATCGTTTTGAGCTGGGACAAAAATGGTTGGTCCTTCTATCCCGACAACTATTTCCCCAATTTTTTTTCATTGCTAATTCGTTTATAGCTATTTATTTTACCCGAAAGGCGATCTTGCGAATGTCTTGTGATGTTTCATTGGCAGCACTCACTTTTTTGAGTTTCCCATTGTTATATCTTCATAGTTTTAGCATTGTTCGCTTTTGGTCGGCATTGGCCATTATTGTTTATGCTTCAACGTTATTGCAAGATAAACGTTATTGTTTTTTTTCCTTTTTAATTCTTGTTGCCTTGTGTTTTCATAGGGGAGCCATTGTTGGGCTTTTGTTTATACCTCTTTATTTAGTCAGAATTCCTGTATGGCTCAATATCGCTATATTATGTACAAGTTTTGTTAGTGGAGAGTTTGTTCTTTCACAGATATTGTCAAATAATCTTCCAGACAATATGTTTATTGAACGATTAGTCAATTATGCTGAGTCAGGACAAGGGTCGGATGGAATGAGAAAGATACCATACATTTTTTTATTCTTTGATCTTATTTTATTGATTCGACTTAGACGGTATGCATTAACAGATTCAACTAATTATCGTAATTTTACTATATATAATATTGGGGTTGCTTTAATGTTCCTATTTGGATTTCAGACCACTCTTTCTGTCCGACTCTCCTCTCCGTTTATCTGCTATCTTTATGCATTAATCCCATTTGTAGTTAAATTTAAGAGTACGAACGTACAATTTAAGGATCGAATAATATACATGTTGGTTTATTGGGTATTTTGTTCATCATTATTTCTTTATAATGTGAATATCATCAATTCATCATTAGGCAGATCGCAATACCTTCCATATAAAATATTTTTTATGCAATGAATAAATATTTATTGTTTAAGGCTTTATGCCATTTACCCAAAGCAATTTATTTCAACTTTCACTATCTGCCTTTTCATCAGGCGATTAAAATGCCTATACTTTTTTTATCAAAGGTAAAATTGGCGCATACTCAAGGGACTGTCCAACTCTTTGGACGAGTACGTCCTGGGATGGTTTTTATCGGAGGAAATGGTAATGTCTTATATCAACAAGCTACTAATTGTTGTGTATGGGCTAATTATGGTGGTAAATGTATATTCGGTAGTAAAATATCATTCTGTGATGGTGTCGCTTTGGAAATAGGACAGCATGGGACTCTTACATTCAACGATAATATTTATTTGGGACCGATGGTGAGAATTGCTTGTTATGATTCTGTTATTATTGGTGCAAATAGTCGTATAGCTTGGGAAAGTATTATACTTGATACAGATTTTCATTCTACAATTGATAAAGCTACCGGTGAACATAGTGCTATTACAAAACCGATCGTCATTGGTAAAAATAATTGGATAGGTATTCGTTGTTTAGTGATGAAAGGTACGCAAACTCCGGATTTCTGTATTGCGTCTGCATATAGTCTTTTAAATAAAAAATATGATGTTCCTAATTATTCTCTTATAGGAGGTATTCCTGCAAAATTCCTTAAAGAAGGACTTTATCGAGATCTTCACAGTCATGTAAATGATATTCAACAGGAACATTATGCAAAAAGTATACATAGCAGCGAAAAAAAAGCAAAATCGTGAAACGAAGTTTGTTGTAAGCCTCGTCGTTCCCACATACAAGCCGGGCGGATATATCGAAGAGTGCCTTGCTTCACTTGGTGCTCAGACGTTGAATGCTTCCAAGTTTGAGGTAATAATCGTGCTCAACGGTTGTGATGAGCCTTGGAGGAGTCAGATTCGAGCCTTCATAGATAGGCATTTAAGCAAGCATTGCGTTCGGCTTATTCAAACAAATGTGGCCGGGGTAAGCAATGCTCGGAATATCGGCATCGAAGAGGCGCAGGGTGAATTTATCGGGTTTCTTGACGACGATGATTATGTTTCGCCTTCGTATTTGGAGGAGTTATCCGGTATCTCGACTGAAACGTGCGTGGGGCTGAGCGATAGTGCGTATTTCGAAGACGGTGGGGATGTATTAAATTTTGACAATCGTCAACATTGTATTTTTGCCAGATATAGCAGCCGTGTTCCGGCCCCCTCTATTTTTAATGTGAGATCATATTTTAACGGACCGGTGATGAAGATTCTTCACCGCGACATTATAGGTCGCCGCCGTTTCGATATCCGTTTCAAAAACAGCGAGGACAGTTTGTTCATGACGCTTGTTTCCGACAAAATAGAAAGTGTTCGTTTTACTTCGTCGTCGGCTGTTTATTATAGACGTATCCGTAGGGGATCGGCGACGACGTTGCATAGGACTCTCCGGCAAAAACTGTTAAATCAAATGAGAGTTTCAGGTCAGGTTTGCGGGTATTGGATTAAAAATCCGGTTGCTTATAATTTGCCATTCATTTTATCTCGATTTGCGGCAGGTATTAAATCTTTAATTGTTGATTAACATTATGAGTCAAATTAGAATAGCTGTAGCAGGTACCGGTTATGTGGGACTTAGCATCGCTACGCTTTTAGCCCAGTACAATCAGGTGACAGCAGTAGATATTATTCCCGAAAAGGTCGATCTAATCAATCGCCGTAAGTCTCCTATTCAGGATGAATACATCGAAAAATATTTCGCGGAAAAACAACTCAATCTTTCTGCGACGCTCGACGGTGCCGCGGCTTACCGCAATGCCGATTTTGTCGTCATTGCTGCTCCGACCAATTACGACCCTGTCAAGAATTATTTCGATACCCATTGTATTGAAGATGTAATCGAACTAGTGTTGTCAGTCAATCCGGATGCTGTGATGGTGATAAAGTCTACCATTCCCGTAGGTTATTGTCGTTCACTCTATCTGCGCTATGCCGACCGCGGAATAAAACGTCTTAATCTTCTTTTCTCGCCTGAGTTTCTGCGAGAAAGCAAGGCGCTTTACGACAATCTCTATCCAAGTAGAATAATAATAGGTTATCCTAAATTGCCTGATTCTCTGGAGGAGGATGCTGAAAATAGAGCTATCTTCGACATAGTCGACTTTCCATTTTTGCAAGATGCCGCACATACTTTTGCCTCCCTACTTCAACAAGGTGCGATAAAGACTGACATTCCTACTCTGTTCATGGGCGTCAACGAGGCCGAAGCCGTCAAACTCTTTGCAAACACTTACTTGGCGCTTCGCATAAGCTATTTCAACGAACTCGATACTTATGCCGAAGTGAAAGGCCTTGATTCGCGTGCGATAATCGAAGGCGTAGGACTTGATCCCCGTATCGGTATGTACTACAACAATCCTAGTTTCGGCTATGGCGGCTATTGTTTGCCTAAAGATACCAAGCAGCTCCTCGCTAATTATTCCAATGTGCCTCAGAATATGATGTCGGCAATCGTCGAAAGTAACCGTACTCGTAAAGACTTTATCGCCGACCAGGTACTGCGTATGGCGGGATATTACAGCTATGGTAACAACACCAATTTCGATGCAGAAACCGAGCGCCGCGTTGTGATAGGAGTTTTCCGTCTTACTATGAAATCCAACAGCGATAATTTTCGCCAATCCTCGATACAAGGTGTCATGAAGCGCATTAAAGCTAAAGGTGCCGAGGTGATCGTCTATGAACCGTCGCTTGAGGATGGCACCACATTCTTCGGCAGTCGGGTGGTAAATGACCTCAAGGTATTCAAACGCCTTTCTGATGCAGTCATCGCCAACCGCTATAATGAAGTTCTCAGCGACATTGCCGACAAGGTATATACCCGCGACCTTTTCCGACGTGATTGACATATGAAAACCGATCTCGTATCCATCATAACCCCGACCTACAACTGCGGGAGGTTCATCGCCGAGACTATCGAAAGCGTTCAAGCCCAAACTTATACGAATTGGGAGATGATTATCATCGATGATTGTTCGACCGACCACACCGATGAAATCGTTGCCATGTATTCGGAGCGAGATCCTCGTATCAAGTATCATTGTTTAAAGCGTAACTCCGGTGCAGCTATCGCTCGCAATACTGCATTACGTATGGCTGTCGGTCGTTGGATCGCCTTTCTGGACAGTGATGACCTTTGGCATCCTGAAAAATTGGAAAGGCAGGTTAAATTTATGATTGATAATGGATATGCGTTTACATATACTCAAAACTGCAACATTGATGAGAATGGCAAAGAATTGGGGGTCAAGCGTTTCGGTCCAAAGCGAATCACTCGTCGCGGAATGTATAATTATTGCTGGATCGGGTGCTTGACGGTGATGTATGATGCTTCGGTCGTAGGACTCATCCAAATCGACGATATAAAGAAGAACAATGATTATGCTCTTTGGCTTAAAGTATGCCGCAAGGCGAATTGCTACCTGTTGGAAATGCCTCTCGCATTTTATCGAGTAGATCGTAAAGGCGCTATAAGTAATGCTGATTATCACACATTGATAAAATGGCTCTACAAGTTACATCATGAATGTGACCGTCAGCCTGTCTTAATGGCTGTATTCAACACTGTAAGGAACTTATTCTTCGGTGTCATTAAGAAGTTGTATTACAAAGAACGATATTAAATGGCTACCGTATTGTTACTTGGAGGCGAGTTACAAACGCTTTCGATGGCTCGAGGCCTTAAGGATTGTGGTCATGAAGTCGTATGTCTTGGCGCAAAGGATTCCACAGCTAAATATTGCAGATTCGTTGATCGGTTCATAGCCGAGTCGGTTGAGGATCTGACGGTTTTGGCTTTGAAGGAATTTATTCAGCGGTCTAACATCGATGTAGTTATCCCGACCGAAGATGAATATGCGCTCTGGTTGAGCCACAACAAGAATGCGATCGAGAATGAAATTCCGGTAAAGTGTGCGGTGGAAGGACCGGAGAAGCTCGAAATGGTTTTGAATAAAACAACGCTTCTCAATTTTTGCCAACTGCATGGCATACCGCATCCCCGTACCGTACGTCTTTCGGAACAGAACCTAAAAGAAGCCGGTAGCTATGTCGGATTTCCTGCCTTAATCAAGCCCTCCGTATCCAATGGCGCCCGAGGGATCACTTTGGTTCAGAATGAGAAGGAACTTGCCAATCTTGCTCCGACGGTAGTAAAAGAATTTGGCGAGTGTGCCTTACAAGAATATCTGAATAAACAGAAGCATTACTTTAACGGGATGTTATATCGTTACTCCGATGGAACTTTCAGCTCTTCGGTCGTGACCCGTATATCGAGATTTTACCCGATTAAAGGCGGAAGCAGCAGCTATTGCACTACGATAGAAAACCCTCAAATTTTACAAATGTGTCAACAGCTTCTGAATGAACTTGGGTGGATGGGATTTGCCGATTTCGATATCCTCGAAAATGAAGAAGGTGACTATCGTATAATCGAAATCAATCCTCGTGTGCCGGCAAGTGTTCATGCTGCTTATGTTTCGGGGATAAACTTCGGGCAAATTATTATGGCCGACGAGTTGTCCTTGCCTCGCCCTACGATGGTGTACACTCCTGGTAAGCATCTAAGATATTTGGGGTTGGACATTGCTTGGTTTGTTGCATCTCCTGAGCGTTTCAGGCATCATTGGTTCAAATTTTTCAATGCAGACCTTCATTATCAAGAAGGAGGCGTCAAAGATTGGAAGGCGATGTGTTTTTCAATGTACAAAGGTATAAAAAAGCAGCTTTCACCCTCTTTCAGAAATTCAAAGAGGGGAATGAATTAATTATGACGACCATAACAAATTCGCATTTTTGTTTTTGTAACGATGGAAATATCCGTTATAAGGGGCACCGTTACCTGACGGGTTCGAAATTGATGTTTCTTCTCTGGGGTTGACGAATGTTTACAATATGAAGGTTTCTGTCATTCTTGTCTCGTTGTCAATGGTTTAAATAGCATAGAATTATGGATTGTAACGGAATAACCGTAAGTTCTGCTCCGGTTTTAGCCTACATTATTCATAGTGGATTCATTTCAGGTTATCAAAACAGATATGG
>ERZ773138.2028-NODE-2028-length-16749-cov-6.135977_pt1 | contig 16749 bp, 16 predicted proteins | sample MGYA00511114_ERZ773138 | MGnify/ENA primary metagenome ERZ773138 (study PRJEB29015, sample SAMEA2737805) | human gut metagenome | biome: human gut; feature: human-associated habitat; material: faeces | place: China | collected 2012 ...
GCCCATCGCGGCACTGCTCTACGGTCAGTCAGACTGGATCGATCCTCCGGCCATTGCCCGCTACACTGTCATTTCCTCCGGCCTCGTGGTTCTGACCCTTGTTGTTCTGGGTCTGCCCCTCGCCAAGATGATCTTCTAACCAAACGTCTTTCAGGCATTAAAGATCCGTTCCTCCTTTCAGAGGAATGGAGCCTTTCGGCATATAGGACGTGCCGCACGCCACGGCACACCGGGGTATTTCCCCCATGCTGTTTTCCCGGCCTTCTGCCGGCAAGGAGCATTTCATGAGCAGGTTCTTCGCTGCAGGTCTCGTGGCCGGCGCGCTTTTTATCGGCGCCCAGACCGCTCAGGCCATTGAAATTCACGACGGACCCACCGGTGTCACCAAGAACGAGGCTGACAAAACCTTCAAAGGCTACACGCTTTTCGCTCCCACGGTGAAATCCACGACCACCTACCTCATCAACATGGACGGCGACATCGTCCATACCTGGCAGAGCAAGTATCCGCCAGGCCTCTACACCCAGCTTCTCCCCAATGGCAACCTCCTGCGCGCCAGCGCCCTGCCTGACAGGCCCGTGCATATCGGCGGCGCCGGCGGCCTGCTCGAGGAAATCGACTGGAACGGCAAGGTCGTCTGGTCCTACAAGCTGTGCGGCCCCAAGGAAGTGCAGCACCACTGCTTCAGCCGCATGCCCAACGGCAATACCCTTATCCTCGCGTGGGAAGCCAAGACTCCCGAAGAATTCGTTGCCAAGGGACGCAAGGCCGGCACATGGGGAGATAACGTTGTTGTCAACGGCATCAAGCTGACGGACTTCTGGATCGACTTCGTCCGCGAAGTGAACCCCGAGGGCAAAACTGTCTGGGAATGGCACGTGTGGGATCATCTCGGAACCGGCAAGGATCAGCTCGATCCCAACTACCGCCTCCCCAAAACGGTCGGCCCCGGCTACTCGGACTTTGACTTCACGCATTTCAACACTGTTGCCTACATTGCCAAGACCGATCAGATCCTGGTCAACTCCCGCAACTTCAGCGAATTCTTTATCATCGATCACAAAACCGGCAAGATCGTGAAGCGCTGGGGCAACCCCACCACGCACGGCGAGGGCGTCAAACCCAGCTGGTATGACGACGGTTCCCAGATCATGTTCGGCGAACACGACGCCGAGCCTCTTGAAAACGGCCACATTCAGATCTTCGACAATGGCTCTGAGCGTCCTCAGATCAACAGATCCCGCGTCATCGAGATGGATCCGGAAACTGACAAGATCGTATGGAGCTACGAATCCAAATATCCTACCTCGTTCTTCAGCTACCGTCAGGGCGCAGCCCAGCTTCTGCCCAATGGCAACAGGCTCGTGACTTCCACTCAGACCGGCCACCTCTTTGAAGTCACTCCCAACGGCGAAGTGGTGTGGGAATTCATCAACCCCGTGGTGTTCGGCAAGGCCCAGCCCATCATGCATGACTCTGATATGACCAAGGCGCACTACTGCATGGGCAACATGATTCACCGCGCCTACAGGTACGCCCCCGACTATCCCGGCCTGAAGGGCAAAAAGCTCGACAAGCCCGTAAAGTTCGTGCCTGACTGGCCGCACTTCCTCGATGTCTACAAGCCCCTCAAAAGCGGCAAGTAAAACCCGCTGACAAAAAGACACAGGGCGTCCCGCCATTACGCGGGGCGCCTTTTTTGTGTCCGGGGACGCAGATGCCCTGCCCCAGGGGCATCGCGGACCGCCGGGAAAGCTCTTCGGAAGAAAATCAGTTCTCCTGGTAACGCGCCGGAAAGCCCCTGACTCCGGAATTTTTTCAGACCAGCGAAAAAAATTATCCCGGCACATTTACTTAACCGGGCAAGAGGCATAGAAAGAATACTGACTCTGTACGTTTATCGGAATCAGGGATCTGCCCGCAGCAGAGTCCTGACAGCCAGACAGTTTCCTCCGTATCCCGCCGCACTGGGCGGCGGGTTTGCACGGCGCCGTTCATCCCGGAAGGGATTGGACGGCGCCGCCTTGTTTTCTCAGGAGAATAATTCTCTGCCGGCGTTTCTTCAGGCCTGTCCGGAGGATCAGACGCAAGGAGGCACACGGCCCCGTCCCGCCTGCATCGGGAAAAAACGCCAGCCCGGATCGTTCAGATCTCCTTTTTCAGGTACTCGAGGAACAACGCCGAAGCCTTTGAAAACCGCTGGTATTTTTTCCAGGCCACGCACACCCCGACCTCAATGGACGGCTTCAGGGGCCGGAAACAGAACGGACTCCCGGAAGAAGTGCTGACTATCCCTTCGAGGCAGAGCGCGTACCCCATCCCCTCTTCCACCATGCGCGATGCGTTAAAGAGAAGGTTGTATGTCGCTGCGACATGGAACCGCTCAGCCTTTTCTCCCAGCCATCCGGCTATTTCGTTTTCCACGAAAGTCTGCCCCGAGACAAGGATCGGCAGCCCGGCCAGATCATCGGGCGTGATGACGTCCTTCGACGCCAGCGGACTGTCCTTCCTCATGAGGACCCCCCAGATGTCCTTCACGGGGAGCCGGATGACGTCGTATTTCGAAAGATCGGCCGGCTCGATGAACACGCCGAAATCATCCAGGCCTCCGTCTATCCGTTCCGCTACGGAGTCCGCGTTGCCGCTGAAGAGGTGGAAGGTCACGCGCGGATGCGCCTTCTGGAGGGCGCACGCCGCTCTGGCGATAATCCGCATGGCGAACGTCTCGCCGCCGCCGATATAGACGTCACCGCATACCCCTTCAGCCGGATCCGCGAACTCGGACTCCGTTTTCTCCACCAGCGCAAGAATTTCCCTGGCCCTGTCGCGGAGGAAAAGCCCCTCTTCTGTGAGGGAAATACTCCGCTTTCCCCGCAGGAAGAGCGTTTTCCCGAGCTCCTCCTCGAGTTCCATCATCTGCCTCGACAGCGTCGGCTGCGTCACGTGCAGGGCGCAGGCAGCTCCGCTGATGGTCCCCTCCCTGGCCACAGCCAGGAAATAACGAAGCACTCTCAGTTCCATACGTTCTCCCTCCATGACAGTGTTACCCGGTTATTACCATGCTTTATAAGCATTGTTAAATATTCAATATAAGTATTTGCTATTATTAACCTCCTTTACGTACATATCCGGAAGACAGAGTTTTCACCCGGACAACAAACAAAGGAGAAAAACATGACTTCATACAGACTCGCCGGAGCGTCCGCGCTCCTTCTCGGCCTGCTCTCCGCCGTTCCTGCCATGGCGCAGGAATCCGGCATCTCCGGTGACGCTTCGAATTTCTACAAAAGCGACAGGGTGACCATGCAGCCCGTCACCTTTCCGAATCAGTACAAAATGACCATAGCCGGAGACCTCTTCATACCGAAGGGCATGAATCCGGGGCAAAAACATGCAGCCATTATCGTGGGGCATCCCATGGGAGCCGTCAAGGAGCAGAGTGCCTGCCTTTACGCCACCAAGATGGCGGAACAGGGCTTCGTGACCCTCGCCGTTGACCTGAGCTTCTGGGGCGGCAGCTCGGGACAACCCCGCAACGCCGTTTCTCCCGATCTTTACGCCGAGACTTTCAGCGCAGCAGCCGACTTTCTCGGCACGCGCCCCTTTGTTGACAGGGATAAAATTGGCGTCATCGGCATCTGCGGCAGCGGCAGCTTCGCCATCAGCGCGGCAAAAATCGACCCGCGCCTCAGGGCCATCGCAACGGTAAGCATGTATGACATGGGCACTGCCACGCGGAGCGGGCTCGGACATTCCCTGACTCTGGAGGACCGTAAGGCTGTCCTGCGGGAAGCGGCGGACCAGCGCTGGGTGGAAGCTGAAGGCGGGCAGACGAAATACACGGGCGGCACGGTGCATAAGCTGACCGAGAAGTCCACGCCCATTGAACGTGAATTCTACGCCTTTTACCGCACTCCGCGCGGCGAATTCACGCCAAAGGGGGCGAGCCCGCTCACAACGACGCATCCCACGCTCACGAGCAACGTCAAGTTCATGAACTTTTATCCCTTTAACGATATCGAAACCATATCGCCGCGCCCCCTGCTCTTTATCGCCGGGGAAAAGGCCCATTCCAGGGAATTCAGCGAAGACGCCTACCAAAAGGCCGCTGAGCCCAAAGAACTCCTTATCGTTCCTGGCGCCGGACATGTGGATCTTTATGATCGCGTGAACCTCATTCCTTTCGCGAAACTCACCAGTTTCTTCAGGCAGGCGCTTCAATAACCGATTGCCCCGGGCGGGAAACCTTCCCATCCGGAGAACCATAGTATTCACCGGCACAGGGATACAGCCTTCATAAGCCGTCACGCCCCTGTCCCCGCGGGCACGCCGGTATGATGGTACACGCCTCCTCCGGCACGCACAGAGACCGGCTCAGGAGACCGTGTCAGGTTTTTCCAACAGCTCCGCATCCCGGGATGGAAACTCCGGGACGCGGGCAATATCCCAAGCTCCCGCAGGCGTCCCTGGAAGACAGAATACCGGCCGGCTCTCACGCCTGCAGTTCCGGCCAGAGGCCAATGATGAAGCATCGTCTTTTCACTGTCTTTGCCCTTCTGATCCTTGTCCTGTCCGGTTTCATGGCTTCCGAAGCCATGGCAGAAACCGCCGGGAAGGTCCGACTTACTTTCGAAGGCGGAGAATCCATCGCTGTCCTTGATGACACCCCGGCTTCCCGTGATTTCCTCTCCATGCTGCCCCTTAATCTGAAGTTCAGGGACTACAACGGGACAGAGAAGATAAGCTATCTGCCAGGAAGGCTCGCCACGCAGGGCTCTCCCAGCTCCTGCACGCCTGAAGCAGGCGCGTTCACCTATTATGCGCCCTGGGGCAATCTGGCCCTTTTCTACCGAGGCTTCCGTCACTCTGACGGCCTCGTCCCGCTCGGGAAAATCATCTCCGGTCTCGATATCCTTGCTGGCCACAGTGAATCGTTCGCCGTGCGCATTGAAAAAGCGGACTGAGGCACCCTGGTTCTTTCCTGCCGGGAAATGCGGAATACCGTGTTTCCCGGCTTTTTCTGTCCGCCAGGGAAAACGTATCAGGCAAGGATCAGCAAGGAATAGTCATAGCCAGATCCGAAGCGCGGGCCTACCTTTTGTATGGAAATCCGCCCAGGAGTCCCACACCGTGCATCCCGCGTCCCAAACAGCTCCGTCAGACAGACGCGGGATGCCCCTGACAGGATGAAGGCATACGGGAAACCGGAAACACAGCCTGCCGCGCCTGAACTTTTTCAGAGAGCGCGGAGCCCGGGCGGATGCGTCTGAGGATAGCCCATGAAAAAGTTCCTTCTGCTCAGCTCATTTGTTTTCTGCTCATTCGCCCTGTCTGCGCCGGGCGTTTCTCCTGTACCGGCCGCTCCCGCAGAGAAATCTTCCGCCTCCCTGCATTATGAAGCCTGGATGAAGCAGCCCGTCCCCATCCCCAGGGCAGAAAATACGCTCCCCACCGTTACGGCAGAGCCCTGGTTCCAGGTTCCCGGCGGAGGCCGCGTGCTTGAGGGCGCCGTCATCGATGCAAAAGGCAGTCTCATTTTCAGCGACGTCACGGGGCACCGCGTCATGCGGCTCACGCCGGACAAAAAACTTTCCGTTGTCGTGGAACTCAAAGGTCTCTCTCCGGCCGGCCTTGCCCTGCACAAAGACGGCAGCATCTTCATCACCGCGGTATTTCTTGAGCCAGACGGCAGGGGCCGCGGAGCTGTCCTGTCCGTTAATCCGGACGGAAGCAATCTGAAGGAAATCGTCCCCGCCATCGCTGGCTATGTTCCCGATGACATGGTCTTTGACGCAAAGGGCGGCTTTTATTTCACCGACTTCCGGGGCACCTCTACAGATCCTGCTGGCGGCGTGTTCTACGTCAGCCCGGATTTCACGACGATTACACCAGTCGTGCGGCACCTCGCCAAGGCCAATGGTATTGCCCTGAGTCCTGATGGGAAGACCCTCTGGATTACGGAATACGCGCGCGGCCTCCTGCACAGGGTTGAGCTCGCCGATGCCGTGACGAGCCTCCCCGTGGGCACGGCCATCGCCTACCACTTCATCGGTCCGGCCCCTGATTCCATGCGTGCTGACGCCGACGGCAATCTGTATGTGGCCATGCACAGGCAGGGAAGGTTCCTCGTCTTCAACAAAAACGGCATTCCCATCAGCCAGATACTCACCCCCGGCCGTGAGCAGGGCAAATATATGAAGAGCACCAGCCTCGCCCTCTCCCCCAAAGGTCCGGAGGCCTGGCTTCTGGCTGGCGATGGCGATGCCGGGAACGTCTCGGGCGTCTTCCGCGCGGGTGTTTTCGCACGCGGACTCTAAAGCACACATTCTCCTCCAATAGGCGGCAGGCCGACCCTTCTCTCCGGGCATCCAGGCTCCTGACTGTCCGGAGACTGACTGCCGGCCTGCTCAGCCACCTCCATTACCGGGGAAACGCTGAAAAACACGTTTCCCCGGTTTCCTTATCTTCCGGCAGACAGGGATCGGAGTCTCTTTATCCTGCGCCATGGGCTGACAGATCCATCGTGTGGCGCCTGATTTCACATCAGGGGCACACCCCGCCTAAGGCGCAGCAGGCTAAAGGCTGTACCTGTATCCATTGTTACCTGCCAGTCTGACTGCCGGACACACGCCGGTAAATTCCATCCAGGAGAATATTTTTTATAAGGCACGTTTCTCCCCGGCTAAACCAGACGTATCCCCCGTGTCTAAATGCTTTTGTGGTAGTTACCTCAGCCTGACCGTTTTTGATAGTGAAGTGCAGCTGAATATCCCTGGCGGTGCTTTCTTCGGCGGTTTGCGGCTCATACACCGCCGTAGTGCTGAAACTCCCGCTCACGGCAGAAGCCTGAGCCTGGCTCCATCCGAAACTTTGCGGTTTGTCTCTCTGCCACACAGCGATTTCCAGACAGTAGCCGCCGTTACCGTCACGTCCAATGGTCAGATAGCCATCATCCCCCTGACGCCCGACCAGACGGTAAAAACCCTCAAGAGGATTGGGCGACCCCGCAGCCCGTTCCGAATCCGCTTTGCTCACCAGGTCTTCCATAATCAGGATACGTTCCGCCAGAGCCTGCGCACAGGCCAGGGCTGCGTTTCCCCCTGCAGCTCCGGCCTGCTTCACACTTTCGTCAATGGCCGCGTCATTTTCTTTCTCTAATTTTTTGTATGTTTCTTCAGATAAGGCGTCAAAGGCTCTCTGAAGCCCGATCTCGTAACGGTCATACATTGTGCGGTAGACATCATTTCCCTGATGCCACACCTCATGCTGCTGCGGCAGAGCAGATGCGGAGGGGCACAGACAGAAAAGATAAAGAACAAAAAAGAGAAGAGGTATGGCCTTAGACATTGTCCGCTCCTTTGTCAGATTATATGGATTGGCCCCGTTCTGAAACAGAGGCGCTATTCCCTGAACTGTGTTTTCAGGCTCACAATGGCCAAAGCGTTCTTTCCTTTCCAGATATGAGGCCTGGCCTGAGCGGTAAAGCTGCCCAGGATGTCTTTTTCGTCGTCCGCGCTGTAAACTATTCCGTTCATCTCAATCATACCATCCGCGCCCTGCCTGGCCCCGTCCACCCTCGCATGGTACACGGCCTCACCGGCAGCCCCTTCAAAATGATACCTCGTTCCATCAAAATGGAACCTGTCAGAAGGGGAAGCCGAATCCGGATGCGACGCGGAAAGACACTGCCTGAGGTTATACCCAAAATAACGCTGGAGGCTGTCTCTGACTGAAGCGCAGTCTATGGTCAGAGAGCCCCACGGACATTCATGCGTGGCACAGGGCTGAATGCGGCTCCTGTTGTTCATGAAATTATGCCAGATGCCCAACCGAATCATTTCATAAGGATGAGCTGTATCGAGCACATCGTCAGCCGTAAAATTCATCATTCCGATTTCGGTGAAATTAGACAGAAATACGCCCATAGCTTTCCTGTCTGCCGCGGGAAAATTTTTTCCCGCAGATTTCTTTTCACGTATGAAGTCCCCTTCAAAACTGACATCGGCGCCCAGGAGCCCGCTTTTTTTGAAGGCCTCCGGTTCGGTGATGACTGCCGTCTCCCCATGAAAGACAATCCGGATAGGATTCCTGGCATCACTCTGATCCGCAGCCCACAAGGCCTTCCCCTTTAACCTGCCCTGGCCAGTCAGCTCACCGCTGTTAAAAGGAGCGTTCCTCTGGCAGGCAGAAATGTGTACCCCGTAAAGATCCGCGTCTTTTTTCTTCTGCACGGTCATCCAGCCGTCAAAAACCTTACTCTGCATCCGATAGACCCTGAATGCCTTCAGGATGACAGCGCAGCCAGTCCCACGTCAGTTCGCGGTTCAGACTGTCGCGTCCCTGTCCATAGGCATTACTCCATGCTTCGGCTTCTGATGAGCCAATGGATATTTCCAGCCTGGCCGATTCCGCCATTTCCGCATGCACGGCTTCCCGGACGGCGGCAAAATCCCGGGCGTCAAGGCGTTTCATGGCTTCCTGCTCAGCTGCGGCATAGGCTCCGAAGGCTTTCCGGTATGCACCGTCGGCCATGAGCGCGCTGTGGTTTGCAGGAGCGGCGGCTGCCACAGACGCTGTCAGCAGCAGAAGACAGACCAGCGCAAAAAAGTTTCTCAGGTGAAGTGTATGCATGACGTCCTCCCTGGCAGCCTCCGGCGGAATTTCCGCCTAAAGCGCGTTCAGATTGATACTGATGAAGAGGTGAAACCACAGGGGAATACCGGCAAACAGAGCCAGGATGAGAGACCCGAACAGCCGGAGAATGCGGCTGCCGCCTGTGATGCCGCTCCCCCGCCCAGCAGGAACACATAGAGGGCCCTGGCCATGACACTCCCCACAAAAAAGACCGATGGCAGAACAAAAAAGGCGCCCACCACGATATAGATGAATGTGCTGCAGGAATCCGTGAATTCTGCCGCGCCGCCCGTGATGCTGAAGGAAATTCCGATCCTGTCCGGCAGACGCAGGAACGCCACAGCCACAGAAATTCCTCACAGGACTGCGGGAAGCCAGAAAACGAGCTGGCAAAGCAGCCGCATGGGCTTTTGCAGTCCGATGCCGATGCGTGAAAGTCTGCCGGGCAGGGACAGTCCGGTGGTATCCCTGCCGGCTGATGCCGCTTCAGATGCTGCCATTTCCCGCGTTTTCTCCTCTTTCCCTTTGCCCTTCGCGGGCCTCCTGCCTCCCCGGAATTACATGGTATCCAGGAATCCCATGATCAGGCTGATATCTCCTTCCAGCAGTTTCCGTTCCTCCAGAAGCGTTTTTTCACCGGAGACAATCAAAGGCGTCACGGGTCAGAGCCATAAAGACAAACATCTCCCCGTTTTTAAAACGGAACGCCAGGGGAACGTCGAGCTTCTGATCAAGGAAATAAATACCTTCAATCATCTGTGGCGTCATAATGCGCATGGCGTCCAGCGGATCGTGCGCAAAAACTACGAAGCGTTCCTCAAAGGCCGCAAGTTCCGTTTCCACCTGCTGACAGGACCCCGGATTTGAGAGCACGCGGGCCGCGCTGAAATCGCGCCGCACCACCAGCACAGGACCGCGGACAGGCGGGTCAGCGGCAAAGCGCATGACTCTGCCCTGAAACACGTCTGCCGGGACTTCACGGCTTCCCTCCCGGCTGTCTTCAGTGGTGGAGACACCACCGCTGCCGTCCCGAATACGGATATCGCACTGCGAAAAGTCCAGACCGCGATACCGGGCAGTTATCAGATCATGGCAGTCTATCCTGCCAGAGGGCAGCAGCTCAGAAGAACGCAGGACATCCTCAGCAAGACCGCCATCAGGCTGAAAAGAAAGATTTTCAAAGACCTTTTCCAGTCCGGCCCGGACCACCTTTTCCTTGAAATCCCGGCTGTACCGGCTTTTCAGGCGCTGTGAGCCATACAGGATCACTCCGCCACACAGAGCCGCGCAGGTCAGGGCTTTTCCCCACTCCATGCCCAGGCTCAGGGCCGCGGCCAGGAGAACAGGAAGGCCCGCCCAGCCCCAAAAGGAAACCACGCCGGCCCTGATGCGGTTGTATTCCATCTGCGGGCGGCGGCGTCACCCTTCGTGGCCCTGAGACACCCGCGGAGACGGCGGACCCGCATGAATTTCCGGATTCCCCAGATCAGCAGTCCCGCAAGCAGAACAGGGCCGGCAAACTCGGAAAGAAGGGCAATGACAATAAAAATGGCGTCAGACATATGGCGTGCGCAGAGTCCTTCTTTCAGGAGCGGGCTTAGGCATGCCCCTGCCCCCTGAGGCCTGGGGACTGACTGTTCCAGTTACCCGGGGGCCGCTGGCATCCTGCCGGATTTAAACGCCCTGAGCGCGGGCGGACCGGACTCAGGGCGTGCGTCTGCTGGTCAGCTGGCTCTTTTGAAATTATATTTCAAAACGTTCACACGTACGCTTCTGTAGGGATACCATCCCTTGCTGGAGTTGACCCTGCGTGTGAAGGTAGTCTTGAGTTGCTTGCTTTTTCCGGGGCCCAGAGCCGGGTTAAAGTTATAATTGATATCCACTTTCCTCTGGTAGGTCTCCTCGTCATTCCCATAGCTGCCTGTTATTTTCACCGTGACGTTATTGAGGCGGCTGAAATATTCATGTGAAGTGATGTCTTTGACCGTGTACCAAAAAGTTATGCTCTGTTTTCCGCCGCTGGCCTGTCCGAGTTCGACATGTGTTACTTTAATACTTAAGGGACTCGCAGCTGTGGCCATATTGGCGGCAGCCAAAACGAACAGGGCAGCCAAAAAACACTGAGCGGCTTTTTTCAATATAGTCTTCATGATTTCCTCATAAAAAAATCTGTTTGCAGGTTACAGGGAAAATTGCATTGCCACATCCTGTTTTTTTTCTTCCTCAGCCTTAAAGAAATCCTCCTTTTTATGTCCATGCAGGCGCCCCACAATGCTGTCCGGCCAGGTTGCCAGCATCTGGTTGAACTGCGACACATTCATGTTGTAAATGCGGCGTACGGCCTGCAGTTCTTCTTCGATCTCTGCAATGGATGCCTGCAGTACGCGAAAATTCTCACTGGAACGCAGTTCCGGATAAGCTTCAGCCAGCACGTTGATTTTCCCGTGCAGGACATCCATCTGACTGTTGGCATCAGACCACTGTGCCATGCTCATCCCCTGACGCATTTTTACGATGCTCCCCAGGGTGTCGGCCTCATGCCTGGCATAGGCCCTGATCACATCCAGCATCCTGGTCAGGGTATCGAAACGCCTGGTCAGTGCCACTTCAATGCCGGAATCGGATTCCCTGATTTTCACCAGAAGCCTGGCGAAACGGTTATGGTCATGATGTACCACCGAGCCGCTCCCCCCCACGGCTGCCAGTGCCGCCAAAAGCCAGCTGTTCATATACCCACCCGGATCTTTTCCTGCTCTGCGCTGCGCGCAAAACCGGTCAGCCTATTCAATGCAGATACGGAAGTCCTCTCCGGACCAGCAGGCCCCGTCGCGCCTAGCCTGCCCCCAGCGGGAATTGATGCCGTCTCTGGTCACGCCGCTTACCTCGGCTGTTCCCCTGCTGATTTCAACTATGGAAACGGAAAGTATTTCCTCCAGCAGAGGTTTGCCGTCCTTTCTCCCGATAGTGTGCCAGCTGAGCCCCCCATCCGTTCCTTTCCGGATCAGGCAGCCGGACGGCCTGTATGTATGCCCGCCGGACGTAATCACGCATTTGCCGGGCTGAGCATCATCCCCGGCGCATGCCTGCCCGCAGTATCCCCCCAGACAGAGCAGAAGTGTGCACAGACAGACGTTTCTTAAGAAAAAATAATGTCTCATACCTTCCTCACCTCTATGCAGTTTATGAGAGATTCGTTGGCGGATACTCCGGTATGAGCCAGAAGGAGAGGATTTCCGGTTCGAGTATGTCCACCAGGGCCATGAAGCCAAGCACCACAGCCAGAGCCAGGACTGTCAGAGCAATGACAAGAAGCATCCTGCTGCCCCGTTTCCGGGCACGGAAAGCTCCACAGGCGGCCCCGATCCCCATTCCGGACATGAGAATCAGCAGCTGGCCGGTCTGCCGTGTCAGCAGCAGAACCGCCACTATCCAGAACAGGCCTGCGCAGGCAGCCAGCGCAGCCGCAATCACTGCTCCCCTGCGCATGATTCTATTCGTCGCGCCCTGCTTCGATAAGCGGTGAGCCATCGGACATCCAGATCAGGGCAAGATTCTTTCCGGAGGCAACATGCAGGCGCATGGCAGGTGCGGCCGGATTTTCTCCTTTAACAGCATCGTCCCAGTATTTCGCAGAAATATAGATGCCCTCCAGGATGGCAGGATCTGCTCCGTTGAAAACTTCCGCACAGCTTTCTGCCATCACTGCCTCGGCATCGGCCTGCCCGGGCGTATCCGCGTTATTCCAGAAACATACTGCGTCGGCAATATCCATCTTTTCCCCTGTCTTCACATAGGCAAACCAGGGGCGGTAGCCTGTGGAGGACAAAGAGACAATGGTATCCGCCAGCACCTTCCCGCTGGGGTTCGCGTAAAACTCTATCTTCCTGATGGAGCAATCATCCACGTTTTTTCCGAAAAACACTTCATCGTTATCGGGACTGATTCTGGCCAGCCAGGTTGTCCCCGCAAATTTCACAGGCAGGAAAAATTCGTTCGTGAAAAATTTATTCGCGGGAGACGCCTCCGTAATGTTCGCCGCACGCAGATCCGCCACGGTGCGGGCAGTAAGCACCTGTGTCAGGTCTGCGGGCGCCGCTCCTTCGGGGATCAGAGGCACTGCCTTCCCGGTGATACCCCCGGAGGTCTGCGTCTCCCCTCCGGTAGAATCTTTTCTGAGCCGGAGATTGCACACGCTCATCTTCCCTTCAACAGTCGTTGACCAGCTGCCTGTCCATTCGGCCTCTTCGCCGGGATTGGCTTCCATCCAGGCCGCCAAGACTTCGGGGCAGCGCCTCTGGGCATGATCGTTGTCCCAGATGGGTCCGGCTTCAACATCAAAGCTCTCTCCCCGTGCGGACGGCTGGGCTTCTCCCTCTGGGACAAGCGCCGGAATACCGCCATCGCGCAGGACAAAACGCAGAACCTGATTCGGGCCGGGAAGATTCATTGCCTCAAAGACATAGCTTTCTGTTCCGGCAAACACGGTAAGCCTCCTGAGGGCAGAAGCATTGCCATCATTCATATTGATCCTGTTTCCGGGAACAAGATTCATCGAGGAGCCCATGCCGCCTTCACCACTTTCCAGATACAGATAGTTGATTTCCAGCGGCGAACCATTGATGATAATTACGGTTATCTCCGCTCTGGCCGGAAGAGGCGTCAGGAGGAGGAAAAATATCATCAGACATCCGGATGATATAAGACGTTTCATACCAGCATCTCCCTACACTTCTGCCCGCATGGTGCGGGGTAATTGTTTTAGTATTTAGTACCCAAAACAAAACAACGTGGCTATCACCAGAAATTAGGTATATGCTGTGAGACAAACTGAATAGTCAGGATCAGGTGAGGACAATACCATGGGAAACAATCCGCAAAGAAACAGCTTTTACTACTTCTCTCAGCACCTTCGTGAAATCCTAGCGGGTATTCCCTCATATGGACTGACGGTTATTGAGGCTCCGTCCGGCTTCGGCAAAACCACGGCCCTGCGCGAGTATCTGACACGGGAACAAAAAACGGCCAAAGTACGCTGGTATACCTGTTTCGGCGAATCAGCTGACAGGACATGGAGGGGCATCTGCGCCCTTTTCGGCGGCTCGGAAGACAGCATAGCGGATGAAATGCTGGAACTTGGTACTCCTTCTCTGGAAAATCTGGCCGATATAGCCTCCCTCATTTCCGGCTATACCTGCGCAGAACCCACGTTTGTCGTCATTGACAACTACCAGCTCTTTGACTGCCCGGTGCGAAAGCGCTGCATTTCCGCTTTTTCCGCCTGCAGTGATGAGAACATACATATCATTCTTGTAACACAGCCCCTCAAAGATGAAGGGGAGACCTTTCATGCCCAGCCGTATCTCAGCATCACGTCGCGTGACCTCTTTTTCGATAATCAGTGCATTGTCGAATACTGCAGCCTGACGGGCATAGACATCTCACAGAAACAGATAGAGATGCTCCAGAAAACCTCAGGCGGCTGGGTAGCCGCCATCCGCCTGCAGCTGCAAAACTACAGAGACTCCGGGGATTTTGTCGATTTCAGTGATATCCGCCCGCTGGTGGAAACTGCCATCTGGAACCGACTTTCGCCCGAAGAACGGAACCTCATCATGGCACTCTCCCTGCTGGAGTCCTTCAACAGCAGCCAGGCTACCATTATGAGCGACGGCATGGCGTTTCCGGATACTGTCGCGGAGCTTCTTTCTCTTGATTTCTTCATCCGCTACGCAGCTGACAGACAGGCCTATATCATACACAGCATCCTGCGGGATTATCTTCTGGAACGCTTTTCCATGCAGCCGGCGGAATTCCAGAAAGCCGTGTACCACAGGGCCGCCCTCGCCAGTCTTGATATAGGCGACCTGCTGCAGGCAGCCCTCTTCTTCATGAAGGTGGAAGACTACCAAGCAGTTCTGGCTCTCCCCATATCCACCCAGTATGTCTATAACAATCAGGAGCGGGATATCACAGCCCTGTTCGAGAGCTTAATGGACAGATGCCCGCGGGAAATTCTGCAGGCTCACCCGGTTTTTCTCGTACTCATGGCGTATAATTTTTTCCGGAGAGGCGCCCATGTCTATTTCCGGCACGCAACGGAAGTTCTCAGAAGTCTGCTGGAACAGAACAAAGGCAGGCATGGAATCGGATGGGAAAAAGCCTGCGGAGAATATGCCATGCTCATGTCTTTCACCGAATATAATGATATCGCCAGAATGGGAGAGTTTCACCGCAAGGCCCTGCGTCATCTGAAGGCTGTTTCGGACATTCCCCGTTCCGAGGTATTCCGGGGCACTATGCCCTTCGGCACGGTCTCGGTTCTTTGCCTGTACTGGAACCGCCTGGGAGAGCTGAGCCATCTGACGGATCTCATGGACACCTACCTGCCAGTATATTCCGATTTGGCTTCCGGACACGGTGCCGGCGCAGAACATATTTTCCGCGCAGAGGCGTCCCTTGCCTCCGGCGATGACGGGGCTGCGGAACTCATGGCCTACAGGGCGACATACCGGGCCCGCAGGGAGGGGCAGTACGGGGTTATTCTCAGCGCAGATCTTATCCTGGCCGAAGTCGCTATTCTGCGCGGAGACGCCGAGTCCTATGAAATGACCCGCGAAAACATTGTCCGCAATATGAAAGAATCGGGGCAGCGTTCCGTGCTGCGCCTGGGCGAGCTATGCCAGGCAACACTGGATCTTGGTCTGGGACAGAGCGCGGATATTCCCCTTTGGCTGCGTGATATAGCGGGAATACAGCGGGTGGTTTACACCCACAGCATTCCCTATGCCCTGATTCTTTATGAGCACTATCTCCTTCTGGAGGGCCGCTACGAGGAATTACGCAGGTGCGAAGACCTGATTATGCAGCAGGCCCGTGCGATGCACTATATTCTTCCGCGCCTGTACCATACCCTGTATCTGGCCATTGCCGAAGCGAGGGAGGGCAGCATGCCGGGAGCTGCCTCCCATATGAAAGAGGCTTTGCAGCTCGCCCTCCCGGACAGAATATATCTGCCATTTGCCCGCCTGGCTTCCGACCTCAAACCGCTTTCTGCTCTCATACCCCAGGAGCTTGCAGAATTGCGGGCCGTCTGCTCCCGCCGTGAACAGGGCGTAGCACGCATTAAGGCAAAACAGGCAGGAGCTTCACTGCTGACTCCCCGGGAACGTGAGGTTTTCATACTGGCCAGGGATCGGCTGAGTGCAAAAGAGATCTCAGCGCGTCTCTGTATCAGTATACACACCGTAAACACCATATTAAAAAATATATACCGCAAACTCAAAGTCGGCAGCAAAGCGGATCTGAAGAGTATTCGTGCTTTCTGAGCTGTTTCGGCAAAAATTATCCTGATTTGGTAAAGCCCGAATCATCAGTGTGTCAGTTACCCCAGCCTATAGGGGGGGAGTCTTCTGGGCGGGATGATAAAAAAAATTTTTATGGTTTCTTATGGGCAAATATCCGCATCACCAGAACAAAGAACAGGGGAGTATAGTAGATGCCAAGGCCCATAGCTGTGAGCATTCCCGCCATTACCGCTGTTCTCAGCGCATTCTGCGCCCCGGCCCCTGAGCTGATTGTGAGAGGCACAACGCCGAGAATAAATCACAGGGATGTCATAAGGATGGGACGCAGGCGGAGTCTCGCCGCCTCCACTGCAGCCGAAAACCGGGCGGTTGATAAAAAAAGCTGCCATACGTTACTTCCCTTCTGCCGCGGACGATGCGGGCACACAGCATTCCGAGCACGGTTTTCTGTAGGCCATCCACGACCAGGAGCTCTCCTTCCTTCAGGCCGTCTTTTATCAGCCAGCGATTGCCGACAGCCCGATCAAGCGTGACATCGCGGCGTATCACCCGAAAAGAACCATCGTCTCCGGGGGCTTTTTCCAGCAGGAAAACAGCATGTCGTCCCGTACCGGTTGCCACAACGCTGCCTGGGGAACCAGCATGGCATTATCGATGGTTCCCTCTTCGAATATTGCTGTCACATACATGCCAGGCAACGGGAGTCCGTCAGGATTATCAATCACGGCTCGAAGTTTTACCCAGCGCGCCGTCAATCCTCGCCCTTCAGGGCGGGGATATAAGGCGCACCATAACTGGAATTTTTGCCTTT
>ERZ773138.2035-NODE-2035-length-16715-cov-3.017287_pt1 | contig 16715 bp, 15 predicted proteins | sample MGYA00511114_ERZ773138 | MGnify/ENA primary metagenome ERZ773138 (study PRJEB29015, sample SAMEA2737805) | human gut metagenome | biome: human gut; feature: human-associated habitat; material: faeces | place: China | collected 2012 ...
CGGTCGCCATCGGTACTGCCGTCGGCATTATTGCCGCCCAGTCCATCGGCGAGCCCGGTACGCAGCTTACGATGCGTACCATTCACTCCGGCGGCGTCGCTGGCGTCGACGATATTACGCAGGGTCTGCCTACGGTCAGCCGTATGTTCGATATCGTCGGCAACGTCAACGAGAAGATCCTGGGTCGCGAGGCCGAGCTGGCTCCGTACTCCGGCCACCTCTCGATTAAGCCCGAGAAGTCCGAGTACGTGCTGACGCTCACCGACTCCGAGGATCACACCCGTGTCCTCGACGAGCGTCGCGTCCCCGCTTCGGTGCGCTTTATGCCCGAGATCGAGGACGGCTGCGAGGTTCGCGCCGGCGACCAGATCACCAAGGGCTTCGTTAACTTCCGCAACCTGCGCAAGCTGACCGACATCGAGTCGACGATGCACACCTTCGTCGAGAGCGTCAAGGACGTCTACACCAGCCAAGGCGTCGACCTGAACGACAAGCACATCGAGGTGCTCGCACGTCAGATGCTGCGTCGCGTTCAGATCACCAACCCCGGCGACTCCAAGTACCTACTTGGTCAGTACGTCGACCGCTACGAGTTTGCCGACGAGGTCGAGCGCGTTGCCCGTCTGGGCGGTCAGGCTCCCGTGGCCGAGCCCGTCATCCTGGGTACGCTCAAGGTCGCGTCCAACATCGACTCCTGGCTGTCGAGCGCTTCGTTCATCCGTACCGCTGGCGTCCTTACCGAGGCTGCCATCGAGGGCAAGGTCGACCACCTGCTCGACCTTAAGTCCAACGTCATCGTCGGTAAGAAGATCCCGGCTGGTACCGGCCTCAAGCCGTACGCCAACGCCAAGCTGACGTATCGCACGGCCGACGGCTACGTGGACATCGACGGCCCGGCTTCGCCCAACGCCAAGTCGCTGCCCGAGTGGGCTCCTGTGGAGCTCAAGGACCTGGACGAGCAGCTCCCGCAGCAGCTCGACTGGGCCGGCTACGACGAGTTCGGTGGTGCTGACGGTTCGTTCACCCGCAACGGCCACACCATCTCCGCCGAGAAGGCTCGTCTGTACCTGTTCGACGACCTGGGCGTGTCGCAGCGCTGGACCAACAAGTTCAGCGAGGTTGGCATCGAGACGGTCGGCGACCTGGTTGGCAAGTCCGAGGAGGATCTGCTGCGCATCGATGGCATCGGCGCCAAGGCGATCGAGGAGCTCCGTGACGGCCTCGAGGCCCACGACCTGCTCTACATCCTCGAGAACAACGACGACGTTGCCGACGAGGAAGACCTCTCGCAGCTGCTGCAGATGGTCTTTAGCCCCGACGGTCCGGATGACATCCTGCTGGGTACCTCCGCTCCGACGCATCACGCCGACGCCGACGAGGAGCTCCTGGGCGCCCCGATCGACGACAAGAAGGCTCCCGCCAACGGCGCGATCAACGAGGACATGGCTTCCCTCGACGAGCTGCTCAACCAGCTCGTGGACACCGACGACGCCGAAGAGGCCAAGGACAACGACGAGGAGTAATTAGTTCCGCCGTTCTAACGAACGGCGGCGACCTCCGTCGCTGCGCGGCCCCCAGAGCTACAATCTGTCATTCAAAAGGCAGGGCATGACCAAAAGGTCAATGCCCTGCCTTTTTCATGCCACCTTGTACGCTCTGGGGGCCGCTCGCTTGCGTATGCTCAACCTGTTGCGTTCCGTTGATCCCTTGCCAAAAAGGGACAGGTTTATTTTGGTAGGTTTTTCCTGCTTGAATTTGAAACATTTCGTCCGGCCAGAGCGTATCTATGGTGAGGACCTCATCAAGAATCATTACCGTCACCGGGAGGTGATTATGGAAGAACAAGCTTTTAGACAGGCGGTTGAAGACCACCGTGATGTCGTGTTTCGGATCGCCTTGACGTACCTGCGCGATCGCGCCGATGCCGACGATATTGCCCAAGATGTCTTTCTTAAGTTGCTTAAAAGCGATGGACACTTTGAAAGTTGGGAACATCTTCGCCGCTGGCTTATCCGGGTCACGATCAATGAATGTAAATCGCTCTTTCGAAAGCCATGGAGGCGTGTAGAGGATATTGAGAACCTGGCCGATTCGCTTTCGGCGGCGCAGGATGAGACCAAGGCGGTCCTGTCAGACGTTATGCGACTTCCGGAGCGATTCCGTGCCCCCATCGTGCTCTATTACTATCTGGGCTTTTCGACCTCAGAGATTGCCGAGTTACTGCATGTGCCAGCCGCGACCGTTCGAACGCGTTTAGCTCGCGGTAGATCGAAGCTCAAATTCATCCTAGAGGAGGGCGACCGTGAAATCCAATCAAATCAAGCAGGCCTTCGAGTCCATCCAAGCCGATAGCGATCTTGCCGACCGTGTTATTGATGCTGCTGCTGGCGAGCCGCTTCGCCGAAAGGGTCACGCGAAGCCTCTCTATGTTGCCGTAATCGGATGCCTTGCCGGAGTGCTGGCGACCGGAGGGGTCGCCTACGCCGTCGTCAATTCCAGCTATTTTGCCTCTGCCTGGGGAAACCATGGCAACGGAGAGTCCATTACCTGGACTCAAGGTGGCTCGTCGGGGACTAAATATACCTACACCAGAGAGTTTGGTGACGGCATTGCGCCCCAAAGCTTGGAGGGTTCAGTACAGAAGGTCAATCTGTCCGTCGAGGGCAACGGCTATACACTCGACATTCATGATATGGCTATCGATAAAAACGGTTGCGGTGCCGTGACGTTTACGTTGTCCAATCCAAATGGTGTTAACTACTACAAGCCGGCAGCAGAGACTGGCGAACTTGTTCTCTATGGTGAAGAAGAAGGGGGCGTCAGTACACCCAGCATGAACTTCGGCGAGGAATGGGCTGATACACGCTGCACCATTGATAAAGACACATCAAGCGACACGGTCATTAACGGCACGATGTACTTTGCATCTTGGAATCGCGATCGAGATTTACGACATGCGGTCACCTGGAATATCAGTTGGACGGAGGGCAAAGGTGAGGATGCGAAGGCGATCGAGGTATCGACGCCAGAGTTTAACGTCGGAGCGCACGTCGATACAAAGGAGCTCCGCTCCGACGACTCGCCTCTCGAGATCAGCCCGTTTTCCATCCAGACGCACATCGATGATCTGGGCTATGAAGCAGTTGATCATAAACTGACCGTCAGCTACAAGGATGGATCGGAGCAGATTATCGAAGATGACGACGCAGGGGCGTACAATTTCTATGTTTCGATGACGCGCAATAGCGGAGAGAACATCTGGGTTCCGGCAAGGCTCATCAATGTCGATCAGGTTGTATCGGTAACCCTTGAGGGAACGAGGTGCACATCAACAGGAGAGACCGAAACAGAAGTACCCTTTACCATCGTCTACTCGTAAGACTTGAGGCCGCTTCCCACTAGGGGAAGCGGCCATTTTTGCGTTACATGGACGGCTGGAATGGGCACTTGCGCACAGGCGGGGATTCCTTTTATGGAGGCTTTGCGGAAATATAGCTATTTTGGGATACGCCCGGCGGCGTGGTCTGTTGACGACACAGCTAACGGCACGTATCCTATCGAACTGCGTGTTTCGTAGGGGGATGCTGACCCCTCGATTCAAGCCGTTGCACTTTACAGAAAGCTGGAATCATTCGAGAAGGAGTACGCTTTGCCTACTATTAACCAGCTGGTTCGCCAGGGCCGTCGTTCCGTGCCCAAGAAGTCCAAGAACGCTGCTCTGCAGCACAACTCCCAGAAGCGCGGCGTGTGCACCCGCGTCTTCACCACGAGCCCCAAGAAGCCGAACTCGGCTCTTCGTAAGGTTGCCCGTGTTCGCCTTGTCAACGGCATCGAAGTTACTGCTTACATCCCGGGTGAGGGCCACAACCTGCAGGAGCACTCCATCGTGCTCGTCCGCGGCGGTCGTGTCCGTGACCTCCCTGGTGTCCGTTATCACGTCATCCGTGGCGCCTACGACGCTGCTCCGGTCCAGAACCGTATGCAGGCCCGTTCCAAGTACGGTGCTAAGCGCCCCAAGGCTAAATAAGCCAGATAACGTTTTGATACTTTCGCCGTGTGCCGCCTAAGCGCCGCACGGTAGACACTTAAGGAGATTTCACATGCCGCGTCGTGCAGCAGCTAATCGTCGTGAGGTTCAGCCTGACGCCGTTTACAACAACCGCCTGGTGACTCAGCTCATCAACAAGGTCCTTCTTGACGGCAAGAAGGCCACCGCTGAGCGCATCGTTTACACCGCTTTCGAGATCGTTGCCGAGAAGTCTGAGGGTGGCGACGCTCTCGCTACCTTCAAGAAGGCTATGGACAACGTCAAGCCCACGCTCGAGGTTAAGCCCAAGCGTGTCGGCGGCGCTACCTATCAGGTCCCGATGGAGGTCAACTCCCGTCGTTCCACCGCTCTGGGTATCCGCTGGATCGTCAACTTCTCCCGCGCTCGCAAGGAGAAGACCATGGCCGAGCGTCTCGCCAACGAGATCCTCGACGCCTCCAACGGCCTGGGCGCTTCCGTCAAGAAGCGTGAGGACGTCTTCAAGATGGCCGAGGCCAACCGCGCGTTCTCTCACTATCGTTGGTAAGTTAAGGTAAGGAACTAACATGGCTAAGCCTAAGTACAAGCTTTCCGATACCCGTAACATCGGCATCATGGCCCACATCGATGCCGGTAAGACCACCACGACCGAGCGTATTCTTTACTACACCGGTAAGACCCACAAGATCGGTGAGGTCCATGAGGGCGCTGCCACCATGGACTGGATGGTTCAGGAGCAGGAGCGCGGCGTAACCATTACCTCCGCTGCTACCACCTGCTTCTGGAACAAGGACGGCAAGGACTACCGCATCCAGATCATCGACACCCCGGGCCACGTTGACTTCACCGCCGAGGTCGAGCGCTGCCTGCGCGTCCTCGATGGCGCTGTCGCCGTCTTCGACGCCGTTGCCGGCGTTCAGCCCCAGTCTGAGACCGTTTGGCGTCAGGCTTCTACCTTCAACGTTCCCCGCATCGCCTTCATCAACAAGTATGACCGCGTGGGCGCTGACTTCTTCAACGCTATCGAGACCATGAAGGATCGTCTCGACGCTAACGCCGTGGCCGCTCAGGTCCCGATGGGCGCCGAGGACAACTTCTGGGGCGTCATCGACCTGGTCACCATGACTGCATGGGACTTCAAGGCCGACGAGAAGGGCATGACCTACCCCGAGCCGATGGACGAGATCCCGGCTGAGTTCGCCGACATCGCTGCCACCAAGCGCGAGGAGCTCCTCGACGCTGCTGCCAGCTTTGACGACGAGCTCATGGAGAAGATCCTCATGGAGGAGGACTTCACCGTCGAGGAGCTCAAGGCTGCTCTGCGTAAGGGCGTTCTGGCCAACGAGCTCAACCTCGTCTTCGTGGGCTCCGCCTACAAGAACAAGGGCGTCCAGGAGCTGCTCGACGCTGTCGTCGACTACCTGCCCAGCCCGCTCGACGTTGAGGCCGTCACCGGTACCGATCCGGACACCGGCGAGGAGATCCAGCGTCATCCTTCCTTCGACGAGCCCTTCTCCGGCCTGGTCTTCAAGATCATGACCGACCCGTTCGTCGGTAAGCTCACCTACGTCCGCGTTTACTCCGGCCGCGCCGAGTCCGGCTCCTACGTTGTCAACGCTTCCAACGGTCAGCGCGAGCGCCTCGGCCGCATCCTCGAGATGAACGCCGCCGAGCGTATCGACCGTGACGACGCTGCCGCCGGCGACATCGTCGCTTGCGTCGGATTCAAGAACTCCACCACCGGTGACACCCTGTGCGCCGAGGGCAAGGAGATCGTCCTCGAGAAGATCGAGTTCGCTAAGCCCGTTATCGACGTTGCCATCGAGCCCAAGACCAAGGCCGAGCAGGACAAGATGGCCATCGCCCTGCAGAAGCTCGCCGAGGAGGACCCGACCTTCCGCGTGTCCACCAACCATGAGACTGGTCAGACCATCATCGCCGGCATGGGCGAGCTGCACCTCGAGATCATCGTCGATCGCCTGCTGCGTGAGTTCAAGGTCGAGGCGAACGTGGGCAAGCCGCAGGTAGCCTATCGCGAGCGTCCGGGCCACGAGGTCATGAACGCCGAGGGCAAGTTCGTTCGCCAGTCCGGCGGCCGCGGCCAGTACGGACACGCGGTCATCAACATGTACCCGCAGGAGGCTGGCAAGGGCTACGAGTTCGTCAACAAGATCGTCGGCGGCGTCGTGCCCAAGGAGTACATCCCGTCCATCGACAAGGGCATCCAGGAGGCCCTGAACACCGGTGTTATCGCCGGCTTCCCGGTCCTCGCCGTTAAGGTCACCCTGTTCGACGGTTCTTACCACGAGGTCGACTCCTCCGAGGCCGCCTTCAAGATCGCCGGTTCCATGGCTATCAAGGACGCCCTCAAGAAGTCCGATCCGCAGCTGCTCGAGCCGATCATGGCTGTCGAGGTCGAGACCCCCGAGCAGTACATGGGCGACGTTATGGGCAACCTCTCCGGTCGCCGCGGCAAGATCGAGGGCATGGAGGATCGCAAGAACAGCAAGCTCATCCGTGCCAAGGTGCCGCTGGGCGAGATGTTCGGTTACGCTACCGACCTTCGCTCCCAGACCCAGGGCCGTGCATCCTACACGATGCAGTTCGACTCTTATGAGCCCGCGCCCAAGTCCATCGTGGACGAGGTCATGAGCAAGAACGCCTAAGTTCGAGCTCCCTGTTACGTAATCCTGCGAGAACATCTCTCGCACTCTTTGGAGGTTTAAGTTGGCTACCCAGAAGATCCGCATTCGCCTCAAGGGCTATGATCACGAGGTCGTCGATCAGTCCGCGAAGCTCATCGTCGAGACCGCTCAGAAGACCGGCGCTCGCGTTTCCGGTCCTGTCCCCCTGCCCACCGAGCGCAACCTGTACACGGTTATCCGCTCGCCGCACGTGAACAAGGACTCCCGTGAGCAGTTCGAGATGCGCACCCACAAGCGCCTCATCGACATCCTCGACCCCACCTCGGGCACCGTTGATTCGCTTATGCGTCTCGACCTCCCCGCTGGCGTCGACATCGACATCAAGCTCTAAGCGATATCGCTCATAGCTTAAAGGGCCCCGCTGCCGTTACGGTAGCGGGGCCCTTTTGTTTTGCATGATGGGTTTGGATCGCCGGGTAAGGCTGCCGAGCGGCTGGCTGTGGCGACCTACTCACTCAAGGGGCGCAATGACGCTTCCTCAAAATGGAAGGATCGCAAGCCGTCTTCTGTTTCGATGCACGCACGACCAAAGCCATCGACCGTTTTAAAGATGCCTCGCGCCAGCTCGTCACCGGCAGGGGAGCGGGCGATAACGTGCTTTCCAATCCAATTGAGGTGAGCGACATATTCGCCGTGGACGGGCGCGAGCGGTCCGGTGTTTTCTTCCATGGCGTTGAGGCGTTCTGCCCAGGCATCTATAGCGTCTATAACTGCGTGATAGACCTCATCGAGGAGCATGTCGACAGCTGGAACGTTCTCGTTAAGGTCCGAGAGACCGATTGCCGGCAGGCCGCCATCGGGCACCTCTTGGGGCGCATAGTTCACATTGACACCAATGCCACAGACGGCGAAAGGTTTGCCTTCGTTATCGCGTGCGGCCTCGACCAGAATGCCGCCGAGTTTGCGTCCACGCGCGACCAGGTCGTTGGGCCATTTGAGGCCAATCTCGTTTGCAAGACCCTGTTTTTCGAGCGCCTCGAGCACCGCTAGGCCGCTGACGGCAGCAAGACCAGAGTACTTCGCAGGATTAACGCATGGACGCAGGACAATCGAAAGCAATAGGTTGCCGGCGGTTGAATCCCACTTGTGGCCGCGCCGGCCGCGTCCTGCTGTCTGAGCCCGGGCGGCAAGTCCTGTGCCGTGCGGCGCTCCCTGTTTTCCTGCTTCGAGCAGGTCATCGTTGGTCGATCCGGTTACGTCGACTATCGTTAATTTGGCATCCATAACGGCTGCTACCTCCTTAATGAATAAGTGAATAACGCAATGGTGTCGAGAGAGACACAATGTGAAGCCTTTGTCGCATTTGGACAATTTAATGTTAACACGTTAACAACGACTGAAATGCGCTATCCTCTCTTGGTCGATGTAAACACGTCAACAACTCAAAGGAGGTTAGTGATGGGTTTCACGATTCTTGGAACGGGCTCGGCGCTTCCTAAGCGCAGTGTTTCCAATGATGAGCTGTCCGAGTTCCTCGATACCTCGGATGAGTGGATTTTTACCCGCACAGGTATCAAGAGCCGCCATGTATGCACCACCGAGTCACTTGACGACCTTGCCGTAGCGGCGAGCGAGCGGGCACTCCAGGTGTCCGGAATCGACGCGAGCCAGCTGGATTTGATCGTCTGCTCGACGACGACGGGTGACCACCTTGTTCCCGCCGAGGCGTGTGCCGTTGCTGAGCGACTGGGCGCGACGTGCCCTGCCTTCGATGTCTCGGCTGCCTGCGCCGGCTTCGTATTTGCGCTCGATGTTGCCGAGGGCTATATCGCCCGAGGACGAGCCAAGCATGTGCTTGTCGTTGCCGCCGAGCAGATGACGCGCGCGCTCGACTGGACCGACCGCGCCACCTGTGTGCTCTTTGGCGATGGGGCAGGCGCCGCGGTGATTGAGGCTGGGGGAGACAGCCCCCTTGCCGTTGAGCTTTCGACGGCGCCCGACGTCGAGACGTTGTGCGTTCCCGGTCTGGTCGGCACCTCGCCGTTTAAGGCCTCCGCAGATAGCGAGAGCGTGCTGTCCATGAATGGCCGCCGCGTGTTCAAGTTCGGCGTCAACGCGATTTGCGACACGGTCCATAAGCTTGCGAGCGATGCGGGCATTTCGGTCGAGGACATCGACCATTTTGTATTCCATCAGGCTAACGAACGAATCCTGAGTCAGGCGGTCAAGCGCCTCGGTGTGCCAGACAAGCGCGTGGTTCGAACGCTGCGCGAGACCGGCAACATTTCGAGCGCATGCATTCCGCTTGCCCTCGACCGGCTGGCAAACGCCGGTGCACTTCACACGGGCGACACCATCACCCTCGTTGGATTTGGCGCCGGTCTGGATATAGGTGGCTATCTACTTCGTTGGAAGTAGTTGCACATAGGAAATAAAAACGCCCCTAGGGCACAAACAAAGGAGAACTACCATGGCAGATCAGAAGACCTTCGAGCGCGTTTGCGATGTTATCCGCGAGACCGCCGGTCTTGACGACGTCGAGATGAAGCCCGAGTCCACGCTCGAGGAGATTGGTCTCGACAGTCTGGGCACCGTCGAGATCCTCGTCGCCGTTGAGGACGAGTTTGGCATCCAGCTCGATACCGAGGAGAACCCCAAGACGGTCGGCGAGTTCGCCGATACGGTCGAGGCGGCATTGGAGAAGTAGAGATGCTCAAGACTCCTCTCTGCGATCTGCTCGGCATCGAAAAGCCCGTGTTCCAGGGCGGTATGGCCTGGATCGCCGACGCCTCGCTGGCGTCCGCAGTGTCCGAGGCGGGCGGCTTAGGGATTATCGCGGCCATGAACGCCGACGCCAACTGGCTGCGCGACCAGATTCATGAGCTGCGCGCCAGGACGGATAAGCCCTTTGGCGTCAACGTCATGCTCATGAGCCCGTTTGCCGACGAGGTCGCGCGGGTCGTGATTGACGAGCGGGTGCCGGTCGTCGTGACGGGTGCCGGCAATCCCACCAAGTACATGAAGGCGTGGAACGAGGCGGGCATCAAGGTCATCCCGGTCGTTGCCTCGGTGGCGCTGGCGCGCCTCGTGGCGCGTCGTGGAGCCACTGCCGTGGTTGCCGAGGGTACCGAATCAGGCGGCCATATTGGCGAGACCTCGACGATGGCACTGGTGCCGCAGGTTGTCGATGCGGTCGATATTCCCGTGGTTGCGGCTGGCGGTATCGCCGATGGCCGCGGCGTGGCGGCCGCCTTTATGCTGGGCGCCGCCGGCGTGCAGGTGGGTACGCGCTTTCTGATCGCAGATGAGTGCACCGTATCGGAGCAGTACAAGGAGATGGTCCTGAAGGCCAACGACACCTCGACGCGTGCGACCGGCCGCTCGACGGGACACCCGGTGCGTGCCCTCAAGAGCCCCTTCACCAACGCCTACGCCAAGAGCGAGGCGGCGGGCGTAAGCGTCGAGGAGCTCGGGGCCATGGGCACGGGCGCCCTTCGCAAGGCCGCCAAGGACGGCAATTACGAAGAGGGCTCGTTTTTGTGTGGACAGATTGCCGGCATGGTCAACGAGCGCCAAAGTGCACGTGAAATCGTTGACGACCTGGTCGATGGCGCCGAGCACGTCCTGAAGGGTGCGTGCGCATGGGTGGCGTAGCGTTTCTGTTTGCCGGCCAGGGCGCCCAGCACCCCGCGATGGGCGTCGACCTGATCGAGGCATCGCCGGCCGCCGCCGAGGTGTTCGCCATTGCCGACGAGGTGCGCCCGGGGACCAGTGAGCAGTGCCGAAGCGCCTCCAAGGAGGAGCTCTCGCAGACCGAGAACACGCAGCCGTGCGTGTTCGTTCACGATCTGGCAGCGGCTGCCGCCCTGCGTGAGCGCGGCGTGGTACCTGCCGCCTGTGCGGGTTTTTCGCTTGGCGAGGTCGCCGCGCTCACCTTTGCGGGGGCGTTCGATACGCGAGCGGGCTTTGAGCTCGTGTGCGAGCGCGCGGCGCTGATGGCCGCGGCTGCCGAGCGCCATCCGGGCGGCATGCGCGCCGTCATCAAGCTCGATGCGGCGCAAGTCGAGAACCTGGCAAAACAGGCCGGCGAGGACTGCTGGCCGGTCAACTACAACAGTCCGCAGCAGACGGTTGTTGCCGGACCGCCCGAGGCGCTGCAGGAGCTCGACGTCCTAGTAAAAGAGGCTGGCGGCCGCGCTATGAATGTCGCGGTGTCGGGCGCATTTCATAGCCCCTATATGGCCGAGGCGACTGAGGGGCTGGCGACGTATATCCAAGCCGGCCACGCGCCGTCACCGCTGCTGATTCCGGTCATGGCAAACATGACGGCGGCGCCCTATCCGGCGGACCCGCGAGCGGCATCGGATGTCTTGGCCAATCAGGTGAGTCATGCCGTTCGTTGGGTCGACACGCTGCATGCTCTGCAGAATCAGGGCATCGACACGTTTATTGAGGTCGGCCCTGGCAAAACGCTGTCGGGCCTGGCCAAGCGTACGCTGAGCGACGTTCGCGTGTATTCGTGCGAAACGGCCGAGCAGGTCGCAGCTATTGCCGACGAGCTCGCATAGTCCACAGGGCTGTAACCCGAAAGGAATGACATGGGCAACTTGAACAACGGCGCGCTCGAGCGCAACGACTCACGTCGCGTGGCACTGGTCACGGGCGGCTCGCGGGGTATCGGCCGCGCCTGCGCTGTCGGTCTGGCGGAGGACGGCTTTGATATCGCCGTCGTCTATGCCGGCAGCGTCGATGCGGCGCGCGAGACGTGCGAAGCCTGTGAGGCGGTTGGCGCCACGGCACGCGCATATCAATGCGACGTGGCCGATCCCGCTGCCGTCAACGCGTGTGTGGAAGCGGTCCTCAACGACTTTGGTTCCATTTGGGCGCTCGTCAACAATGCCGGCATCACCCGCGATGGCCTGCTCATGCGCATGGGCGATGACGCATTCGATCGCGTGCTCGATGTCAATCTCAAGGGAACATTCAATATGACGCGCGCGCTCACCAAGACCTTTATGCGCCAGCGCGGCGGTTGCGTCGTCAACATGAGCTCGGTCGTGGGCCTGATGGGCAATGCCGGGCAAGCCAACTACGCTGCTTCCAAGGCGGGCGTGATAGGGCTTACCAAGGCGGTGGCGCGCGAGCTTGCGCCTCGTGGCGTACGAGCGAACGCGGTCGCCCCCGGGTTTGTCGAGACAGATATGACGGCAAAGCTCTCGGAGAAGGTGCGTACGGCAACCGAGGAACAGATTCCCCTTAAGCGCATGGCACGTCCCGAGGAAGTGGCCGGCGTGGTGCGCTTTTTAGCGAGTGATGCGGCTGCCTACATTACGGGCGAGGTCGTGCGCGTCGACGGCGGAATGGCGATGTAGAAACCAGGGCCGAAGAACGGCTTGGATGAGGAGACCATGATGGAACAGAGAGTTGCAATCACCGGCATCGGTGCCGTATCGCCGCTCGGCAACACCGCGCTTGCCACCTGGGCGGCCATGTGCGCCGGGACCTGTGGCATCGGCCCGATCACGCACTTCGATACCGATGCGTTTACCGTCAAGGTGGCGGCCGAAGTCAAGGGCTTTGACGGCAACGAGTACTTTGGCAAGCGTGACGCCAAGCATCTCGATCCCTGCGTTCAGTTTGCGCTGGTGGCTTCGGACGAGGCCATGCACGATGCGGGCTTTGATGCCGAAGGCGCCATCGATCGCGAGCGCCTGGGCGTTTACGTGGGGTCGGGCGTGGGCGGCATGCAGACGCTCGTCGACAACGTCCATACGATTGCCGACCGTGGGCCCCGCCGCGCATCGCCTTACATGATCGCGATGATGATCCCCAACATGGCATCGGGCAATATCGCAATCCGTCACAAGGCAAAGGGACCGACCCTGCCAGTCGTGACTGCGTGCGCGACCTCGGCCCATGCGGTGGGCGAGGCGTTCCGTGCTATCAAGCACGGCTATGCCGACGCGATCCTCGCGGGCGGTGCCGAGGCGGCCATTATCCCCGATGCTGTTGCAGGCTTTACGTCCTGCCGCGCATTGACCACCAACCCCGATCCCGCGACGGCCTGCCGCCCGTTCGACGCAGACCGCGATGGCTTTGTGATGGGTGAGGGCGCCTGCGTGCTGGTACTCGAGAGCATGGAGCATGCGCAGGCGCGCGGTGCGCACATTTATGCCGAGGTCGTGGGCTACGGCAACACCGATGATGCCTATCACATTACGAGCCCCGACCCCGATGCCGCCGGCATTGCCCGTGCGATATCGCTGGCGGTAGCCGAGGGCGACGTCAAGCCTTCCGAGGGTCTCTACATCAACGCCCACGGCACCTCGACCAAGCTCAACGATTCGTCCGAGACGACAGGCATTAAGCGGGCGCTCGGCGAGGACGCGGCACGCGCCGCGCACGTCTCGTCGACCAAGTCGATGACCGGGCACATGATCGGTGCCACGGGTGCCATCGAGGTCATGGCCTGTGCCATGGCGCTCGAGCAGGGCGTGGTGCCCCCGACCATTAACTACCACACGCCCGATCCCGCCTGCGATCTTGATTACACGCCTAATCGAGCGGTTCGCGCCGACCTTACCTGGGCGCTTTCGACCAACCTGGGCTTTGGCGGGCACAACGCCGCCATCGCGCTGCGTAGATATACGAGGAGCTAGAGCATGGATTCCAAAAGACTTGCCGAGATAGCCGATGTGATGGAGGACCGCGGCCTTACGCGCGTACGTGTTGAGGAGCCCGATGGCACCGCGGTCGAACTCGAGCGCGCGAGTGCCGCGCAGCCGGTTGCCGTGCCCGTGCCTATGCCGGGTGCCGTGGCCGCTCAAGTTGCAGCTCCCACAGTCGCGCCTGCCGCACCGGAGCCCGCCGCGCAGGCGCCTGCCGCCGCACCGGAGCCCAAGGGCACCGAGGTGACCGCTCCCATGGTCGGCGTTTTCTATGCTGCCCCGGCGCCGGGCGACGAGCCGTTTGTGCACGTGGGCTCCAAGGTCAAGGCCGGTGAGACCCTCTGCATCATCGAGGCCATGAAGGTTCTCAACGAGGTGACGGCCGAGGCAGACGGCGAGGTGCTCGAGATCTGCGTGGCCGACGGCGACCTCGTGGAGTTCGGCAGTTGCCTTATGAGGATCGGATAGGTGATATCCATGAACAAAGAAGAGCTTAAAGAACTGTTGCCGCATCGCGAACCGATGCTTTTGCTCGACGAGGCCGAGCTGGTGGGCGACGAGGCCCACGGCAAGATCACGATTACAGGCGACGAGTACTTTTTGCAGGGGCATTTTCCGGGAAACCCGGTCGTCCCCGGCGTGATTCAGTGCGAGATGCTCGCCCAGAACTGCTGCGTGCTGCTGATGGGCGATGAGGAGGCACGCGGCGCGACGCCGTTCTATACGAGTCTCGATAAGGTGCGCTTTAAGCGTCCGGTGCGCCCGGGCGACACGGTTGATCTGGTGTGCACCATCACGCGTGCGCGCGGACCGTTCCGCTTTGCGACGGGTACTGCGAGCGTCAACGGTGAGGTTTGCTGCCGTGCCGATATGTCTTTTGCACTCATGCACGAAAGTTAAGGAAGGCTTCATGTTCGACAAAGTGCTCATCGCCAATCGAGGCGAAGTCGCGGTCCGTGTTATCCGCGCGTGCCGCGATATGGGCATCAAGACCGTCGCCGTTTATTCCACGGCCGATGCGGACGCGCTACACGTGCAGCTTGCCGACGAGGCGTATTGCATCGGCGGCCCGCGTCTTGCCGAGAGCTACCTCAACGACGATGCCGTGCTCACCTGTGCCGTAAAGTCGGGCGCCAAGGCAATTCATCCCGGGTATGGCTTTTTCTCCGAGAAGGCGAGCTTCGTGCGCGACTGCGACAAGTATGGCCTGACGTTTGTCGGTCCTTCGGCCGAGGTGATCGACAGCATGGGCGACAAGGACGCCGCGCGTCGAACGGCTGCCGCGGCGGGCGTGCCCATCGTACCGGGCTGCGATTTGCTCAAAAGCCCCGAGGAGGCGACGGCCGAGGCCGAGCGCATCGGCTGCCCCGTGCTCATCAAGGCGCGTGCGGGTGGCGGCGGTCGCGGCATTCGCAAGGTCGAGCGCGTGGAAGATGCGGCAAAAGCGTTTATCGAAGCGCGTGCCGAGGGCGAGGCCGTTTTTGGCGACGGTGAGTGCTACATGGAGAAGTTCGTCGCGCCGGCGCACCATGTCGAGGTGCAGATTATGGCCGATAAGCAGGGCCATGTGTTTTCGCTCGGCGAGCGCGAGTGCTCGGTGCAGCGCCGCAACCAAAAGCTGATCGAGGAGAGCCCCGCGCCGTGCCTCGACGGACACGACGACATTCGCGCGCGCATGCACAAGGCCGCGCGCGACCTGGCTCGTGCCGTTGGCTATGAGGGCGCCGGCACCATCGAGTTCCTGTATTCGGACGACGGCAATTTCTACTTCATGGAAATGAACACGCGTCTGCAGGTTGAGCATCCGGTCACGGAGTTTGTGACCGATACCGACTTGGTCAAGTGGCAGCTGCGCGTGGCCGCCGGCCAGTCCCTGCCCTTTGAGCAGGAGGACGTACCGGTCCGCAACCACGCCATGGAGTGCCGCATCAATGCCGAAACGCCGGACTTTCTGCCGTCATGCGGAACGGTCACCGCATTGCGTGTGCCGGGTGGTCCGCGCGTGCGCTGGGATTCCGCCATGTTTACCGGTGCGAACGTTCCGCCGTACTACGACTCCATGCTCGGCAAGCTCATCGTGTGTGCGCCCACGCGTGACGGCGCCATTCGCAAGATGCGCTCGGCCCTGGGCGAGCTCGTGATCGAGGGCGTGAGCGAAAACAGCGAGCTTCAGCTTGACGTGCTGGCAAACGACGAGTTCTTGTCGGGCATGTATCACACCGATCTGATGGGGCATCTCTATGCTGATGAATAGAAAAGCGAAGACGGTCAACGTCCTCGAGGGGCCGATGACCGAGTCGTGCGCCGAGTTTCCCGCGCGCCACGTGTTTATCAAGTGCCCGGAGTGCCGCCGTGTGATCGATGAGGCGCGCCTGCACGACAACCTCGAGGTCTGCCCTCGTTGCGGCAAGCACTTTCGCGTGAGCGGGCGCGACCGTATGCGCATGACGGTCGACGAGGGCACGTTTGAGGAATGGGATGCTAATCTGGCGTCGGAGGACTTCCTCTCGTTTCCCGGTTATGCCGACAAGCTTAAGAGCGTGAGCGAGCGTTCGGGCGAGCGCGATGCCGTTGTGTGCGGCAGGGGCAAAATCTGCGGTTGCGATACCGCGCTCTTCTTTATGGATGCCAACTTTATGATGGGCTCGATGGGTTCCGTGGTGGGCGAGAAGATCTGTCGCACATTTGAGCATGCGACCGAGCTGGGATTGCCAGTTGTCGGCTTTACCGTTTCGGGCGGTGCGCGCATGCAAGAGGGCGTGACATCGCTTATGCAGATGGCCAAGATTTCTGCGGCAGTTAGGCGCCACAGCGAGGTGGGCGGCCTGTATATCACGGTGCTCACCGACCCCACGACCGGAGGCGTAACCGCGAGCTTTGCCATGGAGGGCGACATTATCCTGGCAGAGCCGGATGCCCTGACGGCATTTGCCGGCCCGCGCGTGATCGAGCAGAACATGCACAAGCGCCTGCCCAAGGGATTCCAGCGCTCCGAGTTTTTGCTGGAGCACGGCTTTTGCGATGCCGTTGTTCCGCGTGGCGAGATTGCGCTCACGGTAGGCGAGCTGTTGGCGCTGCACGAAGGGCACGCGCCCGGCCTGGGGGCACCGCATGAGATCGTGCATACGGGTCGCCGCGGCAAAAAGTTGGGACACTTGTTCAAGCGCTCGGCCGCACCAAAAACCGCGCTCGAGATTGTTAAGCAGACCCGCTCGGCAGATCGCGCCACGGCAGGCGAGATGATCTCGCTGGGCCTGGATGGATTTGTGGAGCTGCACGGCGACCGCTACTTTGGCGACGACGCTGCTGTGGTGGCTGGCATTGGCTGGAAAGACGGATGCCCCGTAACGGTCATCGCCATCGAACGCGGCACCA
>ERZ773138.2059-NODE-2059-length-16529-cov-5.784388_pt1 | contig 16529 bp, 14 predicted proteins | sample MGYA00511114_ERZ773138 | MGnify/ENA primary metagenome ERZ773138 (study PRJEB29015, sample SAMEA2737805) | human gut metagenome | biome: human gut; feature: human-associated habitat; material: faeces | place: China | collected 2012 ...
CCATATCTATCAGAAAAAGCCCAGCTCCAGCCGGACTTTTTCGACAGACTGAGAGCCGCTGCAGAAAGCAGCGGCTCTTTTATGCGCGCTTGGTGAGCACACGCGCTATCTGTAGGGCAAACGTTCCATTGACTACTCAACGGAAGAGACGGGGTTCATGCCTATTCTATTCGATTTGTTATGAGATCACAAATGAAGCTCTTGTTTTCGGAGGCGATGTGATGACCGCTACCGATATTACCGTACACCTCGGTATGGTGGAGTTCGGTGATACGCAGAAGCTTTTAATCGGGAATTTTATCATTTTTCCTTCCTTTGTCTTATTTTTCAATTGCACCTCAAAATCTCCCCTTCCGCTTGTGCATCTCACCCACAAATCCCCTGCATTTACCTTATTTTGTAATGTGTCGCCGCTGCAAACACCAAATGTGGCCCTCTCAAAAAGGAGCCTCGATTTTGCAAAATCGAGGCTCCTTTTTCTCTTACAGCGATAAAAGCAGCTCACTCAGCTTGCGTCCCGCGCTGCCCGCAAAGTCCTCCGCGCGGCGGATGCGCAGAAATGCCGCGCCGTAGATCATACGCTCATTTTCAAGTTCCCCATCCTCGCCGAGGAAAATACCGAGCACGTGCACACCCTCGCGCCGCAGCTTTCGCACCTGAAAGCAGGTGTCTCGGATGGCGGCGTCGCCAACATAGCGCTCCGGCATACCGCTGCGCTTGCGGCCGCTGATCATATCATTCGGCAGGCCATCGCTGAAAACGATGACCACCTTATGTTCCTCGCGCCGTTTTTTGATGTCGAGTCCCGCCGCCGCCAGCGCAAGGCCATCGCGGTTGTTGGAGGTCGCGCGGTACTCAAGGATGCGCTGGTCCGCCTCGGGATGATCGTCATAATTGCGAAAGCGCCGCAGCACCGTGTGGTTGCCGTAGGTGCAGTAGCTCATCACGCGGTGCGGGATGCCGATACCGCTCAGCGCACTGCTGAAAAGGTAGCTTTGCAGCGCCACCATGCCTTGCCGCACGGACTGCGAGCCGCTCGCGTCGATAAGAAGCTCCACCACAACGCTTGACTCGTCCTGCCGCACGATCTTTTCAAACAGCAGCGGAAACTCACAGCGTCCGACCCTCCACAGCGCCGCATTGTCGAGCGTGCCGTGGTCGGCGCGGTAGATCTCCGGCTCGCTGCGCAGGCTTAGCGCGTTGCGGAAGGCATGCTCGATGCTGCGTCTGCCCTGCCGCGCCGCGTCCTCGTGCGTGCGCAGCATTTCAAGATTCTTCTCGTAGCTCGCGCGCAGCGACTGGGCGCGAGGGTCCGTGCCCTCGTAGGCCTCCCGCGCCAGCCCATCGGTAAAGAGAAGCTTTCTCTCCTCGTGGATACCGGTGCAGACGGCGCGCTCGATCTCGCGCATCGCCTGCTCGGTGCGAAAGCTCGGGCCAAAGTTGCGCTGCAAATATTCCGGCACCGACGCGAGCGCATCCGCCGGCAGCGTAAGGCCATCCGCCGAAGCCGCTCCCGCGCTTTCATATTTGAGCTCCTGCTCCTCGGTCTGCGTCCATTCGATCTCTCCCGGTTCGGCAAGCTCCTGCGCCTCGTCCGTCTCCCGCTCGGGAAAAACATCCTGGTCGTGGCCGGGCGCGAAGTAGCGCGTCAGGATTTTGTAGTACAAAAACGCCGCAAGATCGACCAACGCGCGGGCATCGGCGCAGGTTTCGCTGCGCCCCGAGATTTCTTCGAACAGGTCGAGCATCTCGTCAAAGCCGGTAAAATTTTGCAGCAGGCGGCGATCCTCGGCCGTTTCCGCGCCGGGAAACCTCTTTGCAAGGTCGTAAATATAGAGCCAGCCGCGCGAGCTGCGGCGGTATTGCAGCAGATCGCCGCGCAGGATCTCCCCCGCCGCCTGCCGCGCCATCGCGAAAACGCCGGGGCGCTCCGCCATGAGGTCAGCGCGCACCGCGCGCTCAAGGCACAGGTGCGCAGCAGGCAGCAGCACGTCCATATCATAGGCGGCGTAGCGATAGCGGCGCAGCCATAAATTGAGTTCATCCAGCCCAAAGCGCTTGTCCGCTCCGCCGAGCAGCACGCCCTCGTAAGCCGCGACCATACCGCCCGTGCGCGAAAAGGGCGCGCTCATGCGCTGCACATATTCAGGATAGGCTCGCTGCCTGTGATCCTCGGAAACGGTCAGAAACAGGCTCTCTTCTCTGCCAATGCTCACACTCTCGTCCCCTTACTGCGCAAAGCGCGTCATCACCACGTCGCGCACGAGCGCATATTCATACTCGTCAAAGCACTTGTTCGTGATGCTCACGGCGATGGCCTCATTCGGCGCCATGCCGTCGGTCATCAATCGCAGCGCCGCGATCATGCCGCGAAGATCGACAGAGTTGGTCGAGATCTCGCCGTTCACGGCCTTTGCGTTCAGATCAAGGAACAGCCCCACGCAGCGGCGGATGTTCTCCTCCGCCGCTGCCGGTACATCGGCGCGCAGCAGCTCGCAAAGCTGCGCTTCGTCGAGCGTCGGCATCCGGATGACCGTAAAGCGCGAGACGAGCGCCTCGTTGAGCTCGCGCGTGCCGGCGTAGCCGTAGTTCATCGTTGCGATGAAGCGCGTCGCCGGGTGCAGCGGGATGCACTCATAGCCCGGCACGTCGATGAGGCGGCGGTAGTCGAGCACCGAATGAAGCACCGCGACCGCGTCGTTTTTCGCCATATTGATCTCATCGAGCACGCAGAACCCACCGTACTGCGCCGCAAGCGCGATGGGACCGCGGCGCAGCCGCACCTCGCCGCCGGTGAAGGTGTCGGTGCCGATGAGCATACTGCTGTCGGTGTTCACATGGAACGAGGCGGTGAACACCGGGCGCGCGAAGAGCCATGCAAGGTTGTCCGCAAGAACGTTCTTGCCCGTCGCCTTTCCGCCTGCGAGCAAGAGATTCTCCCCCTGCAGCAGCGCGGCGACCGCCGTATCGAGCACCTCTTCGCCGATAAACTTCACCATCGGGCGCGCAACGCGTCCCTGCGCGGCCGCATCCACGCTCCACTGTTCTTTGAACCGCTCCAGCCGGAGCGCAAGGTCTTCTCTCATGATATAATATTCCCCTTCTGCTGTGGGCCTCCGTGCGCGGCCTATCTATCGGAAAAAAATTATAGCCCCGGCGGGGAAAAAAGTCAACTTCCCGCCGCCTTCAGCGCTTTTAATCGGGAATTTTCCCAGTTCTCCGTTGAATTCTGTAGAAAAGCATTATATACTGACAAAAAGAGTTAAATTTTACAGGAAAAGCAGTGCTGGGGGAGAAAAATGAAGCTTTACCTTCAATATGGCGCGCTGATCGCTGTACTTTCACAGATTTATTTCGCACCGCACGAGAATTTTGTGGCACCGCTTTCGCTGGGATTGGTATTGCTTGGGATTACGATACGAGATGAGTTGATAAAAAAGCCGGTAATGCTTGCTGCTATTGCGGGAGTATTTGCCGCTGTGCTGCGGCTGATAATGATGTTGTACTCAGGCAACAATGCGGATGTTATCTCTGTTATTCTCGATAGTCTGGTCATTTATATCCTCTATGCGGCGCTTTATCAATTCCTCAGCGGCGTGATGGGAGAAGATTATCTGCCGGACATGCTCTTTACCATGCTGATGGCGGACTTGATTTCGAACCTTGTCTCGCTGGCCATCTGCAACAAAATGAGCGACGAACGCGCGGCGTGGCTGCTCGTTATTGCGGCGATTCGTTCTGCGCTCGTACTTGCGATCTCACAGAAAAATCGCGAGGTGCAGTACGAAAAGCTTACAAGTTTTGCGGCCAACATCTATGCCGACATCTTTTTCCTGCAAAAGTCAAAAAAGCAGCTGGATGAGATGACCGCACGCAGTTTCTCAATCTATCAAACACTGCCGCATGAAAGCCCACTGCGCCAGCAGGCCCTTTCGCTGGCTAACATGGGCCATGAGGTGATGAAAGACTACAGCAACATTGTCAGCGGACTTGCCAAAGCCATTCAGGTCACACAGCAGGAATCACCCATGCTACTCTCGCAGATTTGCCGGATATTGGAGGCTGGCACACGTGAAACGATTGCCCCCGCACGTCTCCACATCCATTTGGAGGGTGATATTTTGATTGAGGGATACTACGACTTTTTTATCGTACTCAATAATCTTATTATCAATGCTGCACAGGCGGGCGCGCATCAAATTACAGCCGAGCTTACTGCCAAAAACCGCAGCATCGTCATGCGCGTGGCTGACGATGCAGGGGGCATTCCCGACGACATATTGCCTCATATCTTTCAGCCTGGCTTTTCCACTAAGTTTGATGAGCAGACTGGTGTGCCATCCCCAGGGCTGGGGCTATGTCATGTCAGAGATATTGTAAACAAATGGAACGCACAGATCAGCGTGGAGAGCAGCGTCCCTGAGGGGACAACTTTCCGCGTGGACATTCCGTCACTTTGAGAGGAGAGTGCCACATGAATATGAAACGAATTCTGATTGTGGATGACGACAGTTCTGTCGGCACGATGCTCAAATTTGTCATTGCTCGCGAGCAGCTCGGCGAGGTGGTTGCAACAGTAACAGATGAAGAGCAGGCAGTGGATGAGATTTTATTCTACCAGCCCGACATTGTACTGATTGATCTGCTGTTTCCGCACACCGATGGAATACGCATTATGAAACGAGCCATGTCGCGCGGCGCCGGTAGCCATTTTATCATGATCTCGCAGGCGCATGATAAGAACATGGAGGAAATGGCCTACAAGGAAGGGATTGACTTTTTCGTTCATAAGCCCATCAACGTGCTGGAGATCCGCAAGGTGCTGCAAAATGTCATTCAGATCATGGAAATGGAGCGGATGCTTTCCGCTGTGCGGCAGGCTGTGACGCCTGCCGCCGCTGGACCTGCTGCGGATGACAGCGAGCAGCGCCTGCGGGAGATTTTCGCAGATATTGGGATACTCGGCATGACGGGAAGCAGGGAAATCGCCGCTGCCGTGCGCTATCTGCGCAGCCGTCGCCGCCATACGAGACAGGAATACCAGCTCTCCGACGTATATCAGCATATTGGCTATGAATTATATGGCAGCGAATGCGATGCCGCGCGGCAGAAGGGTATTGAGCAAAAGATCCGCCGCGCTATCCAGAAAGCACAGAGCCACTTGGCTGCGCGCGGCAGCGAGGACTTTTATGATGAGATATTCACCGAGTATGCCTCGCGCCTTTTCGATTTCGGGCAGGTGCAGCAGGAGATGCGAATGCTGCAGGGAAAGGGTTCACAGTCTGGAAAAATCAACACCAAGAAGTTTTTTGAGGGAATTTTACTAAAACTGGAAGACTGACGCCGAATTTTTTGGAAGGTTTTTGAAGTTTTTTGAAGTTTGCACTTACTATGTAAATTGATGATGGAGGGCGGAAGCGCTTGCTGCGCTTCCCGGATGGAGCATGAAGAACATAGAACACCGTGCCGCGGCATATAGCCGCCTTGCATGGGCCAAGTTTGTTTTGTGCAATCTGGTTGGCATTTTCGTCTTTTTTGTCACAGTACCCTTTCATGGGACGCATACGATTCCACTGGATGTGTTCTGCCAGCTTGCCGCTGCCCTGGTTGGGCCGGCTCAGCGTTGGCTGGTGCTGGGTGTATGTGTGGCAGGGGCGCTGCTTCCGTTCGCAAAAAAGAACTGGAACAGGAGCGCGACAAGCACGATCTTCACGCTTTTCAAGCTTTTCGGCGCGGCCTGTGCGGCTATGTATCTTTTCGGCTTCGGCCCAAAGGAATGGCTGGAGAACGGATCGCTGCTGCCCTTTCTTTTTTCACTGGGGCAGTCGTTGACATTCCTGGTCCCCATTGGCTCTATCTTCCTTGCCTTTCTGACGAATTACGGGCTGATGGAATTTGTCGGCGTGTTTGTCCGCCCGCTCATGCGGCGGATCTGGAAAACACCGGGGCGCTCAGCCATCGACGCGGTAGCCTCGTTTGTCGGCAGCTACTCCGTCGCGCTTCTCATCACCGATGAGCTTTACACGAAGGGCGCCTACACAAAAAAGGAAGCGGCTATCATTGCGACCGGCTTTTCCACCGTGTCGTCCACTTTTATGATCACAGTGGCAAGCACTCTGGGATTGATGGACCGATGGAATCTCTACTTCTGGTCCACGCTGCTCATCACGTTTATTGTTACGGCGGTCACGGTGCGGATGTATCCGCTGAACCGCTTTCCTGATGAATACAGGGAAGGCGTGCAGCCGCAGCCCGAGTGTCCGGTCACGGAACGCCGTATACATACGGCGTTGGATACGGCTCTTGCCGCTGCGGAACAGAGCGGCAGCCTGCCGGAAAGCATCTGGAAAACCTTCCTGAGCGGCTTGCAGATGGCCTGTACCATCGTGCCGAGTATCCTTTCGGTCGGCCTGATCGGAATGCTGTTGGCAATGTATACTCCGCTTTTTCGGATCATAGGTTATCTTTTCTATCCCTTTGCCGCTCTCGTGCAGTTGCCCGAAGCTCTGCCGGCGGCGCAGGCGCTGGCCACCAGCATTGCCGAGATGTACCTGCCGTGTGCGTTTGTCATGGATTGCTCGCTGGCCACGCGTTATGTTGTAGCAGTAGGCTGCATTTCGGAGCTGCTGTTTTTCTCGGCGGTCATTCCCTGCATTCTTTCCACCAGCATTCCTGTCAAGGTGCCGCAGATGCTCTTCATCTGGGTCGAGCGAGTGATCCTCTCGGTCCTGCTTGCCGGTGCGGCGGCATTGATCCTGTTCTGATGACGACCGGGCAGGCAGCGTATGTGCTGGGAAACTCTCCTGGATTATTCAGGTGCGTGTGCGCCTGTGTAATTAACTATTTTATGAGGAGGAACACCCATGAAAAAGCTGTTGAGTCTCATTCTTGCACTTGCTATGGTCCTTGCCCTTGTTGCCTGCGGCAACAAAACCACCGATGATTCCAACGCGGCCGGTAACGGTGATACCACTGATGCCGACCCCATTCGCATCGGCTTCTTTGCTCCCGTTTCTGCCGCCTCTGCCGCCGCTGACGGCCAGAGCGCCGAGCAGTCCGCCAAACTTGCGGTCAAGCTGATCAATGAAGCGGGCGGCATCAACGGCCGCAAGGTCGAGCTTGTCAACTACGATGACGGTCTGGATACGGCGGAAGCGGCCAACATTCTGGAAAAGCTTACTACCGTGGATAATGTTGACGCTATCGTATCCGGTTCCTACTCCGGCCCCACCAAGGTTGCCGCTCCCATCTGCCAGGATGCCGGTATCGTGATGGTCTCCGCCTATGCCGTTCACCCGGACGTCGTTAACGCGGGCGACTATATCTTCTCCCAGTCCTTCCCCGGCGCGGTTCAGGCCACCGCTGCCGCGCAGTTTGCTGTCGGCGAGCTGAAAGCCAACCGCATTGCCATCGTTGCCGTTGATCTCGACTTCGGCAAGGAGCAGGCTGCCTACTTCAAGGCACAGGCTGCCAAGCTCGGAGCGGAGATCGTTTCCGAAGACTACATTGCGATCTCCGATAACGACATGACCTCCGTTATCACCAAGATCAAGGACGAGAAGGTCGACCTCATCTATATGCCCAACTACTACGCACACGCCTCCGAGGTCTGCCGTCAGGTCGCCCTCCAGGGCCTCGACGTCAAGATCCTCGGCTGCGAGGGCGCTGACTCCTGGCAGCTGCTTGAAACCGCCGGCGAATATGCCAAGGGCCTCTACATCACCACAAACATGAACCGTGACGACGCCAACGAAGGCACGCAGGCTTACATCAAGAACTATCAGGCGGAATATAAGATGGAACCCGATATGGTCGGCGCTTCTGTGTATGATGCGTTCCAGGTCCTCTTTGCCGCGTTTAAAAATGTCGGTACCGATCCTGCCGCTATGCGCGACTACATTGCGGGTCTGAAGGACTTTGACACGGTTACCGGTACGCTGATGTACTACACCAGTGCGGGTTCTGCCGTCAAGCCTGTTCAGATCCAGCAGGTCGGCGATGATATCCTCTTCCACAGCTATGGCATTATTGATGACATCAACATCATCGACGGCGACAAGGTCGAAAAGGTTACTTATTAAGTTACAGGGGGAAATGCCCCTCTCCTGAACAGCCAAAGGAGCGGAGGCGTCATAACGGCGCCTCCGCCCTTCTCTAATTCCAACGATTGGGAGGGAACGTCCTATGTTCCTGCAGCAAGTCATCAACAGCCTGATGATTGGTAGCCTTTACGCCCTCACGGCGATGGGTGCAACGCTGATCTACGGCATTCTCGGCATACTGGATATTGCCAACGCAGGCGCTTATTTGCTGGGGGCCTATGTGGGTTACTATGTCTACACGGCAACCGGAAGCCTTGTGCTCGCCTTTCTTGTGGCGATGGCAGTTATTGGACTGCTCGGTGTGGTTTTACACCGCACGATTTACGGTCCTATTCTTGCCAAGCCGCGTACACTTTCTATCATTCCGCTGGTCGCGGCGGTCGGCCTTTTTACCGTCAGCAGCGACGCAGTGCGTCTAATCTGCGGCGCCGGCACCAAGGCATATAACTTCCGCTTCCCAGTGGATGTGATTCACCTTGGCAGCGTCTCAATCCAGACGAACTGGATTTTGATTTTTGCCCTTACGGCGCTTTTGCTTGTGATTCTCTGGATCATCCTGAACAAAACGAAAATGGGGCTTGCGTGGCGTGCCACAGCAGAAGACCCTGATATTGCCCGCGCCTGCGGCGTGAATACGAATTCCGCAATGGCACTATCTTACATTTTGGGCTACGGTTTTGCCGCGGCCGCCGGTATCATGACCGGCATTCTCTACAATTCCATCACGCCTGCGCTCGGTGAGGTTCCGTCGTATAAGATGCTGGCTATCATTGTGCTCGGTGGCCTTGGCAATCCGCTCGGTACTGTGGTCGCGGGACTGATTATCGGTTTTGCCGAGGTCATGCTCTCGACCTATACGAAACTTCCTATTCCGAAGGACGCCATCGCATTCGTTGTCCTGATCATCGTGCTGCTGATCAAGCCCTCCGGTCTCTTTGGTCAGCGCAACAAGGTTTAAAGGAGGGATAACGATGAGTGCTTATCTATATTCTATCGGTGCAACAGCCGCTATCTTTACTCTGCTTGCCTTGTCTCTGAACATTATCACTGGCTACGCCGGACAGGCAATGATGGGTCATGCGGCTTTCTTCGGTATCGGCGCCTATACAGCCGCCATTCTGACGCAGACATACCATGTGAACTTTTTCCTTGCGCTGCTTATTGCCATGCTGTTTACCGGCGCGTGCGGCGCGTTGCTTGGCCTGATCTCCCTGCGATTGCAGGCTGACTTCCTTGCCATCACGACCATCGGCATCAACTTTGTTATGGTCGCGCTCTTTAACAACATGAGCATTACCGGCGGTTCGCTCGGTCTCACGATCCTCAAGCCTATGCTTTTTGGCACAAAAATGGGCAACCGCCAGTTCTTCTGGCTGACATTTGTCGTTATTGTCGTTGTGTGTTTGCTGATCATCAAGATGCGCCGCTCATGGTTCGGCATGGCGCTGGCTTCCATCAACAATGATTCCGCAGCGGCTCGCTCGTTCGGTATTGATGTGAGTCGCTATCAGATACTTACATTTATTATCGGTACGGCAATCGCAGGGCTTGCTGGCGGCATTTATGCCCACCGTATGGGCTATATCTGTTCGTCCGACTTTGCGTTCGTCATCTCTATCCAGATTCTCTCGATGGTTGTTATCGGCGGCATCGGGACCATTCGCGGACCGATTTTCGGCGCGCTGCTGCTGACATTCCTTCCTGAGGCACTCCGCTTTGCGGACAACTACCGCTCCTTTGTATATGGCACGCTGCTGGTACTTATGGTGCGTTTTATGCCCAGCGGCCTGATCGGCGACAACAGCCCAATTGTAAACGGTTGCCGGAAACTCCTGCAGAGGATCACAGCAAAAAAGGAGGCGGATAAGGCATGAAGGAACTAATGCGTATTGAAGGGCTGAAGATGTACTTCGGCGGTCTCAAGGCTATTGACGGATTGGATCTCACCATTAATGAGGGAGAGACCCTCGGCATCATCGGCCCGAACGGCGCGGGTAAGACTACGCTGTTCAATGCCATTTGCGGCGTTTATAAGCCAACCGACGGTAAGGTCATTCTCAAGGGGCAGGAGGTGCAGGGCCTTCCTGCGCACAAGATGGCGCGCATGGGCATTGCCCGCACCTTCCAGATTTCCAAACCGCTGGCGGATCTGACGATTCTCGACAACGTAATTGCCGCTGCCGGTGTGCACGAGTACACCGGAATGCGCTCCTACTTCCGCAAAAGCCACACCAAGGAGGTAGTGGATAAGGCGGAGGCTGTGCTGACAGAGACTGGATTGATCATGCTGCGGGATAAAAAGGCGAGCGATGTGTCGCTTGGCTATCTCCGTCGGCTTGAGATCGCCCGTGTGCTTGTTACTGACCCGGAACTTATTATGCTTGACGAACCCTGTGCGGGACTCTCCAACTTCGCTATCAACGAAGTGACGGAGCTTGTGATGAAGCTCAAAGCACAGAAAAAGAGTATCGTCCTCATCGAGCATAACCTACCCATTACGATGAAGGTTTGTGACCGTATTATGGTGCTCAGCTATGGCAAGAAGATTGCCGAAGGAACGCCGGAAGAAGTTAAGAACAACAAGCAGGTCATTGAGGCCTACCTTGGCGAAGAGGAGGAATAACCATGCTGGAGATCAAAGATCTGTTTGTGTCCTACGGAATGATGGAAGTCCTCCACGGTATCAGCCTGAATGTTCAAACCAGCGAATTGGTTTCCGTCATTGGCCCGAACGGGGCGGGCAAAACCACACTGATTAAGACCATTATGGGACTTGTTCAGCCCAAGAGCGGTGCAGTGCTCTATGACGGACAAGACATCTCCCATATTCCCGCCCATAAGCGTGCGGAGATGGGTATTGGCTATGTGCCGGAAGGACGCCATGTTTTCGGACGGCTGACGGTGGAAGAAAACCTTACCATTGGTGCTTATAGCTCCAAGGACAAAGAAAAGCTTAAAAAGAACATTGAAATGGTCTATGACATCTTCCCACGTCTCGGCGAACGCCGAGAGCAACTGGCCCGCACAATGTCAGGCGGTGAGCAGCAGATGCTTGCAATCGGCCGCGCGTTGACTCTTTCGCCCCGCCTGCTGCTGATTGACGAGGTATCTATGGGCCTGATGCCCATCATGGTCAACACTTGCTTCAAGGTCATCCATGATCTGAACAAGAGCGGTATTACTGTACTTGTCGTCGAGCAGAACGCCAATAAGGCGCTCAAGGTAGCGAATCGCGGCTATGTACTCGAAACCGGCAAGATCGTGCTGAGCGATACAGCAGAGAATCTGCGCGGAAACGATGTCGTGCAGAACGCCTACCTCGGCGCGTGAGCGACAGGCTTCGCACAAGGGAGCGGCCACAGGAAATAGAGATTTAGAGAGTCTGATCAAACCGCCGGTTCAGCCGGCGGTTTGATTTTTGTTCATCCAAACCTCCCGCAAAGGGCGTCGTGGCCGTCCGCCCCGAGTTCCCTGCAAGCTGCTGCGTGACCGCAGTCTTCGCACGACCGATGCCATCGCCGGGTGCGGCATTTCCATGCCGGTGGAAATTATCGCTCCGGCATGATATGATAAATTTGTAAAAAGTTTTCCCGTCCGCGCAATGAAAGACGATTTTTGTTGTCTATATAAGTGAAAGGCCTTTACACGGAAAGAAGGGAGGGCAAAATGAAAGACCACGAGATCATAGAATTGTACTGGGCGCGTAACGAGAGCGCGATTGCCGCCACCGCAGAAAAGTACGGGAACTACTGCCACACGATTGCATATAACATACTGCGTAACAAAGAGGACGCGGAGGAATGTGCCAACGATACATACCTCCGTGCATGGAGTTCGATCCCGCCGCAGCGTCCGAACCGTTTGTCGATCTACTTAGGGAAAATCACGCGCAACCTCGCTCTGAACCGTTATAAGCGGTATACTGCCGAAAAACGCGGACACGGACAAGTAGTCCTCGCGCTGTCTGAGCTGGAAGCCTGCGTTCCTTCGGAAACGACTGTGGAGCAGACCATCGAAGAAAATGAGTTGGCTGCCGCCATTGACCGCTTCCTGTATGCAAAGCCCAAGCTGAACCGTAACATTTTTGTCCGCAGATACTATCATCTCTACGCAATACGGGATATTGCGGACGCATACGGAATGAGCGAGAGCAAGGTGACGTCTTTGCTTTTCCGTATGAGAAACGAATTAAGACGATTTCTTGAAAAGGAGGGAATTATGCTATGAAAACCGAAGTCCTTCTTCATTCGATCGGGCAGATCAGCGACGAGCTGATCGCCGACGCGGAGAGCGGACCAAACACAAAGAAGAAACACGGCCGGAGCCGTTGGGGCGTGCTGGCTGCCTGTCTGGCGCTGGTTTTCTGCACCGGCTTTGCCGCAAACGCCATCCGAAACAATGCAGCAGCGGGCAGCTTCACGATGGATGTCAATCCCAGCGTGGAATATACGGTCGCAAAAAGCGGGACCGTCAAAAGCGTCCGCTGCCTGAACAGCGACGCGGAAAACGCGCTCAGCGGTGTCGTTCTGGAAAAGCAGAGCGTCGAAGCTGCCTTAACGCGCACGGTCGCCGCCTACGAGGCCTGCGGATATATGAAAAACGGCGAAGCGACTGTTCTGATCTCTTTTGATTCCCGTCTTGATGCGAACGCCGAGCTAAAGGCATCGCTCTCTGCGGAGATCCAGCAGACCCTGGAGCAGACCGATGCCGTCGGCACGCTGGTTTTCCACTCCGAACTGACGGAAAATGCCGAAGCAGCAAAGATCGCCGAGGAATTCCATGTCTCCCTTGGCCGCGCCGACTGGATTCTTACCGCAGCAAACAAAACCGATCTGTCCACGGACGAGGTCGCCCGCATGTCGTTGGACGAGCTTCTTAAATTCCAAGAGGTCTCCGGCATTTCTTCTGTCAGTGTATCGAAGTTCATCTCCTTGGAGGAAGCAAAGAAGATTGCGCTGAAGGACGCCAAACTGGATGAACTGACGCAGAAGATCGTGTTCACCCGAGAGGAGCTGAGCCGCAATCAGGGAAAGCCCTGCTACATCCTGGAGTTCTACACCGGGACGAATCAATATTTCTACCAAATCGACGCAAAGAGCGGCAGCATTATTTACGCCGGGAAATTTATCACTCTTTCCGAAGCGAAGAAAATCGCCCTGGACGATGCCGGATGCACGGATAAAGTCAGCTTTACCGAGGAAACCCTTGTGAGCGGCGGCATCAAAACGCCGTACTATCGGCTCGTCTTTGTCGATGCAAAAACGCAATGGACATATCGCATTGATGCGGTGCTGGGTATCGTGTTGGAGAAGCAGCAGAAAGAGATCGTGGCAACGGACTTCATCTCTCTGGAGGAGGCGAAGGAGATCGCCCTGAAGGATGCCGGACTTAATGAATCCACACAAAAAATCGTGTTCACCAGAGAGGAGCTGAACCGCAATTCAGGCAAGCCTTGCTACATCCTGGAGTTCTATACGGCAAAGAAGCAGTATTCCTACAAGGTGGACGCCAAGAACGGCAGCATCATCGAGGCTTACCACTTCATTCTTCTGGCGGACGCGAAGAAAATCGCACTGGACGATGCCGGGGTCAGCGAAAAGGTCACCTTTACCGAGGAAACTCTGGTTGCCGGCGGCATCAAGTCGCCCTACTATTCCTTCGCCTTTGAAAGCGACACCGCTCGCTGGACTTACAAAATCGACGCCGTTCTGGGCAGCATCATGGATAAGACCTACGATAAGATCGTCTCCCCTGCACCCGAGTTCATCGGCTTGGAAAAAGCAAAGCAGATCGCCCTGAAGGATGCGGGGCTGGACGAAACAGCGCAGAAAATCGTATTCACCAGGGAAGAGCTGAGCCGCAATTCGGGCAAGCCTTGCTACATTCTGGAGTTCTACACGGACAAGTGTGCGTATTCCTACAAGGTCGATGCAGTATCCGGGGATATTATCGGGAAGAAAACCGACTGGTTTTCCCGTCAGGAGTCCGAGATTGTGCCGGACACGTCTCAAAATTCCGATTCCAAGCAGCGCAGGGGAAACTAATCAAAACATGACTCGTTCAAGCCATAGAAAATGGGGACAGGCTATAAATGCTTGTCCCCATTTTGCTAAAAGCAACAGACTTGTGGGCGCTATCTTTGCTAAACACATAGGCTCAGTATCGGCAGCCGCTTCCGAAAATCTATCTCTACCTTTTTATCCGTCTGACTGCACCGTACAGCGAGGAACGGAAACAGGCAGCGAGTGAATGGGCGAAGAAGAATGGAATCAAAGGCTGATGTCGAAATGTTCAAAAATCTTTGTTATAATTTTTTGAAAAGTGTAACCTCGCAATCCTAAACGGTGCTTATTAGGGTGAAGGCCTTTCAATACGGTAAGAAAGGAGATGAAAGCCTTGGACGATAACAGAATCGTTGAATTATATTTGCTGCGTGATGAAACAGCAATCAAACAGACCACAGAAAAATATGGTAGTCGCTTGCGCTCTCTGGCTTGTGGAATAGTCAATGACCAGCAGACAGCCGAAGAATGTGAAAACGATACTTACATGGAAGCGTGGAACACCATTCCACCTCATGAGCCAAGAAGCTATTTGTATGCGTTCCTTGCTCGGATCACTCGTCACATTTCTTTGAATTGCTGCCGTGACCGCAACCGATTGAAACGCAGCGCATTTATATGCGAACTCAGCGCAGAGTTGGAGCAATGCATTCCTGCACCCGATGATGTTGAGTGCCGCATAGATGATATAGCATTGAGTGACGTAATCAACAGATTCCTCAGCAAGCTGGATAAGGAAAAAAGAAACATTTTCATTCGCCGGTACTGGTATCTGGATTCCATCGCTGCCATCTCCGAACGCTTTGCCTTGTCCGAAAGCAAAGTGAAAACTATGCTCTTCCGTTGCCGTAATCAGCTTCGAGAGCATCTTGAAAAGGAGGGTTACATTTTATGAGAGGAAATGAGTTTTTGGATAAGATGGAACTTATTGATCTCGCCTATGTTGAAGCGGCAGACGCAAAGCCGAAAGGAAAGAAAAATATTTGGGTTAAATTGGGAGCTATGGCGGCGTGTCTTTGTTTGGTAATTGGCGGATTTGCCGCATATCAGGCAGGAATATTTAAGCCACTGGCAGGCACAGAAGAAAATGACACAGATACAGAATCCGCTGCATACGGTTTCTATCTTAATGGGAACCATACTGTCCTGTATTTTCCAATCTCTTTTGAAGAACGTCGACAGTATGAACTTGTTCCAGATGATGCAGTCGGTCTGAGCAAGAATAATATCTATAAAATCACGGAAGCTGATCTTGGCGATCTGATGGGCATTGTAACGGACTGTGGTTACGAAGCGCTAAACGGTTGTAACGTTTACCATTTTGCCAAATACCCGGCAAAGGATTCTATCTGTATTGTAGATACACCAAGCGGTTATGCTTTCTACGTTGGCAGCTGGCTGAATGTTGGAAATGAGATTGGCGCAAGCTCGGATGTGCTTTTGTCAGCATACGATCTGCCGGCTTCGCTTGAAAAGATGGAACTCCTTACCCCTGATTTTGGGCATATAACGGATATTGAAGATGCAGCTATTATTGAATCCATCTTTAACATTCTCTCCGGAAAAACCAACAGCGGTCAGGAAGCAAATGAACGGCGCTTTGCACAAGCGTGGTATGATGCTTATGGCAACGATGATGTGTACTACAGTGAAGCGTACGGACATTGTATGTATCGGGAGAACCCCTCTGACGAAGAACCAATCACATACACAGACAACGAAGGAAACACAGTCGTACAAAATTCCGCACACAATACCTCCGTTTATGATAAAGCGCATGAACTTTGGTCAAAGGGGGAGCGTGTGATTAAGATCACAACGGTGAAAGGATATCGACTAACGATTGATTATTTCCCGTCCATTTGCACATTCATTTGTGGAGATGGGTACTATGAACTTTCTTCCGATGAAACTGAAGCTATGAATTTGCTCTTACAGATTACTGATTAACGGAACATCCCTTTGGAACTAAAGGCGCATTTCTATACAGGGGCAAGCCCTGTATGTGCGCTCTGCGAGGCAGACAGCCCGGACACCTGAAAGTCCGGGCTGTTTTGCGTCACTTCGTTCCGTACAAGGAGCTGCGCCCCTTGCGCCGCTTTTGCGGCTATCCCTGCGGACTTTGCGGAGGGAATAATCTGCTTTCAGCAGACAGTCCCCGCCGCAAAGTCTGAAACTCCCATACTGTCAGCCAGACCGTCTACTGAAAATGTGGGCGGTCTTTTTTGTCCCATCTATCCTATCCATCCCATCAAAAGGAGGTCATGTACTATGCCGAAACAGAAAACCATCCCCGAACTGAAGGCCGAGATCGCTGACAATGAGCGCCAGCTTAGGCGTAGCCGTTATACTCTGCTGCCGCGGG
>ERZ773138.2063-NODE-2063-length-16519-cov-10.557034_pt1 | contig 16519 bp, 10 predicted proteins | sample MGYA00511114_ERZ773138 | MGnify/ENA primary metagenome ERZ773138 (study PRJEB29015, sample SAMEA2737805) | human gut metagenome | biome: human gut; feature: human-associated habitat; material: faeces | place: China | collected 2012 ...
TGTAGTCGATGATGGCGCTGATGGCCTGTCCCACCGTGCGGCCTTTGCCGGTGTGGAGAGGCATCAGGCGCGTGGTTGCCATGGGTGTTCACCTCCAAAATGGGAAAACGGCCTGCCGCAGCAGACCGTTCTGTTCTTTATTGGTTGGATTGATAGCGGATAACCGGAACCTGTTTCACCTTTCCTCCAATGGTTCGCCGCTCCAGAGCAAAGATCATATCAGGTGTGCGCTCAAAAAAGCCCTCGTCCTTTTTCCAGCTTATGCCGCATTTGCAATGCTGCAAGCCAATGAACTGCTGCTTCATTTTTCTGCCGCAGTTCGGGCAGACCTTATTACTGTTTCCCATATTATTCAGCCCGCGCTAATCTATATAGACTGCGGATGGATTCCACGACCGTATGCCACGACAGGTCGGCAGCATAGGAGAACTTCTTCTGATAAGCCCGCCACAGCTTTTCCATATTTGAGTCGGCCTCGACTTCATCAAAGGCCGCAGGCGCGTCGGCAAGATACTTCTCTGTACCGCGTTTCTTGGCCGTTGCAATGAGCGCCGCCCGGAGATCAGCAGGAACGATACTCTGTCCGTGGAGCCGGCTCAGAATGTGCAGATCATAGAAATCTCTCATGCGGGTGTTGGTGGTGGCGCGGGACACGACGGTTTCCAGCTTTTCGGCCAGAACGGTTTCCAGATTGTACGCCCAAATCTCAATGGAGCGATCCTCCAGCATCAGCTTGAAGCTGTACCGCACTTCGCGGGGCGTGATAGCGTCACCGGTGGAAATGTCGGTTTTGAGCGGCGTTATTACGCCGTCAAACTCCGTTTCCATGCTGATGCGGATGCCCGGATACTCGGCTTCGTCCATGATCTCGGAAATGCGCTTCACACGGAACTCCACGCCATCGTCCACCGGAACGGAGATGATGGAGGCGATCATATTCTCTACTTCCTCGATGCCGACCGTCGCACCCTTTACGGTTGCGTCAATGTCCATTGTGGAGCGGGCGTCAAGGCCGACCATGGCAGCCACCAGCATCCCGCCCTTGAGAATGAACTTGTCCCGGTACTCCGAAAGAGAAATGCGCTCCAGAAAGCGCTCCATCATGTAATTGCGCATCAGAATCTGTGCATCTGCGGCTTTGTCCTTGGAGAGATTGCGGATCAGGTCTTTGAGCTGCCGTGCAGTCTTAATCATAAGAGTACCTCCAAATACTGCCGAAGCAGTTTTTCAACACGGAACATCTGCGCATAGCGCATCAGTTTCCGTAAGTTCTTGTCTTTTCGTTTTGCGTATTGCTTGAGTGCATCCTGAAAGGTCTGCGTCTCGATCCCGCTGCGGCTGCGGATCAGATCGCAGATGGTACGCTCCATATCATAGACAGGAACGGGATTCCCGAACGGCGTGTTCATCGTGACGATCCCCACGTCATGCAATTCTTTCTTGATGGTGTAGACCTTGATGCCATCCGCTTGCAGACTGGCGGGATTGTAGCCAGTCTTGACCGTGATGGAATACGGACTCGGCTCCCGGTCGGTCAGGTCATGGAAAAACAATGCGCTTTCATGGGAGAATACGGCCTGCGCACAGCGAAGGTGCAGCAGGTACATGGCGTCCGTCCATGCGTCGGGCGAAACATAAACGCCGTGCGCTGCCTGCTCCACGCCGCGCTGCTTAGCGTAGGCGTAAAACGTGGACTTGGCAATACCGATTTCCAAAACCTGCGCGGTTTTGACGATCCCATTGTTTTGCTGAAAAAGCAGATCAAGCCGGTCGTAGGCGGTCATGTTATCACTTCCTTCTTGCTAATATTATATCCGAGATTAGCAAGAAAGTAAACAGGGATTTTAGAAAAGCAAGCCGAGGCGTTCGCCCCGGCTTGCACTTTAACTATGAATGAAGTTTTTCATGGCAGAGTTCACTTCTTGCAGCTTGCCAAGTCCCTGCACAGCCAGCATCGGAAGTCCCATCGGGCTGATCAGAAACGCCAGCACAAGGAGGATGATGCCGTTCTTTACGGAGTAGGTAATCAGCACGGCGAAAGCCAGCAGGGAGAGCAGTCCGCTTGCCAGCTTGAACACGAAGCCGGAACAGGACAGCAGCCCCGCGCACAGCCAAACGAACAGGGACAGGATAAGCGACAGCGGCGCAAAGAGAATTTTCAGGATGAACATTTTGCGGCCTCCTTTTCACAAAGTGCGGTCAGCGCATCACGCTCTTTGGCAAGCTTTGCTTCTTCCTTTTCGGTCAAATCACGATCACCGCCCGTGATCTCCAGCTCGCGGAAGCTCTCATAGGCGTTTAACAAAGAATCCCGCAGCGCTTCGGGCGTAGGGCAATAGTCCACGGTGTTCCAGTCCTGACGGTGGTTGTCAAAACCCATGACCGTGTAGCCTCTGCTGGTCAGGACAACTTCAAAATCCGTATCGCGGTTGAGGTAGTCAGAAAATACCTTCAGCACAATTTCGTTTGTCAGCATACGTTCCGCAGCTCCTTTCCAAGCGGTCAAATTTCTTTTCTGATATTAGAATACTTTGCCTATTGGTGTTTTGCAAGGATGCGGCAAAGTCCCACGAATAGCTTTTGCTGTCTACCCGACATCTAACCATATCACATAATCCTTCTTTAGTACAGCTACCTGAACTAATTTTCTCCAGATGGGAAATATAATGTTGGTACAGTTACAGGGACGGGAGGTGTGGTACTTGCAGTTGAATGAAGCCGTCAGCAGGCGTTTGGTTGAGCTGATGCAGGAGCGTGGCATGACGCAGTATCAGCTTTATATGAGAAGCGGCGTACCGAAGTCCACCATCGGTAATCTTGTGAACTGCGCATACCCGTCTATGAAGCTGCGGATCATCCACGAGCTTTGTCAGGGATTGGAGATCGACCTGAGCAGCTTTTTCACCTCGCCGCTGTTCGATGAAAATAATCTGGAACCGTAGAAGCTCCGATGCTGTTTTGCGTCGGGGCTTTTGCTTTTATGTGGGCAAGGGGCGGCGGAGTGGCCGCCGCCCCTGCGACTTATTTCAGCGCCGCCAGCGAGGAAACGATTTTCTCTGCCGCCGTCCATATCCGTTCCTGACTTTGCCGAATGTCCTCCAAATCGGCCTCATAGATGCGGCCTGTTTCGTGAGCGCGGCGGGTAAGCTGGTTGAGGTTGTTGCTGGAATACCGAAGCAGGGACACCAGCTCCCGCAGCTCCGGGAGGTCGAGCTTCACCACATATCCGTCAATCGCCATCTTGCGGAGATACGCCGCCATGTTGGTGGTGCCGAACTGCGCCATCTTCGTTTCAATCATTTCCCGTTCCTGCGGCGTGACGCGGAATTTAAGCTGAATATCCCGCTTGCGCTTTGCCATCGCTCAACGCTCCGGGTCTTTGGACTTCGCCGAAATTTTCGGCGAAGTTGTTTCAGGCAGCTTTTTCAGCATATCCCGGACAGAGGTTTTCTGCTGCTCCTGCGCGTAGGCTTTGCGGGTCTGACTGAGAAACAGATCGACCAGACCGGGATGGTTGTTGACGGCCAGATAGCAGTTGCGGTCAGTACCCCATGCGTCGGGATTGGCGGGGATGGACATGGCGTTTGCCCAAACCCTGTTGTCGGGAGAATACCGCCTGTCCCAATCTGCTTGACAGACGGTGATGGCAAGGATATGAAATGCGCGGTCATAGCCAAACTGCTGCACCACCTGATCGACTGCCGCTGTATCCAGCCGGTTATCCCGGTAGTGGTCGCGGATGACGGCTTCGATAGCTTCCTTGCAGGCTACGTTCACCTGATTGGATGCACGGTAGGCCGCAAGCTCGTCATGCTCTCTGGCGTAGGCCGCCGTGTGCTTGTAAACAGGAATATTTTTCATCATCGTGCCTCCATTTCTTTCTTGTGGGGCTTTTCCGGTGCGCCATGAACAGGCGGCGCTTTCAACCTGTCCAGAACGGAAGGCCGCGCCGATTTTGCAATCGCCTGCTCAGGCTGCGGCTGTCCCTTGCCGTCCAGATTCAGCTCCATATCCAACTCAATGAGCCGCGCCGTTTTCGCGGCCAGCTCCTGCTCCTGCGGGAACGGCTTGCCGACCTCGGCCTTTGCCGCCGCCTGCTGGTTATAGAGGTTTTCAAGCTGCTCCTGAACGCTGCGCAAACGCTCCGGCATTTTATCCAGCGCGTTCTCAATGCGGACAAGGTTGCCTCTGGCATCCGAACCGAGTTCAACGCGATGGGTCATTTGGCCTTTCAGCGTCAGCGTGTACGTTTTCCACATGGAATCAAAAGCAACGGACATGGTAAAGCCGCGATAGCTGCCGATCTGTACCGGGTCTTTGCCCTTGACCTCCTTGCAGGTATCCAGCAACGCGGCACCGGCGTTTTCCTTATCAGTGAGCCGGTCGCCGCGAATCTCCATGCCGACAAAGCCTTCTGCCGGGAGCGGATGCGCCGCGAGGGTCTGCATATCCGCCTCCAGCCCGCGAACAAAGCCTTTGTGTTCTTCTATCTTTTCTGGGAAGTATTTCAGCAGACTGTCCTCCAAGCGGAATTGCTTGCTGTTGTGGTCTGCTTTCATAATTTTGAGCTTGGACACCTCAATGTCCAAATCCATACGCTCCTTGATGCGGGGATCACCGGCGCATAGCGCTTTGATCTCCGCAAAGGACAGCGCCGTAGCGTCCACGTCCTCACAGGAGCGAACCGGGGATTTTGAGGTCATAATCTGAGAGATGAATTTCTGCTTGTTCTCAACGGTCTGCCAGAGGTAGGCGTCAAACGTCCCTTCGGTCACATAGCGGCAGACATGAACGAGCTTGTTCTGATTGCCCTGACGCTCGATGCGGCCTTTTCGCTGCGTGAGATCACGGGGACGCCACGGGCAATCCAAATCGTGAAGTGCGACCAAACGATCCTGCACGTTGGTGCCCGCGCCCATCTTGGCCGTGCTGCCCATCAGGACGCGCACCTGACCGCTGCGTACCTTTGCGAACAGTTCCCGCTTTTTGACCTCCGTATTGGCGTCGTGGATGAACGCGATCTGCTCCGGGGGCATACCGGCGTCAATGAGCTTTTGACGCACATCCTCATAGACCGTAAACGGCGTGTCAGAGCTTTCTTCCAACGGAATTGCACTCTCCAGCGCATGGATTTCCGGGCTGTCCAACGTACCGGGAGAAGCCTTTGCTGCCCGCTGCGAGGGTGCGGTCTTTGGCGTAGAAATGTCGCAGAACACAAGCTGTGTCAGCTTATCCGCCTCGCCGTCGCGCCAGTATTGGAGAATGTTCGCCACACATTGATTGACCTTGGTAGATTCCTCGTCGGGGAGCATGGGATTGATGATGCGCTGGTCAAGTCCCAGCTTGCGTCCGTCCGAGGTGATTTTGAGCATATTGTCCACATCCGGGCTGACCGCACCGCTGTGTACCTTGGACGCTCGTTCCGAGAGGGCTTTCACCATGTCCTGCTGGATCTGTGTGGGTTTGGTGGCGATGGTGTGATACGCAACCTCCGGCGTGGGTAAGTGGAGCTGATCCGCCGTTTTGATGTCGGCGACCTCTTTGAACAGATTCATCAATTCGGGCAAGTTGAAAAACTTTGCAAAGCGCGTCCTTGCCCGGTAGCCGATGCCCTCCGGCGCAAGCTCCAGTGCGGTGGTGGTTTCTCCAAAACGGCTTGCCCAGCAGTCAAAATGCCCCATACCCATCTCCTGCAAGCGGTCATGTTGCAAATAGCGCTGGATGGTGTAAAGCTCTGTCATGGAGTTGGAAACCGGGGTGCCGGTGGCAAACACCACGCCGCGCCCACCGGTCAGCTCATCCATGTAGCGGCACTTTGAGAACATATCCGAAGATTTCTGCGCATCGGTGGTAGAAAGCCCTGCCACGTTGCGCATCTTCGTATAGAGGAAAAGATTTTTATAATTGTCCGACTCGTCCACAAACATCCTGTCTACGCCGAGCTGTTCAAAGTAAATCACATCATCCTTGCGGTCGCTGGCTTGCAGCTTTTTCAGCCGCGCCTCCAGCCCCTTTTTCGTGCGCTCCAAGCTCTTGATGGTGAAGCTGTTGCCGCCTGCGAGCTTGGTATCCTGAATGCCATCGGTGATTTCCTCAATCTGCTGATGAAGGAGCCGTTCCTGCCGCTCCGGGCTGATGGGGATACGCTCAAACTGGCTGTGGCCGATGATAACGGCGTCATAGTCGCCGGTGGCGATACGGGCGCAGAATTTCTTGCGGTTGTGGGTTTCAAAGTCCTTCTTGGTAGTGACAAGGATGTTGGCCGAAGGATAGAGCCGCAGAAACTCGGACGCCCACTGTTCCGTCAGATGGTTTGGCACGACAAAAATGGACTTCTGGCACAGACCCAATCTCTTAGATTCCATCGCAGAGGCTACCATTTCAAAGGTTTTTCCCGCGCCGACCTCGTGTGCCAGCAGCGTATTCCCACCGTACAGCACATGGGCGATGGCGTTTTTCTGATGCTCTCGGAGGGTGATTTCCGGGTTCATACCGGAGAAAACGATGTGGCTGCCGTCATACTCGCGGGGACGGGTGCTGTTCATTTCCTCGTTGTATTGCCGTACCAGCGTTTCGCGCCGATCCGGGTCTTTCCAAATCCAGTCCTTGAACGCATCCCGGATAAGCTGCTGCTTCTGCGCGGCAAGGGTGGTTTCCTTGGCGTTGAGGACACGGCGCTCCCGTCCGTCTGCATCCTCAATGGTATCGTAGATACGAATGTCGCGGAGGTTCAGCGCATCCTCCAGCAGCCGGTAGGCGCTGGCGCGGTCTGTGCCGTAGGTGGTGAATGCCGCCACATCGTTGTAGCGCACCATGCTCTTGCGGGAAACCTGCCATTCTGCGGTGTATGGGACATAGCTAATCTCGATCTGTCCGCGCAGATAGCGGGGCGTATCAAAGGTTTCGTACATGAATTGCTCGATGTACTTCTTATCAAGCCATGTCGCACCCAGCCGCACCTCAATTTCACTGGCCTCCAAGTCCTTCGGCTGGGCAGCAATCAGGGCATCCACATTCCCGGCGAAGAATGGGTCGCGCGCTGCTACACGCTGCGCGGTGCGGAGCTTCTGCCGGACGTTGCCGGAGAGATATTCGTCCGCCGTCTGCCAGCCCTTCGCCCAATGCTCGCCGCCGTCCTGCAAGTCAAATGGGCCGCTGTTGGGTTCCTTGTAAATGACGCCCTTCAAATCCTCAACGATCTGCGGGATTTTCTCACTGCCGCCCATGAGGGAGGCCATAAAGTCGAGATCGACGCAGGCTTTTTCTCCGATGCAGACAGCAAGGGCTTCGCTGGCGGTATCCACAGAATCTACGCTGCGCATCTGCTTGATGGTGCGCTTGTGGAACATATCCGCCTTGCGCTCCAGCTTTCCGTCGTCATCCAGCACTTCCAGCGAACACAGGAGGTAGTAAGAGGAATCATCAGAGAACGCAAGACGGTTCGCACGGTCATTGATCAGGCCGTGTTTTGCGGAGAACGCATCATAGAGGCGGTTTAGCTCGGCCTGCGCTTCCTGAATCCGGCTTTCTGCGCTGTACTCGTCCATTTGCAGGGCAATCAGCTCATTCACGCAATCCCGCAGTGCGACCATGCCCTTGACGCGCTCGGCGGCGGTGGCGTTCAGCTCCGGTTTGATCATGCGGCTGTTTTCCCGGTAATACACCTCGCCGCCCACCACGGTGTAAGAGTAGTTTTTCACATTGGGGTCTGCGGGGATGGACGTGTCGATCTGTTCGCCCTCGCCCAGCTCTGGCAGTTCCGCCTCCTGATAGGTGCCGCGAATGTTTTTCACGGCATCATGGAGCTGATCTGCAAGTGCCAGCCCCTCAATGGGGACAACGGTAAAGTCCTGCTTGCCGTATTGGGTGCTTTCGGAGGTCTGCCTGCCGAGGATCATCTCCGGGTGGTCAACAAAATAGCGGTTGATGGCAAAGCCATCCTCGTTCTTGCCAAGGTGTATCCAATCCGGTTCGATCTCAATGGGACGGTCACGCTTTTGCAGGAAGATGATGTCGGACACAACTTCCGTACCGGCGTTGGCTTTGAACGCATTGTTGGGCAGACGAATGGCACCCAGCAGCTCCGCCCGCTGTGCGATATATCTGCGGACTTCGGGCGATTGCTTGTCCATCGTGTAGCGGGAGGTCACAAACGCGATCACGCCGCCCGGACGCACTTGGTCGAGGGTTTTGGCGAAGAAGTAGTCGTGAATGGAAAAACCGAGCTTGTTATAAGCCCGGTCATCTACCTGATATTGTCCGAACGGGACGTTGCCCACGGCGAGGTCATAGAAGTCTTTTCTGTCCGTTGTCTCAAAGCCCGCGATGGTAATGTCCGCCTTGGGATAAAGCTGCTTAGCAATACGTCCGGTGATGCTGTCCAGCTCCACGCCGTAGAGCTTGCTGCCCTGCATCTGCTCCGGCAGCAGACCAAAAAAGTTGCCAACGCCCATAGACGGCTCCAGAATGTTACCGCTCTGGAAGCCCATATTGCCGACCGCTTCATAGATCGCCTTGATGACGGTGGGGCTGGTGTAGTGGGCGTTCAGCGTGGACGCTCTGGCCGCAGCGTATTCCTCCGGGGAGAGTGTGGCGTACAGCTCTGCAAACTCGTCCGACCAGTTTGGCTTATTCTCGTCGAAGGCATCCGCAAGACCGCCCCAGCCCACATAGCGGGAGAGAATTTCCTGCTGCTCCGGGCTGGCCTGTAAGCCCTCAAACTCCAGCTCTTGCAGGAGGCGGATCGCCGCCATATTTGCCCGAAACTTTGCTTTTGCGCCGCCGACGCCGAGGGCATCATCGGTGATGTGGAAATTCTGCGCGTCGCGGTGGCTTGCCGCCTTGAAGTCAGCGTAAGCGGCCTGCTCCGCAGCGGCAACGCTGGGAAAGCCCTGCCACTCGCCGTCAACGGGGATAGATACCGCAGGACGGTGTGCGGGAGGCTCGTCGATCTCGGCCTGTGAGATGGCATCATCAAAATCAGGCACGAACTCGCCCATTTCCGAAAGTGCCGCGCGCCCTTCCTGCTCCAGAATCAAAGCTTCTTCCTCGCTCATGGCAGGCGGTTCAGGCTTGGCGGGTTCCGCAGAGGGCGGGTCATGCTCCGGTTCCGGGATGTGCAGCGTTTGGATTTCTATGTCGTAGGGCAAGTGCGTTTTCTCGGCAGGATAGAACGCGACGGGTTTGGTGACAGGCTGCGGCTGCTCCCGTTCCTGCTCTTCAACAAACGAGCGTATAAACGCAATGTGTTCAGCGCGGAAGATGGGAAAGCCCTGCCTGTTTTGAAAAGTCACATCGCGCAGAGATACTTCATCCGTGCCGAAATTTACGCTGTCAATGACAAACTTCCGTCCGTCAATCTCCAGCTCCATGCCAATGGGGATATACTCCTTGGCATCGGCCTCGTTGATAACATCATAGCCGTCGGTTTCATTTGGCTGCGCAAACACGAAGCTGTGTCCATGCTCCAGCAGCCGCTTTGCGGCGCTTGCCCATTGTCCAAAATCATAGCCGGTCACAGCGGTTTCGCCCATACCGAGAATATCGCGTTGCAGCAGGCGGCGATTCAAAGCGCTGGCGGCTCGTTCTGCATCCGCGCCATAAAAAAGCAGCCGTTCTCCGACACGGACACCGATGAGCTTTTCGGGATGCTCTGCACGAAGTGCCTGATATGCCGAAATATTCGGCGCAAACTCACGACCCTGATTTGCAATTCGTGTGAGGACAGCAGAAACCGGTTCGGTTCTGTGTTCCGGATCGTGATTGCTCTCGCTGGAGGATGAAACGACGCTGAGATGCGCGACAGTTTCATCTGCGGAATCAACATTATAGAGCCTACCATCAATTTCCACGCGCTGCCCCATAAGGTTTTGAACCGCTTGCGGCGTCTCCGGGGTTGGCTGTTCTGTGTGCTGCGCCGCAATGACGCGCTGCGGCTCCGGTTCAGAAACCTCGAAATATCTGGTGTCGAGGTAGCGTTCAAAGGAATTGCGGTCGATGCTGACAGGTTCCTGTCCGGGTACGTTCGGTAACGTGTGCCAGACGTGATCTTCATCTACACGCGCGATAACGCCGACTGCTGCTATGTGGTCTAACTCTATGGATGAAATGCGATCTCCAATATGATAAGTATAGCCAAGCGGTGTTGTAAACGCCGGAGGGGATAGCTCAATTCCCATATCCCGTTTGATGCCATCCAAATAAGCAATGGCGTTATTCTGTTCTGCAAAGCGGAGCGTTTGTTCCCCATCTCCGCAGAACCGTTCCAACACCCCATCCCAAATGCCGGTAATTCCGCCCTCGCCGGGATGCAGACGAATGGAGTATCGGTCAGGTGAAAATAACCACAGTCGCTCATTCTCATCGTAAAATTTATTCTCGCGGATGAGCTGTGCCAACCGCCGCTGTACCTGCGCCCATGTGAGCGTCACCGGCTCGGCGTTTCCTACATGGATATACATGGGAGTTTTGCTATCTTCCCAGCCATATTTTGCAGCCAGCCATGCAGCGGTGCTGCGTTCTCGCCCATGCGCCTGCATATATAGTGCGACTTCCTGCTTGCCCTTTAGGTTGTTGTGCCAATCCAGAAGCGCGTTGTCAATGTCCTCCTGTGTGATCTGATAGGGAGAGGGTGCGACCGTCGCTGCCAGCGTGGGATACAGTTCCTCCAAAAGCTCCTGATGCAGCCGGTTATGGAACGCGGGCATATCAAAGTACAGGCGGACAAGCTGGAGATCATCAGATACCGTGACAATACGACGGATAGCGTCCGCACCCTCCAGATAAGCGTTCTGGCGGTCTGAATTGCGGCAGGCATTGACAAAAGCCGTATCTTTGGAAAGCGCGTTGCCAACGGTCAGCTTGTACCCGTCAAACAGCTCCTGCACCGTGGGCTGAACTTGCTCTGCGGCGGGGTCGCGGAACACCCTCGTGCCGTCCGCGCCGAACTCTGCTTCATAAGCATTGATGGCGGCTTCTGCTTCATGGTCGATAGAGCGCAGCGTGTAAATGTGGCGCTCACTTCTAAAGTCTGGCGCTTCGGCAATCGTCACATCATACTTATCGCGCAATTTCTCTACATACATCTCTAAATTGTGCGACGGTACGCCGCACATCTCCACACGGCCAGCGCCGGGTATCTCTCTTGTGGTAAGGTTGAGGTCAAGCAGCTCCGCCGCCTGTTTTGCGTCCTCACCGTACATTTCAAAGAAATCGCCCACCTGAAACAGCACGATGTTGTCCGGGTGGGCTTCCTTGATGGCGTTATAGCTGTCGTAGGCGGTGTTTCGCACCACATCCTGTGCCTGCGCCTTATCATAAAGCGCCTGTTCGTCTGGTGTAAAATAACGGTTCATCCGAATCAGCTCAGAGATACGCGAAGCGACCTTGTTCCAATTCATTTGAACATCTGCACAGCCCGCTTTTTTCAGCGTGATGCCCTTGCTGCCGTGATCTTCATAGCTGCCGCTTTCTCTGGATACGGCATGGGTATGCCCGCCGATGCCGTACTCCTTTTTCAGAAAATCGGCATTCTCCTTGGGAGTGTGCGAAGTCTGGAAAAACGCATAGATGCGGGTCTTTCCACCTTCAAAGTTGCTTCCGTTTGCAAGAGAAGCCGCAATTTCATCTTCGGTGATAAACCTGCCGGTTGCTGGAATAGCCGCCATATCGGAACGGAATTCCTTTCGTGGAAGGGACAGATCTTCCAAACGTGTGAGAAGTGTCTGCGACTTGTGGTAATGGAAGCGCAGCAGTGCACGGTTTTCGCGGTAGGCGTCCATGAATACCTTGTATTCTGACAGGAGCCTATCCCGGAACGCCGGATTCAGCAGATCGTCCGTCAGACGCTCCGTTTCCTCTGGAAAGCTGGTGCTATGGATATTACCCAGGCAGGACAGATACCCCAGCGACTTTGCTTCATCCGAGAAATCGTGATAAAGGTTCCAGACATCCACAGCAATACCCAGCCGCTCATAGCGCGGGGCTTCCGTGACCTCAAGATTGGTGGCAAATGCGCCGCCGTCCAGAAGTTCCTCAATACGCTCCGCCGCATCTGCCCAGCCTATCACTTGGGCAGAACGAAGATAGCGAGAGGTATCTCCGGTTGCAATATGGATACCATCGTCCCCGTACCATGCGGAAAGCCTGCCGTTATCCGTAATCAGGCCGTTGCCGCCGTGGTAAAGAGCTTTCAGAAATGCCGCGCGATCCTCTAAAGGTTTTTGCTTGGAGAATTCCGCAGCAATCTTCATCCGTGCTGCATCCGCATTACCGCCCGCGCGCAGGATGTGGTCAATATCATCCTGAGAAATGAACATAGAAAAAGCGGAGGGTGTTACACTCTCCGCTTCTGCGATGGATTGAATTTGTTCTGCCTCTGAGGGGAAGAAGGACATCTGTGCCCCAGCAGGGGCATCGAACATATTTAGCTGAACACCAGTTCCGTGAGGATCGTTTCCTCGGCCTGCGTTTTCAGCGTGTTCATCAGCCCTACCCACTTCATCGGGTCGCTGGCTTTCAGCGCTTCCGTCACGCCCGCTGACTTCATCAGCTCCGGCATCATCTGTTCCAGCCGGTTGTTCGCTGCCTCGTCGATCTCCCGCAGATGGGGGTACAGCCTCTCGGACAGCAGCAGGCTGTTCCACAGCACCGGACGATGCTCCTTCAAGTAATCCTTCCGCATCCTGCCGTACTTGCCCAGCGGGGCTTGGGGCTGCTCTGTCAGGCTCAGGTCGGGAATCAGATAATCCCCGCTGCGGGTGTAGGTCAGTTCGCTCATGGCTTTCGCTCCTTTCCGCGATTTTCTCGCGCTCATAATTCTTGATGGTGATTTCGATCTGCCGCAGCACCAGCTCGCTGGACTGGCTGATGGCCGTTCCAAGAGCGGCGACGGTCTGAGGGGTGTTGAAATCAAAGACGTTCAGAAAATCCTCATGCTCGAAGTAATCTCCCGGCTGCATCCCGCAGCGGGACAGCAGCGCATAGGTGGTGCTGACAACGGCGGCGTTCCGAAATGCGGCTCCGATGTTGAACTCATCATAACCTTCCAGAAAGGAACCGTCAACGATGCCGACAATATCGCGCCGATTGTCGTGCCAGTATTCATCTACAAGCTGCGCCGCCACACGCTCCATCTGATCGGCAAGTCCGTTTTCACCAGAAACGTCGAAGCGCTGCTCCAGCGCCGCAGATACCACCTCACGATGCTCCTGCCGGTATTCCCAAAGATAAGGGCGGCGTGAGTTCTCGCCGCCGCTGGTGTCGGAAACATCAAATACATATCGGAGTTTGGGTTGGTCGCTGCTGGTATCCACAAGGGCGATGCCCTTGCTGCCTCGCCGCACATAGCGGCGCATCTGCTTATTCCAAAGGTCGTATTCCGCGCAGGCCGTGGCTTCCGGGCGCTGGGCGAAGATCATGAGCTGCTCGTTGTAGGGGTACTTATACAGCCTTGCGGCGGTGGTCAGAAATGCCGTCCACTTCTGGTAGCTTCCCGTGATCTGCTCCGCTGTGCGGTCTGCCATCTGCGCATAGAGCTGTACTTTACTCGGCATCCATATCCTCCTTTTCAAAATCGGGGAACAGGTCGAGCGCGTCATATTCCTCGTTGCTCATCCTGCGCAGCTTTGCGATGGCGCTGTCCGTCAGCTCCCGCAGCTCCGTTTCATCCGCAGCGAGGTAGCCGCGCATTTCCTCCAGCGCCGCGATCAAGCCCGTGCGGGTGCCGGTGTTGTAGAGGCTCATAAGCTGGCGTTCTTCAAAGGTGATGTTCATATCAAAGCTCCTTTTCCGCGCTCTTTTTGGGCGCTGTTTTGTGTGGACGTTCTTGGGCCGGTTGGCTTTTGAGCTGCTCCAGCACAGATTTCTTCTTTTCCCGGTGTGCCGCCTCTGCCAAATCCATCAAGGAGATGGACATACCGGCCTTGACCTGTGCTTCAAGGTCGGCGACGGTGGGCTGTTTGGGGCCGTTGTTGATAATGCCGTCGATCATGCCGTAATCGTCCTCCATCGACATTTCCGCAGCTTTCAAATAATTCTCCGGCTTTTGAAAGGCGGGCAGCTCCTTGAAGCCAACGCTGTCACAGTAGTGATAGGATACCTTGCCGTCCTGTTTCAGCGCAACGATGTCGCTGACGGAGAGGCTGTGTCCCACAAAATCGCCGGGGCGCTCGTCGTTGAAGATGTAGTAGAAGTTTTCAAGGATTCTGCCGGTATCATCGTCCGGGTACACTTCACGGGTATAGGCAGCTTCATAGTTGGCCGGATCAGGCGGGGCGCTCAGACGGTCAAGACTGGCAAAACGCAGCTCGACCGGCGCATCCCGGCGCAGTTGGTAGATCGCCATAGCATCGGTGGGGCTGTTCAAAAAACGCTGCTCCACATCGCGGGGAGGGATATGGCCTTTGACCGCATCCCAATCCGGTCTTGTGATGCCGAACATTCCGTCATGCTTGATGATGTCCTCGGCCTCAAAGACCATTTCCTCGGCGTTGCTGGGATGGAGCATATAAACCGTGATGTCATGTTCCAGCAGCTCCAGTGCCCGATCCTTGGAAAGCGGGAGCATATCACTATCCAGATACCCATAGCTGCGCATATCGTCCACCGTCAGCGTGGGGTCAGGCATCGGGGTGGCCTGTTCCAGCTCCGGGAGCATGGTATCTGTATCATCGGTGGGAACAACGACTGCGCCGGTGATCTGTTCGCTGTCCAAGGGCGGCGTAATCTGCGCCTCCTGCAAGTCCTCCAGAATTTTCATATCTGCAAATGTCACCTTGGTTGGTGTCATGCCCTGAATGGCAAATACCTCCGTTCGGACAGCCCCGGCAACAGATGCAACCGGCGAATCTTCAATGGCGCTGCTGTCAATAACACCGCCATCCAGCAGCTTTTTGCTTTCCTTGTCGTAGAGCGAATAGTCCCAACCGCCGTCTGTATGCTGCACATGGAGATATACCGAGCCATCCACAAGATAAAGCGCTTCGTCTGTTTGTGTGGCGCTCACTTCTTCACGATTGATGCCGCGCTCCTTGCAAATCTCCGCAAAGTGCCGGTCAATGTCCGTAATCAGCTCGGAGGCAGTCTTATTGATGGTTTCCAGACTGGCGCGAAGCTCTTTCAGCTCCTTGCCCTGTGACCATGTGGCGATATAGCCGAAGCTGTTTTCTCCCGTTTCAATGCCGTAATACTGGCAGACCGCATAGGAGATGCTTTCGGCCTCGACCTCCTCGGTGTTGCGGCTCTTTTCGCCGGGGACAAGGATCGTCTCGCCATCGTCCGCAAGCTCCGTCATGTGTTCATAGTCGTGGAGCTTGGCGTGGGCGATCTCGTGGACGGCGGCGCATACCGTCTGCACCTCGCTCATACCGGCGCGGATGGTGATGCGTTGCTCCTTAATGCTGAAAAATCCGTCTGTGTCATGCGCAACGGGCTTTATCTCTATGGGGACGGGAGAGGCGCGGCGCAGCGCCTCCATGAAAACCTCATACTGCTGCACATTGCCGCTCAGATCGGCGGCAAGCTGGGGCAAGGGCTTTCCCGCAGTCTGCGACACGTCAAAGACGGATACCACCTTGAACATGGGAATACGGATTTCCTTTTCCTCAATGATGGCCTTGCCGTCCGCATCCAGCACCGGCGCGTTGGTTTCCGGGTCGGTCTTGATTTCCTCGACCTTTTTCTTATAGGGCGTGGGAGCGATGATGCGGATACCTTTTTCACCTTTCAGGACGTTCCTGCCGAACTGATCGCGCCACTTGTTGAAGCCCGCCACATGGGTGGCGTCGGGGCGCTGCATATAGATGAGCATGGTGTTGTTGACCGAGTAGCGGTGAAAGCGGCTCATGGTGGCAAGGTACTTCCGGTACTTATCGCTCTCGAACAGCTCCTTGATACCCTGTTCAATGCCCGCCGTGATTTCCTGCAACCGTTCCCGGTTGGTGGGCTTATCAGCCATGATGTTCACTCTCCTCTCTAAATTGGCGATTGTTGATTGATGTTCAGCGATCCATAGCTTTTGTTCCTCCGGGCTGTCCTCCAGAAAAGAATCCAGCAGATAGCCGATATAATCCTTTTGCTGCACCGCCTCTAAAAAACGGGGGTGCATGGGTTCCTCTGGTGTTTTAGGTGTGTAGCCCGCTTCCCACTTGCGGAGAAGATGGAAGTAGTCCGCCAGAACCCGAAAGGCATGGTCTCGATTCTCCTGAAACTTCTGCGCCTCGGTTTTCTGGCGCACATAGTTCCTCCGGGGAGGAGCCTGACTGTCATAGATAAGGCCAAAATCCTGCACCAGCTTCTCGGCGGCTTCCTTGGGGGACAGGTTGTAGAGCCGGGCGGTCAGGTCTATCACATCGCCGGTGGCTCCGCAGCCGAAACAGTAGAAATATTCTTCGTTCAGCTTCATGCTGGGGTTCTTATCATCGTGAAAGGGACAGCAGGCCATACCGCCCCTTTTGATCTCAATCCCATATCGTTCTGCGGCTTCCCAGACGGTGACAGACTGCTTGACAATCTCAAATAC
>ERZ773138.2064-NODE-2064-length-16486-cov-5.146735_pt1 | contig 16486 bp, 7 predicted proteins | sample MGYA00511114_ERZ773138 | MGnify/ENA primary metagenome ERZ773138 (study PRJEB29015, sample SAMEA2737805) | human gut metagenome | biome: human gut; feature: human-associated habitat; material: faeces | place: China | collected 2012 ...
GCTCTGGTGCTGGCGCTGGTCATGTCCATGTCCCTCGTCACCATCAGCAACGCGGCTTTCAAGGATGCGGACAGCATCGATTATAAGGAAGCCGTCGACGTCATGAACGCCGTTGGCGTGTTCATTGGCGATGAAAAGGGCAATTTCAATGCCAAGGAAAACCTGACCCGTGAGCAGGCCGCGAAGATCATCGCGTACCTCGAGCTCGGCTCCAAGGCTGCTGACGCCATGGTTGGCGGCAACACCTTCACCGACGTGGCTTCCTCCCGTTGGTCCGCCGGCTTCATCGCCTACTGCGCGCAGGCCGGTATCGTCTCCGGTGTCGGCGACGGCAAGTTCGCCCCCGCCGGTCAGCTGACTGCCCTGCAGTTCGGCAAGATGCTGCTCGTTGAGCTCGGCTACGATGCCAAGGCCGAGAAGATGGTCGGCACCGACTGGGCCATCAACACCAGCAAGCTCATGGCAAAGACCAAGCTGATGGACGGCATCGACGGCTCCGTCAACCAGGTCCTCACCCGCGAGAAGGCCGCTCAGATGTGCCTGAACGCTCTCGAGGCTCCCATGGTCACCTATGAGACCAAGGGCTCCAGCATCACCGTCAACGGCGCGGACATCAACTTCGGCGCTTCCGTCGCCAAGTATGAGACCTCCACCATCGCCAAGGATCAGAACATCTCTTCCCAGAAGCTCACCTCCGGTGAGTACACCGTCGAGCTCGGCGAGAAGCTCTACAAGGATCTCAAGAAGCTCGGCACCACCGACGCTTTCATGCGCTCCGCCACCGAGTGGAAGCTGAAGGCCGCCTCCATCGGCACCTACGCCGATAAGGCTGACGCTACCTACACCGCCGCGACCAAGATCAGCGCCATCTATGCCGACCTCGGCCTGTCCGACGGTATCTCCAAGTCCAAGGTCACCATGTACGTTGACGGTACAGACGTGAACTACGCGACCGATTCCAACACCAAGAACTTCGTCAAGGGCGAGACCACCAAGGTCGGTGCGGACGGCTCCCTGCTGAATGTCTATTACGACAACGATGCGGAGACCATCACCCTCGTTCTGATCAACACCTACGTTGGTGAGGTCGGCGCTGTCTACAAGCAGAGCAGCACCAAGGACGCTTATGTGACCATCAAGACCGGCGATGGCTATACCAAGCCTGCAACTACCATCAAGAGCGAATATAAGACCGATGCGTTCGCCAAGGGAGACATCGTTGCCTACACCTATTCCAATAAGTCCGGCGACGACGGCATCCAGTCCATGGCTCTGGCCGAAAAGGTCACCGGCAAGATGAGCACCTTCACCACTGCCGGCTCCGTGACGGTCGGCGGCACCAAGTATGATGCCAATGCCAAGTCCGTTGCCACCGTGAAGGAGACCCTCAACGGCGACGTGGATAACGGCACCGAAGTGACCGCTTATCTCGATGCCTATGGCTATGTCCTCTACCTGAAGGCGAACACCAGCAAGCAGTACGCCGTCGTTCTCGACTACGGTGCGGGTTCCCGCCTTGAGTCTGCCCGCGTGAAGCTCCTCTTCACCGACGGCACCACCAAGAAGGTCGATCTGGACAAGGCCGTTTACATGGACGGCACCACCGAGAAGCTCGCTACCATCGTTTCGGGCACGAGCACTACTGCTAACGAGGTGAGCAAGTACGACATCGTGTCCTACACCATCAGCAGCGACGGCTATAAGCTGACTCTGGTCGCGGACGCCGCGCAGACCTTCACTTCCGCGAACGACAAGGTGATCACCAACGGTTCGCCCGCTATGAAGTTCGCTGGCACGACTCTGCCCGCTGACGGCGAGACCATCTTCCTGACTGAGACCAAGAAGAGCAGCACCTCCAAAACCACCTACAGCGTCTATGAAGGCATTGCGAACGTTCCTACCGCGAAGATGCTGAGCGATGACGAGACCTGGTACGCCGCGTACAAGAAGGCCGGCGACAGCGCCTACACGGTCGTGTTCCTGCTGAACAACGATAAAGTTCAGATGTCCTCCGGCAACAAGGACGTCATCTTCGTCAAGGGCAACAGCGACGGCAAGTCCTACACCAAGGATCTTGGTTACTACTTTGCCTACACCGCTTATCTTGATGGCGAGAAGTTCGAGCTGAAGTCTGAGAACGCCATCACCGAGTGGACGCTCGGCTACGGTCCTCAGTACAACGACAAGGGCATCCTGACCAGCTTCGAGCAGAAGGCCAACAGCAGTGCAAGCGCTATGGACGTCCTCTACGCTACGACGACCGGCGACACCAAGAACAGCGTTGTCAAGCTCGGCGGCTCCGTCTATGCTTATGGCAAGGATGTTAAGGTCTACATGATCAACGTCGAGGGCGACGTGAACGCGATCGACGTCACCTCCATTGGCGAGGATGCCAACGATCTGGTTTGGTTCAAGCTCAATGACGACGATATCGTGACCGACCTGTATATCAAGGTCGTTGATACCGCCGAAGGCGTCGACGACACTGTGGCTGCCAAGGTCACCGGTGTTTCCGCGACTGCTGCCAGCGGTACTGCGACTGTCACTGTGGCCGGTACCGGCTTCACTTCCGGCACTACCGCCACGTACGAGGTCAAGATGCTGAACGGCGCCACGGGCACCTATGTGACCGTTGGTACGTTTACCGCTTCCTATTCTTCCGCGACTGCGCTGACCGGCACCTTTGCTGTGAACGCTGGTACCTATTATCAGGTCACCTGCGCCGGTAAGACCGCTGTCGTGTTGGGTGCCTGATCACTCGCAGAGCATCTGATAACGGTTCTTCGTTAGAAGGCAGCATAAAAGCTCCCCGCGCCATTCGGCGCGGGGAGCTTTTTCACGTCTCCCGCGTGGTCTTCTTCCGTTCCGGCAGCAGCTCCTCCGGAATGTCGCCCAGCGGCTTCGTGTGCAGGAGCGACACCTCCCAGTAGCCGGAGCGGAAATTCCGCTTCAGCCGCTGCAGCGTGGCAAGGGCGATGTTCCCCTGAAAGAAGGGATCGTTGGGGTTCAGGTGCTTTTCCGCCCGCATTTTCTCATAATCGTCCAAATACCGGCCCGTTATGCCGATCGCCGCGCTCAGCCACTCGTTCTCCTCCGAAAACAGATCCTCCTCAAGCTGCCGCCTCGCTGCCGCCTCCGCAAGTCCGGTCGGATACGGACTCTGCAAAGTGGTCTCCCACATTTTCACCTTAATGAGCTTCCTTCCGTCCCGATACGGATAGTCCTTTTCCTCCGAATAGAGTACGATGTACCCCGGCCTCGCCTTTTTCGGCCTCAAACCGCGCTCCGCGTTGGCGCGCTCGCGGTTGATCCGCAGCAGGTTGGCATTCAGCGCCCGCTGATACGCGCTCTCGTCCTTCTCTGCCTCCAGCTCCTGCCGGAGCGCCTGCAGGCGTTCCCCGGCCTCTTTTTCCGCCTGTGCCAGCGCCTCCCGCGCGCTCCGGTTTGCCATTGCAAGCGCGTTGTCTCCCTCGTTTCTTGCCTGCGTGACCGCCCACTCCTTTTCGGAGATGTAGCTGAGCAGCCTGTCGTATTCCTCCCGCTCCATCAGCACATGGCTGCACTCCGGATCGTTCTGTCCTCCCGGGACCTCGGCAAATCCGCCCAGCAGCGTTTTCCGCACAAATTGGGTCATTTCAAGCCTCCCCTACAGTCCGCGGATATAGTTATCCGCCACCACGCTGATGCGGTTATGCCCCAGCGCCTTGCTGCACAAGAGCATCGCCGCCTTGTCCAGCTTCTTCCCCGCCTCGTCCTTCCGGCAGGTGTAGACATCGCCCTGAAACCGCTTTCCCGTCCCCTTGTTCACCCGGTCGTAGGGGATCTCCCCGATCGGCCGGGCGTAGGCCTTATAGATCGCCGTGGCGTATTCCGCGCGGTAGGCGTGAATGTCGGCGCTCGTATGGACGTGCTGCCACACCTTCTCCTCCGCGGGCGTGTCGGCGATCCGCTCCACGATCTGCGCCGCGTTTTTTCCGATGATCGGGCTGAGCCGCTCCCGTCCGCCCTTGCCGTTGCGGACATGAACGAACCACTCCTGCGGGAAAAGCATCGCGTCCCGCAGCATTTCCAGCCGCTTTGTGACGCTCGGCGCGCGCTCCTCCTCCGGAATCTGCTCCAGCTGCGCGGCATCCGCCGCGATCTGCTCACAGCGCACGAGGTCCTTTCCGCGAAGCTCTCCCAGCTCGCGGCGGCGCAGCCCCGTCCCGCGGCAGAACTTGATCAGCTCGTCGTTGTTCGTCTTCGAAAAGTGTTCGTCGCGCACGCAGTCGCTGCGGCTGCGCTTGATGTCCTCCCGATTCCGCTTGGGCGGCTTGAAATAGTCCTCGTCGTCCGGCTCGATCCCGTAAAGCTTGCCGAGCGCCTTCGCCTCCAGCTGCACCGTCCACGCGGAAAGCTCCTCATCCGCTCTGCTCTGAAGCCATTCGTTGACATATTTTTTCACGCCTTTGAGCGTCGTACACTCCGGATGCTTCTGCTTGATAAAGCGAAGGAAATATTTGATGTGCTTCCAATAGCTCTTATATGTATTTACCGAGAAGATCTTATCCTTTTCCGTGCCGGCAGCCACGGCTTCCTTTTTGCTCTCGCCGAAAGCCAGCATCTCGGTCAGCCGATCATAGGCCTGCTGGTGCAGATCCTTGTAATAGGTTTTGTTCTTCCGCCCCATCCGGCTCCCTCCTGTCCGTTTGTCTGTCCGTTTATGTTCAAGCTGCGCCGCCTCCTGCCAGCTCCGCGCGGAGACTCGGCGATCGGCAAATACACTTTTTAAGGTCTCGTGTGTGACCGTTTTGGGGTCGCCCCCGACACTTTTTCCTGCTTATGTGTGCAGCCCTGTTTCTTAACTTCCACGGCAGTCAGGGCCTGTCGGCGCCTTTGCAGAGGGCGCGCTCTCCGGAAAATCTACAGCATTCCGGCTGCTATCACAGGGTGGATAGGAACATGATACATTTTACTTACCGGCACTTTCAACGAGATTACTCCTGCCGGGTCCATGGCACGCTTTCCGTTTCGCATTGGCTACTGTGGCAAGCCCGCGCGCCACACAGGCGTATCGCACCTGCTTCGGCTTCTTGTGATGCAAACCTGTCTGTGGCTATCTTATCACATGGCACCGACGGCTGTCAACATATCACCAGCATCTTACATATATCGGTTTACCCGTTCATAATTTATGTTCCCGCGGCGTAAAAAGAAGTGAGGCGGTATGAGCCGCCTCACTTCCTGTTTTTTTCTCCGATCCCCTGTTTATCCGTTGTACGAGCGCCAAAGGAACGTCACGATCTGCGCGCGGGTGCAGGTCTCATCGGGCGCGAAGCGCCCCTCTCCCACGCCGTTGGTCACGCCCGCGCCGACCGCCCAGCGAACGGCTTCAGCGTACCACGCGCCCGCGCTCACGTCGGAAAACGCCGCCTCTCCCTGACCCTCGGGCAGGCCGAGCGCGCCGCACAGCCCTTGCTTTCTCATGCTTTCTCCCGGATAGCGTCGGAGGGCGGGCTTTCGCCCGCCCCCCTTTTTCGTTGCTTTTGCTTTGTTTTGTCCGGCGTCAGCCGACGGCTTTGCCCGTTTTGTTGGAGTTGCCCTTATACGTCCCATTCGTCACGCCGCTGCAGCTCTCAAACATGACCCAATCCATCGACGCATCTCTTTCTCCACCAATGTAAACATTCGAGCCGCCGGAGGTCGCGCTGTTGCCGCGGAAGGTACAGCCGACGAACTTCGTCAAGGATCCCTTGCAGAAAACACTGTTGCCTGTAAATGCCTCAACATACACCGCACCGCCATAAGCTGCTGAATTGTTTGTAAATTTACACTTGTCGAACTTTGCCCAACCGCCAAAAATATAGACGGCGCCGCCATTCTTTCCATTCCGGCAATTATCAAAGGTCACATTCTCCAACACCTGATCGGGCGTATACCACTCATTGTAGTAACGCTCGTCGTTATGCAGGCTCTGTGACTGAAGAAAAATTCCGCCAGTACCGGTGAAGGTAAGATTCCTTATTGTGATCTTTATTGCCGAGAAATTGATGGGGTAGCTGCTGAGGCTGCTTGTTCCAGTACCGTTAAAGGTGATCTTGTGACCGCCGCCATCAAATGTGACTCCACCGTTGATCACGCTCTGGAGCTGTTCCTTTATTGTAATATCATCCGTCATCACCACGGTTCCGTAGTCATTCGCACCAACGCCGACATATTTGAACGCGTTTCGCAGCGTAGCCTCGTCGTAGGCCTGGATCTTCGACCACTTCGGCATCAGCGTCACGTCATCTGTCACCCTGGAAGTGGCAAAATCCCAGTCGACCTTTGTTGTTGTCGTTCTGCCGTTTTTCTTGGTCGTCTGCTCATAATACCAGCCGGCAAGGGTGAAGTCGGTATACGCGCTCAGATCCGGTGCCGCAGCAAGCTCGTTGTAGGTCACCTTCTGCTCAGGAATATCCACGGCTAAGCCGAGGTTGTTGAGCAGGCCCCTGCTGTCGAAGCTCACTGTATACTTGTACCACTCCTTGTTCCAACCGGCATAGTATGCCGCGTTGCCCTGCACGGCATCCGTTTCCTGCAGCTTATCACCGTTCTTGTTCGGCTGCGTATACCAACCGTCAAACCTCCAGAAATATCCGGCTCCGCCTGGCTTATCTCCGCGGTCGCCCTGATTTTGATAGGTAAACGGCGTTCCGTAGGCAAGCTGCTTGCTATCGATCTTCTCTGTGCCTTCTTCGTTCCACCACTCGATCGTATACAGTCGGTCTGCTTCCGTCCAGTGCGCATAGTAGGTCATGTCGCCTGTCACCTTAGCATCCGTAGCCAGCTCTGTACCGTTGTACGGATCCGTGTACCAGCCCGCGAAGGTGTATTCCTTCTCCTGCGTTGCCGCCTTGGTCGGGGCGTTGGCAGGCTTGACCTCAGAGACGGGGGAGCCGTACTCCGCCGAAACGCTGGCGTTCCCGCCGTCCAGCGTGCCGCCGTTCGCGTTCCACGAGACGGTGTACGCCTTGATCGTCCACTTGGCGTAGAGCGTCACATCGCCCGTGCTGCCCTTGGCGATCTCCGTCACGCGGTTGGTACGCTCCGCGTCGCTGTACCAGCCGTCGAAGCGGTAGCCCGTCTTGCTCGGTTCAAGCAGCATGATCTTCTCCGACTCGACGGTGTACGTCTTGGGGTTTTCGCCCGCGTTCGTGCCGCCGTTCAAGTTATAGGTGATCGTGTACTCGATCAGCGTCCACTTCGCGTAGTAGATCACATCGTGGTTGGGCATCGTATCGCCATCGGTAAACTTGCTGCTCTCGGTAAACTTGCTGTCGGTGTACCAGCCGCCGAACGCGTAGCCGTCCTTTGCCGTCACCGTCGGCGCGGTGATGGCTCCCCCAAGGAACGCGGTCTTGCTGTATTCGGGCGTCTCGTTGATCGTGCCGCTCTCGTTGACCACCCATGTGATGGCGTACGGGTTCTGCTTCCATGTCGCCTTCAGCGTGATCGCGCCGGTGTAGCTCTCCTTCGCCAGCGTCAGATTCCTCTGCGCCTCACCCGTGCCGTTCACGACCCAGCCGAGGAAGGTGTACCCCGCCTTCGTCGGGTCGGAGATCACCGCGTCCTTGTCGTAGACATACTCCGTGGGCTGACTGCCGCCGGACTGCGCGCCGTCCATGCCCACATAGGTGATGGCATAGCGCTCCGCCGTCCACTGCGCCGTCAGCGTGACCGCGCCCGTGTAGTCCTCCGCGCCCAGCGTCAGACCCTTCTGCGCCGCGCCCTCGCCGTTCACGAGCCAGCCGTTAAAGACATAGCCCGTTCTGGTCAGATCGGGGATCGCGGTCGCCGTGCCGTAGGTGTGCGTCTCGGGCCGCGCTGCGGCAAAGGCGCCGTTCACCACATTGCCATAGGTGATGGCGTACACGCCCGGCGTCCACTTCGCGTAGTAGGTCTGCGCCGCCGCGGGCATCTTCGCGCCCGATGCGAGCTGGCTGCCCTCGCCGTCGAACCAGCCGCCGAAGTCGTGACCGCGCTTGGCCGGCGCGGGCAGAACGAGCGCGGTGTCGTAATAGATCTCATACGCGCCGCCGCTGCCGGTGTAGTCGTTGCTCGCCGTGCCGCCGTCAAACCCCCACGTGAGCGCGTAGCGCGCGCGGTCGTAGTAGAGCTTCACGGTCATGCCCTTGGCGGCCCGGACCGTCGCGCTCAGATCGGTGAACTCGGTGTCGTCGGCAAGGCCGTACACGCCGCTCACCCTCGCCTTCACGCAGGTAAACGCCTCGCTCAGGCCGCTCTTTTTCAGCGTCCCGAGCTCGACGGCGCTGTCCACCTGCGCGCGCGACGCATTGGATTCGCTCGCGCTGCCCGGCAGATTGCCCGTCGTATCCATATAATAGTGCTCCACCGTGAAGTCCACGGGCTGCGCGCCCCAGCGCGCGGTCAGCGCCATGCTCGCGGTGACGGTCTGCGCATTGAACTGACCGCCCTCCGGCAGGTACCAGCCAATAAAGTGGTAGTCCGGCCGCGTCGGGGCCGTCACGGAGAAGGTCTGGCCGTAGCGGAAGGTCTTTTCCGCCTCGTCCGTGAGCGTGCCGCTCTCGCCCGCGTCAAAGGTCACGCGCAGCGTCTCGCGGTCGTAGTACAGCCGGAGCACGAGCGAGCCGTCCGCCGCGATCACGCCGGAGGAAACCGTCCCCGCCGCGCTCTCGTTGAGCACGAAGTGGTCGTAGTTCCTTGCCGCCGCCGTCACCTCCGCGTCGGTCGCGCCGGTGAGTGGGTCGGTGTCGTGGAGCGTGTAGCCGTCGTCGTCCGCGTTCTGCTGATAGTGCTCGACCTTGTAGGCAATGTCGCCCTTCGCCGTCCAGACCGCCGTGTAGGTGCTGTCGCTCTGCGGCATCGTCTCGGGCAGCGCGGGCGACCAGCTGAGCGCGTAGCCCGGCTTCGTCACCGTCAGCGCGGGCGCGGTGATGCGCTCGCCCCAGCGCCGGGTGGAGACGAAGTCCGCCTCGCCCGCGTTCTTAAAGGTCAGGGTATAGGTATCGCGCGCGTAGTAGACGCGCAGCACGGTCGTGCCGTCCGCGGCGATGGTGCCGCTCTTGACCGCGCTCTCGTTCTCCGTATCCTCATGGTAGCCCGGAGTGGTCTGCACGACCGCTTCAACGGCCGCGCCGGTCGCGCCGGCCAGGTTCTCGGTCTGCGAGGCGGCGTCGGGATAGCTGCCGTCCGCGTTTTGGAGGTAGTGTTCGACCTTGTACGCCGTGTTCTGTCCGGCCTCCCACTTGGCATAGAGGGTCAGGCCGGTCACCGGCATCGTGCCGCCGGCAAAGGCGTTCTCACACGCCGTATCGGTGTGCCAGCCGCGGAACACATAGCCGGTCCTGACCGGCTGCGGCAGCGCGGAGAGGCGCACGCGCGCGCCGAAGTACACCTGCTCCGTCTCCCCGCTGCCCTCCGGCAGCGTTCCGCCGTTCGTCTCAAACCGGAGGCCACAGCGTGCGCGGTCGTAATACAGCTTCACGACGGTCTTGCCGTCCGCGCCGATCGCCGCCGAGGACACGGTGCTGCCATTCACCTCCGCGTGATCGTAGGTAAAGCCGTCCTTGCTCCACGCGCCGAAGTCGATCGCGGATCCGGTCGTGCCGGTCCGGCTCTCGATGGCCCGCTCGTCGTCGATGAGCAGATAGCCCTCCACGCCGTCCACACGCTGCGCGTAGCGCTCGATGCGGTAAGGCGTGTCGTCGCGCGGCGTCCACTGCGCCGCAAAGCTCATGTCGCCCGTGACCGCCATGCCGCCGCTCTGCGCATCGGCGGTGAAGCCCTCGAAGCCCTCAAAGGTGTAGCCCTGCAGGGCAAGCGCGGGCGCGTAGGCCGTGCCGCCGTACTTGATGGTGTAAACGATGTCGGGCAGCTCCGCGCTCCGGAACGTGCCGTAGGTGAAGGTCACGTCGTAGGACTTTCTCTCGTAATAGACCCGCACCACGGCGCTGCCGTCCGCCTTGATGGTCTGCTGCGTCACGCCCGCGCAGGCATAATTATCGTAGTTCACGCCGTCCACCGTGCCGGTGCGCGGGACAACGGCGGTCTCCTCGAGCGTCGTGCCGGTGCGCAGGTCGTCACTCGCCTTGGTGTAGGTGCCGTTGAGCTCCTGCAAATAGTGTTCGACCCGATACGGCGTATCGTGCGCCGGCTCCCACTTGGCGTAGAGCATCATGCCCTTCGTGCCGCTGAAGGCGGGCATCACCGCGGGGATCGCGTAGCTCTGCCGCAGGGCGCGGTCGCTGTACCAGCCGGCAAAGGTGTAGCCCTGCCGGGTCGGGTCGGCGGGCGCGGTGATGGCCGCGTCCCTGCCCGCCACGATCATCGGCACATAACTGCCGCCGTTGGAATCAAAGGCGTAATACTGCACGTTGGCGGGATCGCTCCATTCAATGTGCAGCGTGCGCTCGATCGGCTCGGAGGTGAACGCCAGCGCGCCGTTCTTCCAGCGGATCGTCACATCGCAGCTCTCCTTGATGGAGCTCGCGTCGGGCGTGATGGTGACTGTGTTGCCGGCAGGATCGTAGCGGAACGCGCCGTTGCTCAGTTCAACGGTGAAATGGCTCTCGGACGCGTCGTCGTAGTTGGCGGCGGGATTCTCGTCCCCGTCGTAGAGCTCGCCGGTCTTCATGTCCATATAGCTCATGTCGAACAGCGAGGAGGGCAGCGTGACGGTGCGTACGCTCTTGAGGTCGATGCCGAGCCGGTCGTCGTCCTCGTCATACGCGAAGTCGTAGACGTTCTCCTGTGCGCCCGCGCTCCACAGCGGCCACTGACCGTCGTAGATCACCGGCTGATAGGTCAGCTTGTCGCTCGAGAAAAGCTGCGCCTTGAAGCTGATGGTCAGATACAGTCCGATCTCGACGAACATCGCGCCCGCGGCGTTGGAATCCTTGCCGCCGCTCTGCGTCCAGCTCAAATGGTAGTAGAAGTAGCCCCAAAGCTGCGCGTAAGCGCCCGCCTCGGCCGTAATGCCGATGGAGTCCAGCTTGAGCGAGAACAGGCCGACCGCGATCTCAAATTCCACGCCCACGCGCACGCCGACCGTACCCATGACGTAGAAGTCGAAGTTGTAGTGCGCCTCCTCCAGATCGATGGTCTCGTTGGTGGACTGCTTGTGGAAGAGCAGGATGGAGAAGTTGTAGCGTCTGGCCACGCCGAACTCGAAGCTCATGCCCATCGTGACATAGAGGTTCGCCTTCACGACGAAGTCGGCGCTGATGCCGTAGCAGAGGATGTGGAACGGGTCCACATTGCCCTCCTGGGCGAAGATCTCCTTGCGGACGAGGTCGATCCAGCTCTCGTCGGCATCCTCCATCATCGCGGAGTATTTGTCCGCAAGGCCGCCGCCCTCACCGGCCTTCCAGTCCACATCCTCGCCGAAGAAGCTCTCCTTCTGCTCCATCAGATCCTTGATCTGCTGGCCGATGTTGATGATCTTTTCCTCGGGCGCAAGACCGGTCACGCTCTTCCAATCGTAGCCGTCGTCCTCCTCGCCGGCGGTCTTGGCCGTGGCGGTGATGGCGATGCCGGTGTAGGTGCCCACGTCGATGTTGGCGTTGAGGCGGTAATCATAAATGTAGGGGAAGATCCATTTCCACTTCCAGATCGCGCCGCCGCTGGTGTTGACGGTGAGCAGAACCTCCTGCTCGAACACGGCGGTCATATTGATCTCGATGGAATTGCCGTTCTTGCCCTCCACGGTGGTGGAGAACTCGATGGACAGCTCGGCGCGGATGCCGTAGCGGTCGGCAAAATGCTTGAGCGAGCCGACGTTGACGGTCGCGCTGATGTTGATATGATCCTTATCGAGCAGCGGGCGCGAGACCGCGCTGTACAGCGTCAGGTCGCAGCTCTGCACCAGCGCGCCGTCCGCGTCGGTGATGGAGTAGGACGAAAGGCCCATGTCGCTCAGCTCCTGGAAGCCGTCCGTCTCCAGCGCCAGCTCGGTGAGATACTGCGCCGCCTGCTCGGCGAAGCCGCTCTCGCGTGCCTGACGCACCATGTCGTCCTCGATCTCCGCCCTCTGCGCGGCGGTCAGCTCGATCTCCTCGTCGCGGGTGCTGTAGAGGTCCATCGCCGCGAAAACGTCGGCTTCCTCCGCGTCCTCATAGGTGAGGACGTAGTATTCCTCGCCGTCCTGCGTGGTAAGGGTATCCACATGGGTGATCCTCGCATAGCCCTGAGCCCGAGCGCTGTTACTGCCCCATGCACCGGAGTAGAAGGCGAGGAAGTCGCCCTCGTCGATGGTCGTCTGGGAATCCAGACCCATCTCGGCGTACTTGTCGTCCGTGTAGGTCATGTTCTCCACACGGACGGTGGCGGCGTCATTGTCCGCAACGCCGTCGGTGTCCCAGCCCTGATCGGTCGGGAACGGCAGCACGTCGGGCGTGAAGAGCACGTCCGCGGAATCCGCCGTCTTATAGGTATAGGTCGTGCCGCTGGCCGCCGTGATCTGCACGTAGGCCACCGCGCCGTCGTTATCCGTGCGGATGCTGCGGTCAGCCGGGCTCACGCCCTCGTAGATCGCTACGGTGTCGCCCACGGCAAGGCCGCCTGCGGCATAGGTGAAGCTGCCGGTCTGCGCCACAGGGGTGACGGGCTGGGTGTTGCCGTTTTCGTCCTGATTGAGCGAGGTACGGAACAGGCCGTCAAGGCTCGCGGACATCCCCGTCACGTCCTTCTTGGGAATGTACTTCACGCCGCCGGAGAGCGTGAGATTGTCCACCTCGACCTTCTCGGTGACGATGTTCAGCACGCGCACGCTCGGCGCCTGCTCCGCGCCGTCCACCACGAAGCGCGCGTCGGAATCCGCCTTCAGCTCCACGCGGTAGGTCTGGCCCTGCTGCGGCGCAAAGCTCACCGTGCCGTTTGGAACGTTGTACAAAACCGCTTCGTTGTTCGCCGTCACATTGATAAAGGAATCAATGCAGCCCTCGGCATAGCCTCTGATGCCGAAGGTGTAGCCGCTCACATTCGCCGCCGGAACGGTCACGGTCACATAGTTGGGCGTCTCCGCCTCGTTGGCGTTGACCGCCATGACCTCGCCCAGCTTGGCGTAGAGGGTCGTGTCCTGATTCACGGTGTCGTTCGTCCCGGCCGCGCGGGTCAGGTCGCTGTCGTAGTACCAGCCGAGGAACACCTTGCCCTCCACCGTTGGGGTGGACAGCGAGGAAATGCGCGTACCCGCGGCGACGGTCGCCGGAGGCATCGGTGCGCCCTCGACCTCGAAGCTGACCGTATAATAGGTCGTGGTGGTCGTGCCGCCGCCTGTGGAGCCGCCGCCCGCGGAACCACCGGAGCCGCCGCCGCCCGATGGCTTCTGCTCCTCGGGCTTCTTATCGCCGCTCTCCTGTCCGCTGCCCGGCTCGACGCTCACGCGCTCACTCTTCACGCCCGGCTCGGAATACCATGTCTCCACCGCGCGGTCGGTGCGCTCGCACAGCGCGGCGGTCTGGGCGCGGCTCGCCTTCGCCTTGGGGTCAAAGCTCTTGCCGTCGCCGTTGAGCAGACCCAGCGCCCACAGCTTGCCCACCGCGTCCTGCGCCCACGAGGACACCTCGTCAAGGTCGGCAGGCTTTGTCGTGACGGTCGTATCGGCCTTCGGCATCGCGTCAAAGGTCTCAAAATAGCGCACGAAGAAGACCGCCATCTCCTCGCGGGTGATCTTGCCGCCCGGCGAGAATTTCCCGTTTCCGGTGCCGGTGGTGATGCCGTAGCGCGCCGCCCACTTGACAAAGGGCGCGTACCAGGTTCCCTCCGCGACGTCGCTGAAGTCCGTCGCGCCGGCGTAGTCCGCCGCCTTGACGCCTGCCATGCGGCCGAGCACCGTGACGAACATCGCGCGCGTCATCGGGCCGTCCGGCTCGAAGGTCGTCGCGCTGGTCCCGTCAAAGAAGCCGTTGGCGCGGGCGTACAAAACTGCCGCCTCGTACCAGCTTCCGCTCTTGACGTCGGCGAACGGGTTCTCCGGCTTTGCCGCCGTCGCGCCCGCCGTCTGGGTTTGGCCCGCCGTCGTCTCCGCAAGGCCCTTCACCTCGTCCGCCAGAACATTGGCGGGTACGAGCGTGACGACCATGCAGAAGACCAGCAGCAGGCTGACGATCCGTTTCTTCATACTGTTTCTCCCTTCTGAACTCTGTGTGGATACGTCTGCTGACAATGTAATTGCTTCTCCCCATCAGGGGAGAAGCAAAGTCCCCGGGGACTTTGCCGTGGTTTCCCGGTGATTTTACGCGGAAAAGTATACCTTCTTTTGCAAAAAAATGACTGCGGACGGCCCGAAATGTATGGATCAGCACCCCGAAATGCGTCGCTCCGCCGCCTCCGCGCCGTTTTTTGACATCAAAACATCCAGCTTGCTCTTGACAAGCCGCCGCGATGATGTCATAATATTTTTTATGAAATGACATCATAATGTCAAACCCTGTCGAATTATGGGGTCTGACCGCACCAAAGGGGGAATTTCGGTGGAAGAAGCCAAGGTCAAGCTGCTCGTCTACGCCACGCCGGACGAGCGCACGCGCATCAAGCTGGCCGCGACCAAGCTCGGCATGAGCATGACGCAGTTCATGCTCGACACCATCATGGAGCAGGTCGTAAGCGTCGAGGAGCTGGAAAAGAAGGGGGCGGAGAAGTGAAGACCGTCGCCATCATGAATCAGAAGGGCGGCACGGGCAAGACGACCTCCGCCATCAACTTAGCGGGCGAGCTGGTCCGCCGCGGCAAAAAGGTCCTCATCATGGACATGGACACGCAGGGCAACGCCACGAGCAACCTCGAGCTGACCGACATCCCCGCCACCACGCTCGCGGACGTCATCTGCGATAAGGATCGCCGCATTCCCGACGCCATCTGCCATACGAGCGTCGAAAACCTCGATGTGATCCGCGGCGGCGCGCTGCTCGCCCCCGCGCTCACCGCCATGCAGGAGCTGCCCTTCGGCCGCGACATGACGCTCCGCCGCCTGCTCCCGCAGATCCCGCAGGACTACGACTTCGTGTTCTTCGACTGCTCGCCCTCGCTCGAATCGCTCTTCAACATCAATGTTCTCGTCGCCGTGCAGTACATTCTCATCCCCATCAAGGTCGATAAAAACTCCATCGAGGGCTACAACGTCATGCTCGAGACGGTGCAGAATGTGCGCGAGCTGGTCAATCCGGATATCCGCGTCCTCGGCATCTTCATGACCGCCGTCGAGTCCGGCTCGACGCTCGATAAGGAGATGATCGCCTCCTTCCCGCAGATGCTGCCGGAGCTGGCGTTCCGCAGCTACATCCGCAAGAACATCGACGTGAAGAAGGCGCCGCTGGCGCTCCAGCCGCTGTGCTTCTTCTCCCCCCGCTGCGCCGCGACGGCGGACTACGCCGCGCTGTGCGACGAAATGCTGGAACGAATGGAGGGCTGAGCATGGCGAGCAAGAAATCTCCGTCCATCTTCGGGACGCTGCAAAAGACCACCGAGGCCGCCAGCGCCGTCAACGGCGAGTTTGTCCGCCAGCTGCGCGTTTCCGACCTCGAGGATAACCCCATGAACCGCTTCTCCATGGCGGAGGACGAGCAGTTCCTCTCCACCGTCGAGAGCGTGAAAAAGGACGGCTTCCTTGAGGACATCATCGTCACCCCCGCCGCGGCCGAGGGCAAATACCGCATCGTCAGCGGACACCGCCGCGTCGCCGCCGCGCGAAAGCTCGGCAAGACGACCGTGCCGTGCAAGGTGCGCCATTACGAGGATTCCCTCGCCGAGCTGCGCGCGCTCATGGGCGCGAACCTGCACCGGCGCAATCTCTCGCCGTTTGACATGGCGCGCCAGCTCGAAACGCTGCGCGAGGTGCTCAGAAGCGAGAATAAACTCCCCGCGAACATCAAGGAGCAGTCTGAGCTCATGGCCGAGCAGACCGACCTCTCCCGCGCGACGGTCGAGCGCTATCTGGACCTCCTGAACCTCGACGAAACGCTCACCGCCTGGGCGGAGAGCGGCAAAATGACCATGACCGACGCCTACGAGCTGGCGCGCAGGAGCAACGCCCACCTCTACCCCGCCGTCGAGGAATTCGTCGCCAAGGCAGGCGAAACGGACGACTTCCCCGTCCTCGTCCATCGCGCCATCGCCTACGCCAAGGCCGCCGAGCTGCCCCCCGCGCCGCCCAAGGCCGCGCCGAACGCGCTTCGCAGCGTCGATTCCTTCGGCCGCGCCATCCGCCGCTCCACCGCGCAGCTTCGCACCCTGAAGCTCGACGACGCGGACAAGGCGACCGCCAAGCGCAAGCTCGATACCTGCCTTGCCAATCTCGATGAGCTGCGCCGCACGGTCGAAGCCCTTAAAAACAGCCTCGACTGACCCCATTCGCACAAAAAAAGCTGCAAGCACCGCTTGCAGCTTTTTTCTTTGCTCATCCCTCCGCGATCTCGCCCCACGCGAGCTCCAGCGCGCCCCCGTGCAGCGTCTCTGCGCGGTCGAGCGTCAGCGCCGCGCAGGGTAC